>Ga0206130_10002465_pt1 | contig 25692 bp, 29 predicted proteins | sample Helgoland_Spring_9_FD_148637 | JGI IMG/M metagenome (GOLD analysis project Ga0206130, IMG submission 148637) | Pelagic subsurface seawater microbial communities from Kabeltonne, Helgoland, North Sea - Helgoland_Spring_Bloom_20160512_1 | ecosystem: Environmental > Aquatic > Marine > Epipelagic ...
TATTAGCAAAACTCTCAATCATGTTTATAATTTATGCGGATATGCTGAACACCAAAGCCACTCTGGGCACAAACCGTCTGACATACTTTAGATTAATGAGGCCACATACAAGCGAATTGACCCATCGCGAGATTATTTTCAAGACCGCTTTTCCTCTGAAAGATTAAATATAATGTCGCAAACATCCGGTCTATTTCATGCATAAGATCAACCGCGGCCAGATCAAGACCGACCGGCGTGTAATAGATCAAGGAGTGGCTAGTCTTGAGCAGCTTGTACTGACGCGTCAGGCTCAGGTCGGCGTTCTGTTTGCGGATCATCTTGCGGCGTTCCCCCTCTCATCGATACTGCGTATCGACTGCCGGGCAGTGGGCGGGCACATCACTCCAGCCCTTGCGACAAAAAACATTTTACACTGCGAGCTGGCCTGTCTTCGTGTGAAGCTCTTTGGTCTCGCCGTTCTTGTTACCAGCCTTCCTGACCTTGTCGGAGAAAACACCCTCCATGCCTTCAACCGCTTGCCGTTTACATGTGCGCTCCTGCTTTGAGCGAAGCGGACACTTGGCCGCAATCTTGGACCGTCTTGCCTGCGCGCAGCGCCTCAAGCGCCATAGCAGCCTTAAACTTATCTGAAAAGTTCCACCGCTTTGTCGTTCTCGTAGCTGTTTATTCGTGTTGGATACATCGTAACACGCTGTCCGAATGTGGCGGACCACCTCAATAGGTTATTTGAGCATGCTGTTGTTAATTGGTGCAGGTGAAGGGGTTCTACACCTTAGCACTGCGCCAATCGCAAAAGCGCTGTAACAAGCTGATGTCCAAGCAATGCTTTCGCCTCAAACAGTGCTTCGCCACAGTAACGCGGCTGTTTGGATCAAATTGAGCACGACACTTCTGGGTCGCAAAAATCCACGCGCGGACGGTCATAGTCATCATCTCGCAGAGTTTTTTCAAGACCGCAAACCGGATCACTTTCAACAACCAAACCTCAGCAATCGCATAACGCAAATCAACAACACCACTCCGCCCACCGAAATCGCAGTGGACTGGAAAACACTTCTGCGTCTTTAGGAAACGGCGCTAAAGCTGAAAGGGCTATATTACGATAGATCGATGGCTATGACACCGCCCGCAGATACCTTTCATCCCCGGCGGGCAAAAGCCCCCTAGCATTCGAACGTAAGCTCCCCAAAATGAGATGTGGGTCTAGAACAAATACCTGACAAGACCAACCGAATGGACCAGTCTTAATATTCCACATATGATTGTTCTTCGACCAATTCTGATCCGAACATATCGTTTATCTTTTTTTTCACACGAGAACGTTCAACGTTCGTGATATACACTTTACGAGCAAGTTGGATAAACTCATCATCAAAGGACTTGGTTCTTTCTTTAGCTCTTATTTTATCTTCAATATCCCAAAGTTGCTGGTTAATTTTCTTCAACTCCACCTCAAGCAGTTTCACCTCAATCGTCTCGGGACAGGGTTGAATAAATGTCAATTGGAGTTGTTTAAATTCTCGCTCAACATTCTTGAGGGCGTCTTTTGAGGTGAGATGTTCCAATTTGATTTGCGGGATGGTTATTCTATCAAGCAACTCTCCCAAAGAGATGGGAATTTGTGGGCTAATCATTTCAAAATACTTTTTGATCTATTAACAGATGCAAGTCCTGCTTTGTTATATTAAAAAATTTCGCCCAATCCCCTGGTTTTTTTTGCCGGTACAAAGTCATCTCTAGATACCACGGTATCAGACCGATCCAACATCCAACGCCAATCAGGGACATGCTTTAGGGCCACCCATGTCTGACACCCCTACGCACCCGCCAGATGGGCAACCGCTGTGTCAAAAGTAATGATCAAATCGCAGTTTATCATAACAGCTGCTGTATCAACAAACGCATCCTGACCTGCTTCAAAGTCAATTCCCAATCTGGTCATATCAAAGTCAATGTTAGAGATTTGATCTTCACCCTCACCCTTGTGAAGACTGATCAATTCTAAGTTTGGAATTTTTGATATCGCCTCAAAAAGTGACCGTGGAAACGAGCGGCCAACATCAATCTTTGCCTTGCTACCCCGCCAGCAGATACCGACTTTAAATCTGTTCGCACCAAGTATTTCACCCCATTTTTTCACCCTGTGCTGATCTGCAAACAAGTAAGGGTTCATGACAGGAATTGTTTCCAAACTCGTATTCAAGAGATGGGGAAGACTCATCAGTGGTGTCTCAAAGTCAATTTTATATTCTTCTGGACGGCTTGTGCTGAGGCTGGTGTTACTGTCCATAGTTTGCAAAAGGGCATGTAAAATTGGCTTTACTTTAAAGGTAACATCCGCTCCCTTATGCTCAAGCAAAGGTAAATGTCTACAGAACTGGATCATATCTCCCAAGCCCTGTTCTTCATACGCTAAAAATTGTTTGGCATTTAAGCTCTGCTTACCATCCCAAATACGGTTGACCCTAGCAGGGGCGACGGTCCGGGCATTTTTTCTTAAACGCCACTCATATAATTTCAAGCCTTCCTCTAAACTGCCTTGCAAGAGATGGGGAAGGGAAAAGTTGGCATAAGCCTCAGCATAATCGGGCTTGATCTTGAGGGCTTGCTTAAAGCTATCAATCGCTGCGCTCAGCTGGCCTATTTCGGCAATAAACTGGCCCATATTAGAATAATATCTCGGCATAGTTGGGGTTGATCTTGAGAGCTTTTTGCAAGCTGTCTATCGCAGCAGCGGTGTCCCCCTTTTCGTAGAGGGCATTTCCCATATTGTTATACGCCTGTACATAATCAGGCTTGATCTTGATCGCCTGTTTGTAGCTGTCAATCGCCCCCTTTAAATCGCCCAGACCCTGCAAAGCGACCCTCATATAATAATGGGTCGGGGCATGTTTGGGCTCAGTTTCAATAGCGTTTTTATAGCTGGCAATCGCCGCCCTTGCGTCCCCCTTATTCTGCAGGACATTGCCTTTATTCCTTAAATTTTCAAAATAGTCAGGCTTGATCTTCAGGGCGCTTTTATACTGCGCAATCACTGTATCCCACGCACCGATTTTTTTTTGCAAATTGCCGATATTAAAATAAATACTGGTGTCATCAGGCGTGAGACTAAGTGCCCTTTTAAAGCTGTCGACCGCATCGTCGTAACGACCCAAAGCCGCGCTTGAGGCGCCCTGCAGTTGTACACTGCACAGGCATCGGGAAATGCCTCCAGCAACAGATCTAATTTTGACAGGACCTCTGTAAACTGGCCTTGATGACACAGCGCCATCACCGCTTGCATCTGTTGCGGGGATGGCGCTGATCCCTCTGGGCGTGTCATAACGTCTGTTGATTTCAATCGTTGGTATCCCCGAAGGGCTTTTGAATTTTCTGGAAAACATGCTAAAATTTCTTTGTAAATTTCCTTGCAGCAGCCAGCTCGGCATTCTCCATCAAGCGTGCCGCCCGGTGCAGGGCTTTATCAACTTCTAAAGGCATTGAAAAACTCCACAACCAAATAAACGTTGACCGAGCTTTTCACAGCAACACACTAATTTTTTGAAAAGAGACATCGAACAACAAAAATAACGTTTTTGAGTATGAGCAGTATCGCGAAAAAAGCGCGTCAATCAAGTCCGGGCGTCATGCGCCCTAAAATTCACAAGTAAGTAGGCCAGCACCGACCAACTGGGTCCACACCCACCGCAACGCGGGTGCGGAGTTTGCCCTTCACAGCATCGTCTAGTCGACGACAGTCACCTGGCGCATCACGTCCGGCGTGCCAATAACCGCGCCGTTTTGTCCAAGGCCAAGCTTGATTGCATCAACCACATCCATACCATCCGTGACCTTGCCGACAACTGTGTATTCTCCATTCAGGAAATGCCCGGCGGCAAACATGATGAAAAACTGGCTGTTGGCGCTGTCAGGGTTTGAGCTGCGTGCCATCCCTATGATACCACGTTCATAGGATACGTCCGAAAACTCTGCTTTCAGATCAGGCTTGTCCGAACCGCCCATGCCGGCGCGGCTGATATCTCCGCCTGCTTTGCCATATTGAACATCACCAGTTTGCGCCATAAAGCCGTCAATAACCCGATGGAACACCACGTTGTCATAGACGCCATCTGCCGCCAAAGCTGCGATCTGCGCCACATGGTTGGGCGCCACATCCTCAAAGAGATCGACAGTGATCACGCCGTTCGCGCCCTCACCTGCAACCTCAATCTGCAACCCAGTTGCCAGAACTGGTGCTGCCAAAACACTGAATATTGCTGCAAGTTTATACATCGGCGGCCACCTTTACTGAAATCATCCGGTCCGGACTGGTAGGGGGTTCCCCGCGCACGATCGCATCAACATGATCCATACCCTTGAGCACACGACCATAAACCGTATACTGACGATTGAGGAAATGATTGTCGCCAAAATTGAAGAAAAACTGGCTATTGGCAGAATTGGGGTTCTGGCTGCGCGCCGCCGCCAATGTGCCGCGGTCATGCGGAACACCGGAAAATTCAGCCATCAAATCTGGCAGGTCTGAGCCCCCAGTGCCCGCCATGCGCAGATTGAAATCATCTTCCATATCGCCGTTTTTCACATCGCCAGTCTGTGCCATAAAACCGTCGATCACCCGGTGGAACGCAACATTGTCATATTCTCCGCCACGAGCCAGCTCTTTCATCCGCGCGCAATGCCCGGGCGCAATATCAAACAACAACTCAACAATGACCGTGCCACCCTTCAACTCGATCAAGATGGTATTTTCCGGATCTTTGATGGCCGCATCAAGTGTGCTGCTGCCTTTGGCTGCTGGTTTCTTGGCTTTGCCCGCTGACTTTTTTGCCTTGGCCGCTGGTTTTTTTGCCTTGGCCGCTTTGATCCCGCCCAGCGCCTGTTTGATCAAAGCCTTAATCTGTTTGCGGCTTTTCTCGGTCAACATATTATTTTTACCATATTCCACTTTGCCGTTAACGATCAACTCGGCGAGATCGGCTTCCGACATGCCCGCAGACGCCAATTCGTCTAAAATCAAAGATTTCTGCTTATCGTTGCGATATTTAATCCCGTCAGCCATGCTGGCTCTCCTTCGCGCTGTGATTTTAAACTTATCTAGTCTGCTTACCGCAGAGGAACAAGTCGAGACATTGACGCAAGCCCCGAGATCAACCAAACAGCAGATAAAGAGCAGGATTTGCCAAGGCAAGGATGTAAGATATGGGTTGGAAAACACTAGACGATATGAATCTTGACGACAAAAGGGTCCTGGTAAGGGTCGATATAAACGTGCCAATGCAAGACGGTGTAGTCAGCGATGACACCCGAATCATCCGTATTGTGCCAACAGTTCGAGACATTCTTGCCGCCGGTGGCATACCGGTCTTACTGGCCCATTTCGGACGTCCAAAAGGCCAGCGTCGGCCCGAGTTCAGTCTGCAACCGCTGGTCGTCTCCCTTGAACAGGCGCTTGGAACACCCGTGATGTTTGCCGCAGACTGCATTGGCGCAGGCCCGGCCGCAGCCCTGCAGGCCCTGCCAAAGGGTGAAGTGCTGCTGCTCGAAAATACCCGCTATCACGCCGCCGAAGAGGCCAATGACCCGGGGTTTGCCGCGCAGATAGCCAAGCTTGGCGACATTTATTGCAACGATGCTTTTTCGGCCGCGCACCGCGCCCATGCGAGCACGGAGGCGCTGGCGCGTGTGCTGCCATCCTGCGCCGGTCGCCTGATGGCGGCAGAACTGGACGCGCTCGAGACCGCTTTGGGCGCCCCCAAGCATCCGGTTGTTGCGGTGGTGGGGGGGGCAAAGGTCTCAACCAAACTGGCGCTGCTCAGCAACTTGGTCACCAAGGTTGATCATCTGGTCATTGGCGGCGGTATGGCAAACACGTTTCTTGCGGCCCAGGGTCATTCGGTCGGCACATCATTAGCAGAACATGATATGACCGACACGGCCAGTGATATTCTGGCGCGCGCCACAGCGACGGGCTGTGAAATTATCCTGCCCAGCGACGTGGTTGTCGCCCGGGAATTTGCAGCCAATGCCCCGCATCAAACAGTTGCGATCAACCTTTGTCCGGCCGATGGCATGATCCTCGATGCAGGGGCACAAACAGTTGCGCGGATCACCGATTGTTTTTCCACTGCTAAAACCCTGATATGGAATGGACCTTTGGGTGCCTTCGAACTTGAACCTTTTGACACAGCCACCAACGCCGCAGCGCGCCAGGCGGCCAACTTAACCAAGGCCGGGGGTTTGGTGTCGGTCGCCGGGGGCGGCGATACTGTGGCGGCCCTAAATAAAGCAGGCGTTGTAGACACATTCAGCTACCTGTCCACCGCCGGTGGCGCATTTCTGGAATGGATGGAGGGCAAAACCCTGCCCGGTGTAGCCGCGCTGCAAAGTAGACTTCCGCACCAGTGAAAAGCCGAACGTCAACAGGCCAAATTATTGTAAAATCTTTTTGCCACAAAATACCCAATAGATGTTAGCGCAAACACAATTGAAACTGTAAAACACCTCGCTTAGAGCCAAGGCAGTCGCGTTCAATCATGGGCGCAAGGCTGCGCCATTTATCCAAATGGCAGGTATCGGATTACGGGCAGAGGCGGCCGAAAATATGAGAAACACCAAGCAAAGACACAAGATTTCATCGGCAGATGGCTTCATAGCAGCATTGGACCAAAGTGGTGGCTCAACCCCAAAGGCCCTAAAATTATACGGGATCGACCCCACCGATTACAGTGGTGAGACAGAGATGTTTGATCTGGTCCACGATATGCGTGCGCGGATTGTGCAATCAACAGCCTTCTCAACGGATCACATTGTCGGTGCTATCCTATTCGAACAAACCATGGACCGTTTGATAGGAGGTCAGCCTGCCGCTGATTATCTGTGGCAAAATCGCGGCGTTGTTCCCTTTCTAAAAGTCGACAAAGGTCTTGCCGCAAAGGCCGGTGGGATGAGCCTAATGAAACCCATAGACGGGCTAGATGCTCTGTTACAACGCGCGGTTGAGGCGAATATTTTTGGCACAAAAATGCGCTCGTTGATCGAGAGCGCCTCAAAAAGTGGTATCGAAGCAGTGGTCGCGCAACAATTTGAAGTGGCAAACAAAATCCTTGAGCACGGTCTGGTCCCGATCATCGAGCCCGAGATCAACATTGCCATCGCCGACAAAGCCGCCGCCGAAGATCTGCTGCTGCAGACCATCACCCGCCATCTTGAGGCCGTCCCTGCAGATCAAAAAATCATGCTAAAGCTGACCCTGCCCGACACCGCCAATCACTATGCCCCACTCGTGGCCCATGATAGCGTGTTGCGGGTGGTGGCCCTATCCGGCGGCTATGACCGCAAGACTGCGACCCAGAAGCTGGCCCAAAACACCGGTGTAATCGCCAGTTTTTCGCGCGCGCTAACCGAAGGCCTTTCCGCTCAGCAAAACGACAGTGCCTTTGATGCCGCACTCGGTCAGGCCGTCTTGGACATATACCATGCCTCAGTTGCGGGCTGAATAAAGCGGGTGTAGCCAGACGCTGAGCTCAATCTAATGTAAAATTTATTCACTTTTGGGATTCACAAACCGAATCACCTGTGCAATCATATACTCAAGGCTCTTTAGCGGGTCGTATTGAGGCAGTAGATGACCACGCGTAATACCAAAAAGCCCCTTGGCGTCTTAACGTTTTTTGTGGTCGCTTCAGGGCTGGCTCTGTATTTCACGTTTGCGGCTGTTCAGGGTGACTATGGGCTGTTTCGTCGTGCAGAGATTGAACAAAAAACCCGCAAGTTAACCGCAGAACTGACCAAGACCAACGCCGAGATCAAACAGATGGAAAACCTGACGCGCCGGCTGTCAGACCGCTATCTAGATCTGGATTTGCTTGACGAGCAAGCGCGCCGTATTCTGGGTGTTATCCGTCCAGACGAAATTGTTATTCGCTAGCCTGCAGAGATTTCAAAACGACGACTTTTTATAACAGCAAAGCGCTGGGTGAAGCCCGCTCCACACAGCGACAGCCCGCCATCACAGACACTGTGACGCCAGCTGTATCTCAAAGCTAGTTTCCTCTAAATCTAGAGGGCAAATACGTCTGCCAAAAATTTCTCTCGTCATTCTGCCCAATATCCTTTATTAAAATAGTTTAACGCTAAACTACTTTCAGAAAAAGGCGAGAAAAGCCCATGGCAACCCGAAAAACCGCGGCAAAACCAAATGTTTCTGCCGAAGAGCTGAAACAACATTATCACAACATGTTACTGATCAGACGATTCGAAGAAAAAGCAGGCCAACTTTATGGCATGGGCCTCATCGGCGGATTTTGTCACTTATACATCGGGCAGGAAGCTGTTGTTGTCGGCCTTGAGGCTGCCGCAGAGGAGGGCGACAAGCGCGTCACCTCCTATCGCGATCACGGCCATATGCTGGCCTGCGGCATGAACCCGGACGGGGTTATGGCGGAATTGACCGGACGGATAGGTGGTTATTCCAAAGGTAAAGGCGGCTCCATGCATATGTTCAGCAAGGAAAAGCACTTTTATGGCGGGCACGGCATTGTCGCAGCACAGGTACCCATCGGCGCAGGGTTGGCGTTTTCGGACAAATATAATGGTACGGACCGCGTGACTTTTGCCTACTTCGGCGATGGGGCTGCCAACCAAGGTCAGGTTTACGAAACCTTCAATATGGCAGCACTTTGGAAATTGCCGGTCATCTTCGTGATAGAAAACAATCAATATGCCATGGGCACTGCGCAAAAACGCTCAACTTCGTCACCAGATATCTACACACGTGGCGAAGCTTTTGGCATTGCAGGTCAAGCGGTTGACGGCATGAACGTACTTGAGGTCAAAGCCGCTGGTGAATTGGCTGTCAAACATTGCCGCGCTGGTAAAGGGCCGTTTATCCTCGAAGTTAAAACCTACCGCTATCGGGGCCATTCAATGTCGGATCCAGCAAAATATCGCACCCGCGAAGAAGTTCAGAAAATGCGCGAAGAACGCGACCCTATTGAATATGTGCGCTCGCTGTTGCTGACCGGCAAGCACGCCACCGAAGAAGATTTAAAGTCCATCGATAAAGGCATCAAAAAAGTTGTCAACGCATCGACAGACTTCGCCAAAGAAAGTCCCGAGCCGGATCTCTCCGAGCTCTGGACCGATATTTACGCTCAGGCATAAGGACAGACATTATGGCAACCGAAATTCTGATGCCCGCGCTCTCGCCAACCATGGAAGAAGGCACCTTGACACAATGGCTCGTCAAAGAGGGCGACAGCGTCGCTTCGGGTGATATTCTGGCAGAAATTGAAACTGACAAGGCCACTATGGAATTCGAGGCCGTGGATGAAGGCGTGATCGGCAAGCTGCTGGTCAGCGCCGGCAGCGAAGGCATCAAAGTCAATACGCCTATTGCCCTTTTATTGGAAGACGGCGAAAGCGCGACCGACACCAATGATCAAGTAGCCTTGGCGCCTGAGCCTGCCGCCACTGAGACCGCAAAAGACCGTTCAGACAACACCTCGAGTGCCGCGTCTACCGTCGCGGCCACTGTTGCTGTTGCAGCGCACAAGGTGGGACCAGAGTGGCCAGAAGGCACCGAGATCCGTCAGCAAACCGTGCGGGAAGCCCTGCGCGATGCCATGGCCGAAGAAATGCGCACAGACCCCAAGGTGTTACTGATGGGGGAAGAGGTCGCCGAATATCAGGGCGCTTATAAAGTATCGCAAGGTCTGCTGGATGAATTCGGCGAAAAACGCATTATCGACACGCCCATTACCGAACACGGCTTTGCGGGCATCGCAGTTGGCGCGGCCTTTGGCGGGTTGCGCCCAATTGTCGAGTTCATGACGTTTAACTTTGCCATGCAAGCCATGGATCAAATTGTAAACTCCGCCGCCAAAACGCTGTATATGTCCGGTGGACAGATGGGCGCTCCAATGGTGTTTCGTGGACCAAACGGCGCTGCGGCGCGTGTCGGCGCACAGCATTCACAGGATTTTGCAGCCTGGTTTTCCGCCATTCCGGGATTGAAAGTGGCGATGCCCTATTCTGCCTCCGATGCCAAAGGATTGTTGAAATCAGCGATCCGTGATCCCAACCCAGTGATCTTTTTAGAAAACGAAATTCTCTATGGGCGCAGCTTTGATATGCCAGTGCTTGAAGATTACACCGTGCCATTTGGCAAGGCGCGGATCTGGCGCGAAGGCAGCGATGTGACGCTGGTCAGTTTCGGAATTGGCATGCAATATGCGCTTGAAGCCGCCGAAACACTGGCCGCAGAGGGCGTCAGCGCTGAAGTCGTCGATCTGCGCACCCTGCGCCCGATTGATTACGACACGGTATTGGCCTCAGTGCGAAAAACCAACCGGTGCGTGACCATCGAAGAGGGCTTTCCCGTCGGCTCTATCGGCAATCACCTCTCGGCAACGATCATGGAACAGGCCTTTGACTATCTCGATGCCCCGGTGATCAATTGCACTGGCAAGGATGTGCCTATGCCCTATGCGGCCAACTTAGAAAAACACGCGTTGTTGACCACCCAAGAGGTGATCGAGGCCGTGCGCAAAATAACCTACAGGTAAGGAAGACAGAGCTATGCCAATTAAAATTCTCATGCCTGCGCTGTCACCGACAATGGAACAGGGATCGCTGACAAAGTGGTTGGTCAAAGAGGGCGACATCGTCGCCTCTGGCGACCTGTTGGCCGAGATTGAAACCGATAAGGCGACAATGGAATTTGAAGCCGTCGATGAAGGCGTCATCGGTAAAATTTTGATCCCCGAGGGCAGCCAAGACGTCGCCGTTAATACCCCAATCGCCATCTTACTGGATGAAGGTGAAACCGCAGATGGGAAAGATCAGCCGGCCCCTGCCCCAACAAGTGCCGTCCCCCCCCAAGCAGAGGCCCCAAGCGACAACAAACAGGCCACTGCGGAGCAAACCACCCCAGCAACGGCATCGGCAGCACCTTTCCGGCAACCGAATGCGCAAGCTGATCGCGTCTTTGCAACGCCTCTGGCCCGCCGCATCGCTGCGGATAAGGGTTTAAATTTGAAAGAAATAACCGGATCAGGCCCAAAAGGCCGTATCGTAAAAGCCGATGTCGAACACGCGACTGCAGCGGCTCTGGCACCCGCGACCAATACTTCCTCAACAACCTCATCTTCTGAAAAAATTGCGATCTCCAGCGGTCTCACGACAGAGACCGTGCTTAAAATGTATCAAGATCGCGCCTTTGAAGAGATCAAGCTAGACGGCATGCGCAAGATAATCGCCGCCCGTCTGACTGAGGCCAAGCAGACAATTCCGCATTTTTACTTGCGCCGCGATATTCAGCTCGATGCCCTGCTGGCGCTGCGCAGTGAGTTAAACAGCCAGCTTGCTGTCCGCGACGTCAAGCTATCAGTTAATGACTTTATTATTAAGGCCGCGGCCTTGGCGCTCCAGTCTGTGCCTGCGGCCAATGCCGTCTGGGCCGGCGACCGGGTGCTGCAACTCAAACCCTCTGACATCGCCGTCGCCGTCGCCATCGAGGGCGGTTTGTTTACGCCAGTGCTCAAAGATGCCGATAGCAAGTCTCTGTCGACCCTCTCCGCACAGATGAAAGACATGGCCGCCCGGGCACGGGGTAAAAAACTGGCGCCGCATGAATATCAAGGCGGCAGTTTTGCCATCTCAAACCTTGGCATGTTCGGGGTTGATAATTTCGATGCGGTAATCAACCCGCCGCACGGCGCCATCTTGGCGGTAGGCGCTGGCAAAAAACGCCCCGTGGTCGCGCCCGATGGCAGTTTGGGCGTTGCCACTGTCATGTCGGTCACAATGTCAGTTGATCACCGAGCGATTGACGGGGCATTGGGTGCACAATTGCTGCAAGCGATAGTTGACAACCTGGAGAACCCACTTACCATGCTGGTATAGTGCCAGTCAGCGGTCTGGAAATTTAGTGTTAGCAATAATCCTTTGAAAAATGGCCTGCCAACGTCTGCGTGAGCTAGGCAGACTGGTTTTGCTTTCTGCGCTACGGCGAGACCTGCCGCTAAACCTCGAGGTTAGAGGCCTGTTTTAGCAACTGGTCCATCGTCACAGAAGGGGTCGCGCAGCCTGCCTCTCCAACCACTTTAGCAGGGACCCCCGCCACAGTGGTCATAGCCGGTACATCATGCAACACCACAGAACCCGCAGCGATCCGCGAGCATTGACCCACGGTGATATTGCCCAGCACCTTGGCCCCGGCCCCGATCAATACGCCTGCTGCAATCTTGGGATGGCGATCCTCTTCCTCTTTACCGGTGCCACCCAATGTGACCGAATGCAGCATCGATACATTATCACCAACCACTGCCGTCTCACCGATAACAATCGAATGGGCGTGATCTATCATAATGCCCTTGCCGACCTTTGCAGCCGGGTGGATATCAATACCAAAAACCTCTGATACCCGCATCTGGAAAAAATAAGACAGATCAGCCCGACCCTGGCGCCACAACCAATTGGCGATCCGGTAGGCTTGAACCGCTTGAAAGCCTTTGAAAAACAACAACGGTTGCAAAAACCGGTGACAGGCTGCATCGCGGTCAAATACCGCAGAGATATCAGCCCGCGCCGACATCGCTAAATCAGGATCAGACTTATGCGCTGCGTCACAAATTTCGCGCAGCATTTGTTCAGACATCTCGCCCGAGGCCAGTTTGAGCGCGATCCGGTATCCGAGAGCGTCTTGAATCGTGTTGTGATGCAAAACGCAAGCATGCATCAGGCCGCCCAAAAGCGGTTCTTGTGAGATAGCATGCTCTGCTTCGGCGACAATTCGCACCCAAATCGGATCAAGATTGGCAATCTGTGTCTGAGTTTTAGCCATTTTACGCTCTCCCTTATCCATGATGATGATACCAGATAGTGTGAAAGAAAGAAAATTAAAACTTTGCTGTGTGAAAGGGATTTGAATGCCCCCCATGACAAACAGATGTATCACCAACTGATTAACACCCTGTTGAAAGAATTGGATCAAGAAGATCATCTCGGGCAGGACAACCAAGCGGTTGTCACATCAGATCAGCAGTCTGTAGGCCGCTTAAGCCGAATGGACGCGCTGCAAGCGCAAGCCATTGCACAAGCTGCACAAACTCGGCGTGACACGCAGCGCAGGGGGCTTCTGGCTGCCCGTAACAGGCTGGATGATAACAGCTTTGGCGCCTGTCACGACTGCGGCGAAGACATTACCTCCAAACGGTTGGCGTTCAACCCAGCGGTGCAGCTGTGCCTGAGCTGCGCGTCGGGTTAGACTGCGATAGACGCCAGCGACGCAGCCCAGCAAAAACGCGTTCGAGACAGTCGCAATAGTCCACATGCGCGAGCTCCGGCTCGGCTTGCAAGCCCATACCACGGGCCATTGCCATCAGGCTGCCGTTTCCCCAATCGGGATGCGGCTTATTAAAACGCTTGCGATAACAATCAGCACTATGGGTCTGTGACAAGATCAGATTGCACAATTGGTTACGCATGTCGGCTGGCACAGACATCAAAGCACGCGCCAGCGCCGTCACATCACCATGCATAACCGGCCGCATCAATCTGCCAATATGGTCCGGGCAAACGGACCTGGCCCATACAATGCCGAGACCTGCGCCACATGCACCTCCAACATCGCTGAGGTTAAAAGCTCTGCAGGCACTTCAGCCTCTCGGGACAACCAAAAAGGCTGTAAAACACTGGTTTCATAAACAATCTGTCCGTTGCGCACCAGACGAACCATGTAATGCTCGGTCTCCTCAGCCAGCGGCACCTCGGCACGCTGCCAACTATCAGCATCAATACGGCTGCGCCTAATCCAACTGGCCTGCACTCCCTGATCTGTCATTTTTGCTCTCACATGACAGGGCATATAGGGCCGCAGCCCATTGCCGGAAAACGCTTCCCTACGGTGCACATAGGACGGGTCTGCCAACGGGCGCTGTGCCGGACCAAGCCGGAAATGCTGCGCTAGGTCCCGGGCTGCCGGAGATAAATTTATCTGCTCAGGATGACCGTTCAACAGCACAAAATACGACCCTACCGGCCAGACCTTAGGCATTAGCGCATCGCTGCCAAGCTGGCCGCGCAAACGGTGCGACAGCAAGAACGTCTGTTCGGTGAGCAGCCGTGCGTCACGAAACTGCAGCAGCTCCCAGCGATCCGACGACCCGTCACCAATCGCAGCCAGGTTCGCCCCATTAAAAAACCGCGTCTCAGTGACGCTTTCCAAACTGCCCGAGGAAAGCCTAATTTGCAGATCATCCCCACGGTCGATCACCCCAGGACGAGCAGCATGTAAAACTGTTTCGGTCACACCAATAGTGGTTTTTGCCCGCAAAACCGTGTTCAGCGCATAATCCTCATCACTGGCTGAGGCATAAACAGCCACCGCGCCTGGCCATGGATCAGACGTCACCGCCAGATAGGGCGCATGCGGCGTTTCATCGCCTCGGATTAACGGCAAATCCAAAAACAGCGGAAAAACCGGAACCAAGCCAGGAGAACTGCGAATTTTTGTGCGCTCTGCAGGGTAAGGGGCCGGGCGGTATACCTCCGGTTCGATCCGAACTGCCTCGACAACCTGAGCGTGTTCATGCTCGATTATGTCTACGCGGTAGCGTTGGGCGTCGGGTTGATTGGTAAACCTGACAATATCGCCAGGCGCGACCCCCAGCATCGAGGGTGGCAATACAAACCGGACCATATCTTGGGCAATACGTGCTTCGCTCAGCCATTTATCAACGACCCCCCGCGCTTCTGGCCGCGTCATCACCAGTGGCATAGCAGAGGCCGCAACACTGTGGGTGCGATCATCTGGCAGCACGGTCTCTTCCGCAACCACATCATAGTCATGATCTGCCTCGATAAAGGTCAACCTGACCCGACCCGCCGTTTCAATTTGAGAGCTGCGTTGATGTTCAATCACCCCCTCAACCTCGCTGGACGCAACAAGAGTATCTCGCGACAGAGTGAGTGGATGCTCGCCCGACCGGCTGATGAACGCCAAGCGCCCGTCCCGCTCCACCGCATCAAAGCCGTAGCGCAACATCAAGGGTTGCAAATGGGATCGCGCCGTCGAAATTTCGGATAATTGATACCCACGCACAAAGCCGAACAGCTTTGAGACATCATAGTCCCACAACCCAGACCGCGTGCAGATTTCGGCAACAACTGAGGCAAGGGTTTGCCCCGAACTGCGCCCGTTCAACCAATGCCCAGTATAATAATTCTCTCCATCGGCCCAGAGCTTTTTATTTCCCGGAAACCAAGGGTACGGCCGCGCATCCCAAGACCACGCGAAACATCGCGACATGTCCAGCATCGCCTTAGAATAGACCGCAGACACAGGATTGGTGTCAATGCGACCCCAATATTCCAAAAGTACGGACAGATACTGAGCCTGAATCAAATCGTCCTGACGACCATCCGACCCATAGGGCAAGCCAGATTCCGAAGATTTCGCATCGGCAAACTTATTTGGTTGATTTGTGCCTTTATCAACGCAGGGGCATCCAATTTCAGTGAACCAAATCGGCTTGGATTGCGGCACCCAATTGGTGGGGTCAGCCTGCCGCTGACCACCAGTTCGCTCGTGATGGGACTTTGACCACCAGTTGCGGATATCTTTGACGCGCCAGACCCAGGCCTCATCATGCGCCCCATCCGTGATTGGCGTGCGTACCTGCGCCGCGCGGGCGGCGTCAGATTTATAAAACCACTCATAGCCTTCGCCACCCTCGATATTTGACCGAAGATAGGCCGGATCATAAATGGCGGGCCAATGGGCATCTTTATGCTCAGGCCCGTCACGCCAATCTGACAGCGGCATATAGTTATCAATGCCGATAAAATCTATATTGTCATCCGACCAAAGCGGATCGAGGTGAAAAAACAGATCTCCACTGTCATCTTTTGGATGATAGCCAAAATACTCAGACCAATCCGCCGCATATCCAATCCGACAGTCAGCTCCTAAAAGTACCCGCACCTCAGCCGCGAGGCTTTTAAGTGCCACGACTGTCGGAAAGACATTATTAGCACCGCGTATCTGGGTGAGGCTGCGCATCTCTGAGCCGATACAAAACGCAGACACCCCACCCGCCAATTTACACAGAGCCGCATTGTGCAATATAAACCGTCGGTACTTCCATTCATCTGGGCCAGTATAGCGCACCTCGCCACCAGTTACCGAAAAATGCGCCGCCCGGCTTGTCCCAAAAAATTGCGCGACTTCATTCGCGGCCTCGACTGTTCTATCTGGCGTGCCGGTTTTCCCCGGAGCCTGCGACAGCGTAATCCGGCCCCGCCACGGCAATTTCGGTTGTTGCTTGCGATTAGTCCAGGGATCTGGCAACTTATTTTCGTCCGTTTGATCCATCAAGATAAACGGATAGAACATCACCGCCTGCCGACGGGTTTTGAGATCTGCGATAGCGTTTAAAACTGCAGCATCCGCCGGTGTGCCCCCATATACCGGGCGACCATTATCAAATGGTACTACCTTGGCATCTGCACGATTTAACCCCGACACGCGCCAGGGCATGACCTTTGCATCATAAGTTTTCTGCTCAACTTTGGGCTGTAACTGACAGATACCGCAACGTAGGTCATTACCAAACCAGCTGACCACCAGAGACACTGCCTTGCACCGAGGTAATTCCGCATTCAACATATCCAGGGACGTGGCAAAATCGGTCTTGCCAGACAAGGAGTTCACATTGAGATTGGCACCTTTTCCCAGCCCAAAATCATAATGGATGGGCTGCGTGGCCAGACTGTATTCCCCTGTTCCCGGCATCAAAGCCACCCCGCGCACAGCTTGAGAAACTGAGGGAAGTTGCGCCGTCACCCCCGCGGCAGCAGGGCGGGTAATCTCAAAACTGAACTGCGGCAGCCGGTTGCCAAACGTCTCCAACGGCAGGTTTTCCAAAACCACATAGGCCGTACCTCGAAACGCTGGCACTTGACCTGTTCCCTCAATCGCCTCGAGCGTTGGGTCGGGAACCTGCTCGCGATCGCCACAATAAACCCGAAGGTTGAGGTCGTTCAGGTTAACCTCGACCCCATCTGCCCATATACGATGGACCCCCGATATTTTGCCCTCGCACAAACCCAGCGCAACCGAAACCGAATAGCTATAGCTTCGGTGTGTCGTAGCTGGCGGCGATGGCGCGCCTTTTCCACCGCCTCCACCACCACTTTGGGTCACCGTGCTGGTTTCGCGAAAGGCGCTGGCCCAAATCAGATGCCCCTGTACCCGAATGCGGCCATAAAGCGTGGCGACGGCATCCCCCTCTCCCGAGCTATTAATTCGCAGCTGACTAGGGCGTCCAGTTTCAACGGCATCCGATCCGTTGCCCATAAGCCGTTGATCCAGTCTGCGACCAACCATAGCGCCTGCAAACCGCCCAACCGCTGTCATCGACAGACCTAAAGCCGTGCCTCCCAACGAGCTTCCCACCGTTGCACCGACTGCTGACAGAACAAGAGTTGCCATTTTTACATCCTTTCCGGGAATGAAAACCGCGCAACAATACGACGTTTCCAGGGTGCGCTTAAGGCGCTTTCAACAACACCATGGCCCGAATAGGCATGGACAAATCCGGGCCGGTTTGCTCTGGCAGTTGCGATACCCAGATGTTTGGCAACAGCGCCATCACGCATCCGAAACAATAGCACATCCCCTTCAGTGTTAGCTTCCATATCACGCTCAATCAGTACAGCCTGAGCAGCAGCCCAAAGGTCTTCGCGACCCTGTGGCTCCGACCAATCACGACTGTAAGACGGCATAAAAAACGGTTCAGGGCCAATCACCCCACGCCAGACGCCACGTAAAAGACCAAGACAATCCGCACCAACGCCACATTCAGATGCTTGATGCAGATAAGGTGTTCCCAGCCAACGTCGCGCCTCGACAACAACAGACAAAGCGATGGAAGTCATCTCCGGCTCCCCCCATTGAGACGCCCGGCTTTAGACGGATGTTGCATCCCATAATCTTCACTGAGAAGATCTGGAAACCCTTGAAAATTAATCACATTGTCAAATTTCAACCGGCAGGATGAAAACCGTTTATCACACCCCGCAACGAGACAAATATGATCGTCAATCGCAACCGCCACGGGCACCGGCTCGGCCAATTCAATCACGCGGTAGGGGCCTTTTACATAATCTCGCTTAATCACGCCGCTCAGCCCCTTTGCCGCGCCCGAGGTGATCTCAAGACGCCCTGATAAGAACCAATTGGGCTCGAAACTCTGCGACATGCGAAAAGAGAAAATACGCTTATTTTCAATATTCTCTGCCCTGCCCTTAAAAAAATACCCAGGCGTCACCACATTAAACCTGCAAGATGTATCCCCCAGAACCGCCGAACACGGCTTTTGATAAACCCGACCGATAGGTTGGTTCAAGGCATCGCTCAACCCGCGTATTTCCGCTTGAAAAGCCCCTCCCGCACTGCGCATGCCGCCGATATGGCCGCGAAACATCACAACGCGTTGACTTACATCTGCCCAGTTCACCCGCCAAGCCACCACCTCAGCGCGATCATAACGCCCGGCCTTAATATCTTCAGCAGTGATCGATGTGTCATGCAAGGCACCCAAAGATTCCGTGTTATCGACCGATAAGCCAGTACTGCGCTGCAGCGCCAATGCAGACATACCGCTTTCGGCACGAAACGTCTTACTGTCAAAGCTGAGCGGTTGGTCGTGATCGGTAAAGCCCAGAAACACCCCATCCAGACGTGTGACCCCCCAAACGTTGCACAAGGTTGTGAGGCCACCCAAAAGATGGACTTTTAAATTGGCGGGCACACCCATTACAAGCGGACCTCGATAACAGGCACATGTGGAACCGTGCCAGCCTGAAAATTCTCCACACTGGTCTGTATCTCATCGGTATCAAAGCGCACGGGCACGTCAAATTCAAACCCCGCGGTGATCTCTGTACCCTCCGTGGGCGCGTGGTCGAATAAAATGCGCCCATGAGCAAAATCAACCTCAAAATGCAGGCCCTCCTGCAACAGATCACCCCCTAGGGCCACCTGCACCGAACCCAACACTGGTTTTTTAATGGGACGGGTATAGCGCGCCAGTCCAGAGCGGTAGGATTTGGAAAGAGGCCAAGTTTTTGTTACCCCGTCTCCAAGCCCTATAGTCTGATCGCGCACATCTGTATCATTGCTGGGTTTGGAGGATTTAAAATCAGCCCAATCTTTCCAACGAAATGCATAAAGCTGGCCTCTGCGTGCCTCAAAGAATGCCAGCAAAATAGCGATATCGTCTAGAGAACGCATTCCCACGCCGGCATCATAGCGTCGCCGGGAATGCGCCCAGGCGGTGTTACGTTCTTCATAGCCATTTGCCAGAGTGACGATATCAGTGTGCCGCCCTGGCCCACCAAACGAGCCAAAACTCAGTCCAGCAGGAAATTGAATGTCATGAAAATCCATCTTATTGCCTCATACTATCGATTGCGTTGACCTTGACTGAGCGCCCGACTGAACCGGGCGGCAATCTGACTTTCCGAGCGTTGGAAACCCGCCACATCCGGAGTGGAAATATTCATCACAACACTCACTTGTGACATGGAGTTACTGCGCACCCCTAATTTGCCGTCTGCGCCACGAGCCAAAGGCATAATCGCCTCGGGACCCGCCTCGCCCATTAATCCTTGCCCTCCACGCATGGGAAACAGCGTCGGGCCAGAGACGATACCCCCAGAGGCAAATGGCATCACCCGCCCTTGCGAAAATCCGGCTCCATCAGCAAACGGCAACACCGACGAAAAGGCCGTGCCTAAGCCACCAGCCAGCAATCCACCAAGATGATTTGAAATCGGCTTTATCGCGGCGTTAAAAGCAGTATCGATAAGCGCTTGACCAACAACATCCAAACTGTCCCGCAATTTATAGCCGTCAAATGCCACCCCGTTGATCGCCTTGCGAACCCCGGAACTCAGGGATGTTTCAAACGCCGAGGCATTGCGCTCAGTCGCTCCAAAAGCTTGTGTCAAACGGTTTAACTCGCTTCCAAAGCCCGCCGTCATTTTGGCGACCGTCGTTAAGGCTCCATCCAGCGTTTCAAGATCACTGTTAAGATCACCAACACCCTGAAAATCAGTCATTTTTACCCTCCTCTGTCTGGTCAGGATACTTTTCGACCAACTCGGTCAACCGCCTGCGATTCAGCGGTGCAAATGTTCTGGTGTGCCCAATCAAAAGCTGGAATTCATACGGCGTCATGGCCCAGAATTCATCCGGGTTCAGACGCAAGCCCCCTAAGCCCGCACTTAATAAAGAAGGCCAGTTAAACACCTGCGTCACGATGCTGGTTCCGCTGGCGCAAATGCCACCACCAAAAGCTGAGCCGCTGCTTGACTGGCAGCAATAAGCCCTCCCTCAATCTCAGACGTCAACAAATTTTCGCCCTGCCCCGTCCAGCCACCACCGCGCAAGCCCGCCACTGTCAGTGCCAAAACATCGCGCCCAGTGAAATCGCCCGTCTCAAAACGTTTCACCAAATCAAGCAGCGAGCCACTTTGTAAAGTGGTTTCCAGTTCGGCCAATGCGCCCAAGGTCAACTTCATAATTTGCGGCCGACCATCTAACACCAGCTTCACTTCACCGCGCCAAGGATTCACCATGCTCAATCTGCCGTAAACATAAGGGCGCCTGCGGAGGCGAGAGATATTTCATAGGTTGCCTCACTGTTATGATTGCCGGCATAGTCAATTGCTGTCACCTGAAACGGACCTTGCACAGTGCCAAAATCGGGAATGATGACCTGAAACTGAGGTGTCGCCGCATCAAAAAATATCTGTCGGGCACGCTCGTCAGTATTTGCATCCTTAAATACGCCAGAACCCGATATAGCCGCGCTCTTAACGCCGGATCCAGCCAGCAACTCACGCCATCCTCCCTCACTCTCGAGGCTGGTAATATCGACAGTCTCAGCATTGAAACTAATCCGCGTCGCGCGCAATCCAGCAAGGGTTTGAAACGTATTACCGCCGCTAAGGTCCACCTTGATCAGCAGGTCTTTTCCATTTTGAGCACTCATATTGTATTCTCCTTTAAAAGCGGAGGCTTCTGTTCAATCAGAGCCCTAAACTTAAGATCTATGCGCCGACCTCCTCCAGTGCTTTGACGCTTTGACACCGCACCCTGAAAATTCAGCGCTATCAAATGACCATCGGCGAGGGACAGCGGCTTTGTTAGCAAGGCTGTGCACATGTATGACGCCAGTGTTTTAGCCGATTGAAAACCCGACAACGAAGTAATCACAGAAAGGTCAAAATCGTGGACCGCCGCAAAACTGGTCATGTCTGACCGGTCACGCACCGTTTCTGTGCCAAAAATAACATATAAAATTGGCAATTCACCCGGTGGCAAAGCATCATACACATGACCTTCTGTAAGTGCAGCTACCTCAGGGTCTGTTTCAAGACGTGTCAAAACAGCCCGTTGCAAACTGGCGGAGAATAGGCTCATAACACCACCTCCTCAGACCCCAGACAGCTTAAATACCGGCCATCCGGGTCGTGTTCGGTCACCGCATTAATATGAAAACAGCGGTTGGCATCCCGAAACCTCTGACCGGGCTTTGGACGATTGGACGCATTATAGGGCGCAGCCCGTACGATGATTTGTACACGCATCTGCGACAGTGGGGCGGCTTGCCCTGTAACCTCTCGCCCTGATTGGCCGCGCATGGCGGCCCAAAGCGTGCCAAGAGCGCACCACCGCGTCACAAATCCGCCACTGTCATCCGCCGCAATGTGCGCAGCCTCAAGAATGAAACGCCGCGTCAATCGAACTTGTTCGCGACCATTCATGACTGCGCTCCTGCGCCAAGACGCATTGGCCTGTAGCGCTCAAGCAGGCTGGTTACGCCAAATGGCATACAACCAAATGTCAAAGTGACCTCGTGCCGATACTCATAAAAATGTGCGGCCAGCAATAACGTGGCCTGCGCCAGATCCGATGGAACCTGAGACCAAGCGCTGCCATAGCCTGCCTTTAACGCAACCTCAACCACAGCGTCTTTTGAAATAAGCGGCAAGCCACCCTGCCCCACATACAATCTAGTGCCATGCAATCCTACTTCTATTCGGTACAAATCCACAGATAACAACTGCCGGACCCCAGATCGGTCAATGAGGTGCAAACTTTCCAGTGACCGCACAGGCGCCACAGGCAGAGTATAGAACGCATCCTGCGCCCAAAATTGAGTTCGATAGGTAAACCGGCGCTCAAGTAAAATTTTGGCACAACGCCCTTCGACAGCGGCAATTGCAGCCCGAACATAATGGACCAGCATCTCGGTCTGTAGGGAAACTTCATCAAACCCGCGCCCCAAACACAAATGCGCCTTAAAAGCCTCAATCGGCAGAGCCAAATTGGCTGTTTGTGTCTCATTAATCAGCATTGTGACATTTCTCCAAATGAACTTTCGGCGATGTGGGGTAGGGTCGCGCTCAACTCGCGTTGCTCGGGCGAAAGAAGGCAGCTAGAAAACGCAAGCTCAACAAGCACGACCCGACGGGGCAAATATATCGCATACCCCGTCTTCACCGCGAAATGTTAACTCGCGGCAAAATTCAACAGCTTAATCGCCGCAAAATCACTGACATCACCGCCAATGCGCTTGGTGGCGTAAAACAATACATGCGGCTTTGCGCTAAATGGATCTCGTAAAATCCGTAAATCAGGCCGTTCTGCGATGGTGTATCCAGAGGCAAAATCGCCAAAGGCAATTGCCTTTGCTTCTGCAGCAATGTCGGGCATGTCTTCTGCGATCAGTACCGGATACCCCAGTAATCGCGCGGGCTCACCCACCGCCAGACCATCCGACCATAAGAAACGCCCATCGTTATCTTTAAGACGACGTACCGCACCAGCTGTGCGGGAATTCATAACAAAGCTCGCCGATGCGCGGTATTGCGCCCCCAGAGCGTAAACCAGATCAACGATCGCATCCGGCCCCTTTAAGGCGCCATCGCTGCCGGTGAGCACAGTGCCGATTTTCCCCCACATCCATGTCTCGTTATCGACGGTGCCATGGCTCAGAAACCCACGTGGCTTATCCAGACCATCCCCCGAAATGAAAGCCGCCGCTTCGGCACGTGCAAATTTGTCAACAATGCGGCCAGATAGCCACCCATCGATATCGAAAGCACTATCATCCAAAAGGCGCTGACTGGCCTTGGGAAGCGCACTTAATTCATGCAAAGGGATTGTAATACGATCAAGAGTTGGCGTGGTGGTCTCTGCAGGTGATGCGGTCTCAGTTGCCCAACCCACCCCAATATCACCATGATCAATCAAAACATCAAAAGAGGTCGCTTCAACATTGACAACATTAGATATTTTTCTGATAGAGGCTGTATCTCGAAGGACTGATCGTACCGCAAGGGCAATCTGAGGATCAACCAGATATCCGCCATCACCGTTAACCGCTGTGGACATCGCTTTGCTGTCCAGATCCAAGGCACGTAGGCCCACTTCATCGCCGCAGCGCAGATATGCATTGAACGCCTTCTGATAGGGTGCGCCGTTCTCGGGGGCCGCCATCAGAGCAGGACGCACTAAAGCAGTTTTTTGTTTATCAAGCATTCTAATTTGTTCCTCATGTCGCTTAAGTTTTAAATCAATTTCACCCTTTAATGTACTAATATTATTAACTAAAATATTCAAAGCGTCACTTGCCATCCTTACAGGTGTCAAGGTGCGTGGCATTGCGCTGGTACTCGCAGTGTTATCCATTTTCTGATCCCTTAAAATTTGTATCCACTGTGTTGCGGCCGTCTAAAGGTGCTCGCGAGCGGCTTGAAAAGCTGCAGCCAGATCACCCCACTCAGCATCTGGACTACCGCCTTCGCAGTCAGCGCCCTCTTTGGCTGCCACGCGTGCTTGCAATGCCATTGGAAATGTCACGAGAGATACCTCCCATAAATCAAGATCGGTCAGTAGGCGTTTACCCTGTGCTGTCTTGCCTGCAGAACGGGTCCTATACCCAATCGACAGCCCATCGATCGCACCCGCAGCAATCAGCGCAGCGGCCTCGCGGCCCCTTTCCACAACAGTTAAAATTCTGCCTTTTACAAAAAGACCTTTGCGGTCTTCCGTGACATGATCCCAAACCCCAATGGGTTGTGACGGATCATGCTGCCAGAGCATTTTTACCTTGCGACCCTGTTTACCAAGCGTCTGCAAAGAGGCCGTATAAGCCCCCGGCTTGACAATATCACCGCCCTGATCACATACGTCAAAAAAGCTAGCATAACCCTCAATCTGGCTGCCGTCTCTGCCCGATATCTGCGAGTCAAAGGTACAAAATTTATGCTCTAATTGCCCTGAAATATTCATTATTACTTTTCCATTTCTCATGGGGTTACGGATAAAACCTGCTGCAAAGTCTGCGTCAAAATAGCTGCAATCATCCCAAACAATGCCAACCATAATCGTTTTTCCAAGCGCGCCATCATCTCTTCGATCTTGTCCAAGCGGCCGTTTAGATGCGCAAATTGCAAAGCCGCCACTTTCTCATGCGCCTGCAATCGCAGAGCAGGCGCGCATTCAAAGGCCTCGAACCCATACCTCTGGCCGGTGTCTTCACTCATTTATTTTAAGGTCTAAAACCGGTAACCCCAAAAGACTGCGTTTCTCTAAGTCGCTGAGAAACGTCGCCTCACCAATACGGCGCCACTGCGCTTCGCGCTCTGGGGCCAATGCTGTCAATTGATCAAGGTCAGGTTTCAATAGCATCCCATGCCCAGAATAGTCCGAGACCCAATCTGACACAGCCGCAACCACGCGGTTCACCAAAGGCAAAACCGTCAGGCGAAAAAAAGCTCGGTTAGCCTCTTGATAATTGGCATAAGTTGCATCCCCAGGAATACCAATTAACATTGGCGGCACCCCAAACGCCATTGCAATTTCGCGCCCAGCTGCCTCTTTTGTCTTTTGAAACTCCATATCACTGGGCGAGAAGCCCATCGGCTTCCAGTCCAACCCTCCTTCTAATAACATTGGTCGGCCAGCATTACGGGCGCCTTGATGATGGTTTTCCATCTCGGACAACAGACGTTCATATTGATCAGACGTCATGGTGCCCTGCCCGTCAGGACTGCGATATACAATCGCGCCAGACGGGCGGGCGGCATTGTCAAGCAACGCCTTGGACCAAGCCGACGCACTGTTGTGCACATCCACGGCCTGCGCCGCTGCCAGCAGGGGAGACAGCCCATAGTGATCATCTTGCGGATGGAAACTTTTGATGTGACACACCGGAGACTGCCGACCGGCCCCTTCAAACCGATGCTTACGCCCACCAACTTGATATTCATAGCCAACCGGCCAACCGTCCGAACCAGGGATAATTCGCATCCGATCAGATCTAAGCACATGCAACTCTAACGGCAAGGTACTGTCAGACTCTAAGCCCTCGGATGAGACGGCTTCTATATATCCATCACCCGACAATAGAATTTGACCATACAGAGCTTCAAATAATTCCGCCCTGCCCTGAGCCGCATTGGGTCGGTTGATCAAGTTTAATAGTGGATGCTCGTCGTAACGCTGCTGGTGATCTTGCAAGATTAAAGGCAAATTAGCAGCAGCTTCTGATATCAGTTTGACCGCTCTAAACCCTACTGGGTTTTGTGTAAATCCCGAGCGGGTCAGCG
>Ga0206130_10002466_pt1 | contig 25691 bp, 6 predicted proteins | sample Helgoland_Spring_9_FD_148637 | JGI IMG/M metagenome (GOLD analysis project Ga0206130, IMG submission 148637) | Pelagic subsurface seawater microbial communities from Kabeltonne, Helgoland, North Sea - Helgoland_Spring_Bloom_20160512_1 | ecosystem: Environmental > Aquatic > Marine > Epipelagic ...
TGATTTGGAGGAATATTGGAGTGATTTGGAGGAATATTGGAGTGATTTGGAGGAATATTGGAGTGATTTGGAGGAATATTGGAGTGATTTGGAGGAATATTGGAGTGAATTGAAGGAATAAAGGAGTGATTTGGAGTGAATTTGGAGTGAATTAGAGGATCATAATATTCTTTTTTTTCATGGGAATGTTTCTTATCATAATATTCTACATTTTTTAAATGTTTCTTAGTGCTTAAATGTCGCCTTAAATTCGCTTTAAGAGGCGTAGAGAATGAACATAATTCACATGAAAAACTCATGAATATATATATTAGTGAATATTTAAATATTCTTTTTATTCTTTTTTTATTCTTTTTTATTCTTTTTTTATTCTTTTTTTATTCTTTTATTCTTTTTTTTTTTTTAAACCATGTTTCTTCAATAATATGTTTATCATTTTTCTTATTAAGCACCTAAAAAAAAGAATATTCTTTTTTTATTCCTCCTATAAAAAAGAATAATTGAGGGGGGGGGGGAAATATAGTTATTGATTAAAAAAAATAAAATTTTTTTTTTTTATTTTTTTTAATTATTTGTACAATTTAAAATTTAAGTTTATCATTTTTGATATAATTATAATCTTTTATAAATGTTTATATTTCTTAAATACCATCCGACAACATGTCCTAAAGATGGTGATAATGTGACATTAGTTGAGTTGACACCAAATAAAATTTGGAATGCTAAACATTTTGGTATGGTTGCTTCATAATTAATCCATCCAGACCCATTATCACTGTTAGATCCATCCGCACCGGAAAATTTGGAATTTGAATTTTTATCAACTTCATATGATCTTTTTTGAATTGATTCCTCAATTGTATTATATTCTCCATCTAAATCATTATTTAGTTCCTTACCTTTTAAATTCAGCCAAGATTTGTTATTAAATTTTTCCTTCATAGTTTGAAGATCAATATTTATAATATTATTATTCTCAGTATAATCTCCTGAGGAAAAATCATCAAGGTGAACCACCTTATATTTTATGTATTCCTTTTCTATAAGATTTGAATCAGCATTAGGATCGGTGTACCATGAAATAGGGTAATAACCAGGGGAGTTATTAAAACTTTCAAATGTTAATACCCTAGAAGAATTAAACCAATCATCATTTTTATTAAAGGATAAATTCCATGCTTTTATACTTATTTTTGGATTTGTACCTAAGGTAATAATACTAGTTGATGTAATATCCGTTGGTTCCAAAAACTCGCTGTAAGATATAGATATTTGAGTCTGTGTATCGCTGTTTGAAACAGAATTTATTAAATATCCTAAGGGAGATAAGGAATTTATACTTAAATCATCAATTAATAAATCTGTAATTTTTATATAATTATTTACAATAAAATTAATATTCTTATTAATAGTGAGTGTAATGAATCCATTATTATTTACAGCATTTACAATAGTTTCCATTATTCTTTCATCTTTCCAAATACTATCATTATTTATTATAAATGGAGATTGTACATAACTATTTTCTGGTTTATTCGCTTCTAATCCACAATTAGGACATGCTAATATAAAAGAATTATCTTCTGAAATTTGATATTTTGAATTGTACCCTGATATATTTGAAGAAACATCATTGAGATTGAGTTTAAAAGAATTAGTATCAAATAAAATTTGATTTTTTTGTGAAATAGCAAACTTGTTTGTTATCTGCCAGGTATTAACATATTCAAGAGAATTAGTTGTCTCAACACTATAACTTTCTATTGGATAATTTGTTATTTTTTTAAATAGAGCTTTTTTACTAATCCAATGTAGACCTTCAATAAAATTGTTTTCTAAAAATAAATTATTTGCAGGTTTTGGAGTTATTTCTTGTACGATAATTCCAAATTGATTTGACTCAAACGGTCGTTCTTCATTGTTTATCAAAATACTTGGTATCCCATTAGATTTACTTAGAAAGTTAAATTTAATAATATTGGTTTCATCTAAATTATAATTTTTGTAAAGCTTGGCTGTATTCCATTTTGAGTCATCATCAGAAAATTTCATTAATCTATTAATAATAGTTTGTTTATTAGGCGGTTTATAAGCAATATATATTCCTTTATCTAATAACCCTTTATTAGCTTGATATTTATCTAAATCCGTAAATGAGTTATCATTTCCATCGCTAACCCAAATAACAGCGTGTCCTTCGGGTGGTTGATTAACGATATTAGGTTTTATTATAATTCCACCATTTACTCCTATTGATCCCTCTACAGAAAAAGTTTCTTTCTCATTGGTATTTAAAATCTTTTGTTTATTTCCAATTTTAACTGTGTCAAATAGTTCATTTTCTTTTATGTTTAATTTATTATGTTTATGATCAGCAGATATTAATTTATAGTTATAAAATAAGTAAACTAAACTGCTAACTGGATGAGATACTATTTTTGTATTATTGAAACCTCTTTGGACAATTATAGTATTATTATAGATATTGATTATTTTCATGTGTTCATTGTCTACCTTAATTATATCATTTTTAGTAAAATTATCGCTTTTATCTAGAATAATAATATCTTGATCTTCATCAATAACATTATAAGGGTCTGTTTGCGATACATTTATTTTTGAAATTGTATTATTATTACTAAAATTTATTCTATTAACAAATAATAAGTTTATGTCATTATTATCTAAATCTTTATTATATATTTTGAAATCTTCTATATAACCATTAAAGTATAAAGAGTAATCATCTACAGTTTCCCAGCCCGATACACTAGAAAAAGATTGACTTGAGACATTTTCATGTTTACCAACTAAAGGTACATAAATGATTTTATCTTTATTTTCAATGGTTTCATCTAAATCTATATTAAATAACAAATTGTTTGATAAAATATTACTAAAATATTTGGCGTAATTATTAACATATAGATGTACTATATTCTCTCCTAAAGAATTTTTTTTATAGGTAAACGTTATCATATACCAATCATCCAGTTTTATATTTAAATTATCATGAATATGAATACCAGTATTATCTATAAAACTATTATCTTCTAAATATAAAAATATTTCTCGATTATTTGGATCTGAGGTGTATACTGTTTCTTTTAAATATAATAAAAATCCACCTTTATGATTAGCATATGTTAAAAAATTATTGGTGTAAAGTCCAATTTGATCATTTTCAAAATCTTTATAGTAACCTCTTACGCTAAATATAGGTATTTTTAATGGATTATTCAAACTATCATATTTAAGAGATGATGAATCTAATTTTATCCATGTTGATATTGAAAAAGACTCATTTTCTTGGATTAAACCTAAAATTTTATTTTTCTTTGAATAATTTTCCTTATAAGAAACATCTAATAATTTTGTAGAATTATTATCATCTTGAATGTTATATGTTTTACCTAAATTTATATAGCTTTCATTACTCAGTTTTATAGAATTTTTCTTATATCCATCACTTATGAAATCATTAATGTTATTTTTTAATTTATATTGTAATGTATTGAATTTATATTCTACGTAATCTAAAAGATTGTATATAAATTTATTTTCAATATTTAGATTATATATTTTTCCTCTAAATTTATGTCTATTAATTTTTATGTTTCTATTTAGCAAACAATTCGAAATATCTGTTTCTTTTGTTGATTGATATAATCTTCCTATACTGAATATATTAGGTTTCATATTGTTGTTAGAATCTTTGGAAGGATATATAGAACCAAAATTACCGTTATAATCAAAATCTCTATATCCTTTTCTAAAATCTAAATTATTAGAGCTATTACCAACATAATTAATTTTATTTAAATAAAAATCTAATTTATGTTTAGTACTAATTGTAGCTTCTATTTCAATATTACTTTGTATGGCAACATCACTATTTAATGATATTTTGATTTTATTTATAGGTACATTAGAATTTCCATCATTTACTCTTACAAAACTTATTGAAGAAATAGAATAATTAATACCTGAGCTTGAAATGGAACTATACATGGTTATTGAATCTTGGGTTTCAAAAGGACATTTACTTATATCTGTTATATTTGCTAAATAAACATAATCTTGTGTTGCCAATACATCTAAGCATTTAATTTTATTTGTTGTAATGGAGGACCACCCTGTATTATCGTATTTTTGTGAAATTAATATATTATTCCATGTATTTTCTTTAATTTTAGGTACATTAACAGTAAAACCGCAGTCTCTAACTATCGTATCACTAGAACTATTTGTAAAGGTACCTCCAGTTTTGTATTTTTTATATATAAATTCAAATTGATCTGTATTTTCATCAATTGGTTTGACCCTTAACCAATATCGTAGGTTCTCTCTATTATCTTTTGTGAAATTTAATTTTTCTGAATTCCAAACAGTACTAGATTTAATATGATGAAGTCCTTGTGATTGAGAATTATTTTCAATAAATTGCTTATTATTAGTATATTTTCCAACTCTTGTTAATTGCGTATTTGTCATGCATGACCAAGAGATATATTTTTTATCTGTATAATAGTCATCTAAGTGGCTTCCAAAGGATTGATGCATTGTATATAATTTATTCGCAATTTGACCATTACTTGTATCTATATGTGTATTATTAGGATAACCAGGCGAGATGTTTGAAAAATCACTACCATAAATATTAGTATCTGATAAAGACCAATTATATGTTTTTGGTTCTGAAATGTTTATTTTTACAGTTGTTGTACCTGTTGGGTGTCCGTATACAACATATCTCCCATCATTATTCAGTGAATTTATTATTTCTATAACATCCCCATTATTTACATAGTCTGTATAATTTCCTGTCCAATTAACATTTTGAATCTGGATAAAGGAGGTATTTACATCAGTTCTATTAAATGAAATATCTTGAGGATTGTTTGTAGTTGAATCAAAAATTACTTTTACACGACTCCATCGTACATTATTCCATGTATCTTTTGTATCTCCTATTATTTCTTTTTTTTTACTAATATATCTTTTTTTAAGTTTATAAATAGTTATATTCCTTCCACTCTTTTCATTTGTAATTATAGGTACAACAATACTATATTTAAGATAAGCTTTATTATTCTTTGTTGTATTATCATTGAAAGAATTGATCCCAAATGCTCTAATATTACTTACATAAATGTGTTTTGAATTATTTTGAGAAGTACCCCCTCCTATTGTGGTATATTGTGGATCTTGTTCCATCGGAAGTAGCATAACATTTTGCTGTAATAATTTCAGAGAATTTTCAAAATTGTTAACGTTAATTATATTTTGATTATGATTTGCTAAAATATTATCATTTGTATAATTTGTAAGTGTACTGAAATCACAAGGTAAAAATTGGCCATAACTAGTATCTAAGTTTGATGTAAAATTACTTGGATATCTGCCAAACAATTCCACTTCAACATTTTTTTTCCTATCAAATTTGTAAAAAGTAATTAATTTACATGCGCCTTCATTACCGGGAACATCATTAGAAGGAGCTGGAAATGGATATGTATTTATGTATTTATCTGAAATGTCATTGAATATATTTTGTTCCTTTTTAGAAAAATTATTATCCCATTTTTTGGGATCTTTTTGATATGCCCAGTTTGGATCTGAGACTAAACCATTGTTCTCATATCCGCCAAATAATTCTTTATTATCTCCAAATTGATCTGTATTTGTTGATTTATTACATATGAGGTTAGGTTCTACGTTAATAAAAAATCCACCTGATAAATATCCATTATGTATATCATTTTCTATAGATTCTCTAATATTACTTGCGTTTAGTGTTATCGTTGCATTTCCCAAACCGTTACCTCTTAATGTTAGTGTTTCTCCCGAACTGTAGTTATATCCTTCATTTATAAATCTAAATTTTGTTATACCCCCTGAACTATTTATTGATAAGACTTCATATTTAGCATAATTACCGTTAGTAGAACCACTAAAATCTCCTATATCTCCTACTTTATAATTAGACCCTAAAGATGTAGGTACAATTTCAAGATTTTGATTTGTAGAACTACCAATTCTAATTGTATTAGTAATACTTTCAGTACCTGTTCTGCCTAATATAGAAGATTGAGTTTGTCCCCTAAGACTATATCCATCATAAGGAATTGACATATCTGTACTTGTAGTTTTATATTTATGGTAAGATTCCATAGGAGTTGGCAATATTAATGGATCTTCGTTACTGCTAAGTTGGGTAAATGTAATTTCATCTAAAGTTGCTGTTTCTACAACTAAATAAATTATTCTATCAGTTGTTGTATCGTTTACCCAATTAGAAGTAGACCATACAGGAATATTATATTTAATTTTTAAAACCGTTCCTGGTTTAGGAATAGTTAGAAATTTCCGTGATGTTTCTGTAGACGATAATAATATGATTTTATTATTTAAATAATCAAATTTTGAAACAAATTTTTCTTTTATTTTAGTTGAATCTATTATCTCTGTAGCAAAATTAATATTGTTGGAAAGGGTACCAGAATAGGAACATATATTTCCGTAAACTGATGTACTAACATTATCTGGAGTAAATCCACTATCACTAGGAACTGCTGTCATTACATCGTCAATAACAAGATTGTAAACTAAATAAGTATGTTTGTTAACAAAAAATGGATAAAAAGATTCACTATATTGCTCAATCGATGAATTTTCAAAAAGATATGAACACATTATATTTGGATGAAATGGTATGCGCTGAATGGATAATTTAATTTGACAACTATGATATATTTCATCGGTTATTAAAGTATAGTCATTAATTACATATAGATTATCATTATAGTAAGAACTATCTATTCTATATAAATGGAATCTAAAGTCATCAGTTTTAAAAGTTTCAATAGTTCCGTTGCCAAAATTATTCAAAATAAAAGTATTGGCATAAGTTTTTGTATCAGTCCAATTATTTCCCATAGTTTCTCTAATATTAATAATTAAATCATGGTGTATTGGCTCTCTGATTTTGATTTCTAATATATCGCTATTAGCAAATAGTCCTTCATTAGAATTATTCTCTGATACTTTATATTGTGTCATTAAATAGTTTTCATTATTATCATCAATTCCATTTTCAATGTTATTATAAATAGTTGCTATTTTATCATTGATTAGGGTTGAATCATTTAAAATATTTAAGGAAATACTTTTAGCTTCATTATTATAGCATGTTATTGTATTAGGATTACCCTCAATGTTAGTTGATAAAAAATTTTGTTTTTGAACATTTCCAAAGGTTTCTTGAATATCAATAAATGGAATAGATTCTGTAAGATTTACTAAATGATTTCCACTTTTGGTAAAGATTTTAAATCCAATATTATTAACATCATTTCTATTAGACCCCCTATTTACTATATCCACTGAATAATTTAACTTATCAATATCGAAATCATTTATCGAAAAACTTACATACTTTGGATTACTGGAATCACTTGTTTCTATGATTTTTTCAGAAATTGGAACAAAAATTTCATTTTCAGCTATAAAATCATGTTTATAGTTCATTATTCTTTCACTATTATTCCAGTTTAAAAATTTTTGATCTGAATTTTTATCCAATCTTGAATTTGATATATATTTTTTATCAAAATAATTATCAATCAGTATAAATTCTCTATTATTTGAATCAATATAGTCATTATAGTTAAACCAAAAATCAATTATCCAATTATTATCAGATAAACTCAGATTTTCGTATTTTTGTTGAAAATTGGTATCTATATCTGTTTCACTTAGAGTATTTAAAATAGTTGAATTAAAATCATTGTCTAGTAATAAAGTATTATCATTGTAAGATTCTGAAATACTGACATTTGATTTTTCATCCACAGAATTATAATATTTATTTACTACACTTGTTTTAAAAGTCTCAAAATCAATACTGTACAAAAAGTTGTCATTATAAGGAGAAGATATTGTCATCTTATTTATCTGATCATATGATGTATCACTTACGTATGTTCCATTTTGACTACATAAAGGGCCTTTGATATTTAATACATAGTCATTATTAACTAATTTTAAATTAGGTATAATGGAATCATCTGTTAATATAGTATAGTCTTCTGGAAACTCTAAAAGATAGTTATTTACTTTTAAAAATAATTCATTTTTATTAATATTTAAATAATTAATAGAACTATCATCTGGATTTATGTATCCATCATTATTACTAATACATATCAGTTTTGATTCTTTTGTATCATTATAATTTGGGATATAATCTCCTAACCCATTAAGTTTATTTATTTCTGTGTGCTTTATTGATGTATTTTCAAACTTTAGTAATTTAACATTATCTTCGCTATTGGTAAAATTCCAATTAAGTTTCCAGTCTGGCTTAGTTACAAAGTCATTTGTGTTTGTATCTATAGTTAAATCTGTTTTATTATAAATATAAAATTGGGTACTCTTTAACCTAACAGATATATCAGTAATATCACTATCATTAGAATGTATTGAACCGGTATTAAAGGCTTGATCAGTATTGTTAATTGAACTATAAAATGTAATTTTTACATAACTTCCCAATGTATCCGTGTATGTAGATATTTGTTTAATTTTTTTAGTATCTAAAAGCTTATTTTTACTGAAAATTTCTAAAGTATTTCCTATTTTAAACGGATATTTGGAAATATCAGATGAGTTAGTTGGGTATCCTATATTTAAAATTACAAAATTAATGATTTCAATAGTTGTAGATATGTCTAAACATTGAAAATATGAATTATTGAAATTTGTTTTATATGGGTCTATTTTATCAAACCCACAAATCATGTTCGCATCTAAATTTAATTTTGAATCTTCAATAACATTATATTTAAAGTTTTTAAATTCATAATTCACTAAAATATTTTCATCTTTATAATTATTATAATTAATTATATTTCGTTGCGTATTGACCATATTGAAATATAAAGATACAATTTCATTATTAAGTAGGGCAAAAGTCTCATTTGCTATTCCTTGTTTATTAATATATGAATCCGAATATTCTGTATTTGAAACCCGAACATTATCATCTGAAAAACTATCATATATAAATCTAATTTTAATTTCATCTAAAACATTATACAATCTTACATCCCTATATCCCACATTATCATAAAGTACAAAAAATGTAGCGGAATTTAAGTATGATTTATATGCATTATTGAGTTCAATCATACCATTGGTAGATAATGTATTGAATGTGAAAGATGAACCTAAATTTTTATTCTGAGAGCTTGATAAATTTTCTAAAAATATAGTCTCGGCATTTATGTAAACTTTTATGGTATTGGTACTAGCATCCGGTATGTTAGATCCATAAGCATCGTATACTAAACTTAAATGATACCATTTTTGGTCTTCAAATGTTTGATTTAATTTTAATTTTACTGATATGAATGAATTTGTATCAGTTATGTTATTAACATTAGATGAAGTAGTACCATTTTTACCAAATATGTATAGGTATAATGTATCACCATATGTAGGTGAATCAGCACTTGGTAAATTTAAATCGGCAAAAGACAACTGTATGTAATTATAACTATTGAGATCACTATCTTGATATCTTATATTTAGTATACGAGAATTATCAGAATTAGTATCTTTATCAAATTTAAACCATACCATATAGGTAAAAGATTTTTTTGTATTAAATATATTAATTTTGTATGGAAAAATTTCATCCTTCCATTTTTGTACCTCTAAAGTATTTGATATATTTGGATAAATAAAGTAAGAATTGCTCAGTTGAAACCCATTATTGTCTAAAAAATCTGATGTGTTATTAAGATAGTATCTATCTGATGGATTAAAATTTAAATTTATGATTTCTTTGTCCAATGTTCCATATTCTAAAATTGTTCCATTAATATAGTTTTTAGTTTTATTTGCTTGATTAAAAAATTCAATGTCATCTAATTCTCTTGATTCGATAAATTTATAGTGAAATAAAAGATCATTTTCTCCTGTGAATATAATAACTTTATCATAATTTTCTTCAGATACAACTGACTTAATTAAAAATATTCCATTATTTTTAGTTGAATTTATATAAACATAGGAATTCGGTGTAAATATTGTGTTGCTTCCTAAATTGACTTTAGAATCTATATTAATTCTAATATGTGGCTCATCGTTATTGTTTCTAGTGGTATTATCAGATATAAAAGATAAATGTTTTTTTTGAATATTAATTATAGTTTCGCTACTATTAAATATATTTTTTCCTAAAATTTTTAATATTTCTTTACTATTGTCTTCATTAGAGACGATTATGTATTCATTATTTTCTAAATTTGCTAAGTTATCTAACATAAAATATTTTGTATTTAAATTAATATTAAATTCATTAGGAACTTGTAAATATCTATTATCTTTTGAATTTATAACTAGTTTATTTGATGTATTAGTATAATTGTTAGAATTTGATCCAATGAGAATATTATTTTCACCCGAATCATTACCCGCACCTGTAAAATTCCCAATGTATACATTATTACTATTCTTGTCTCTAACTTTACTTCCTAATTTTTCTCCTGAATTATTGCCTATCAAAATATTGAAAGATGAATTTATATTATCAAAACCACTATAGTTCCCCAAAAATATATTACTCTCTGTGTATTGTGCGTTATAAGCAGTATTATGTCCTATATTAATATTGTTTCCTTTTTTAGAATAATATCCCGCGTTATTTCCGATAAGAATATTATTCTCAGAATCCTGATTACTAAATCCGGCATTATTTCCTATATATAAATTATTTGAACCTTTAGTTGAACTAAAACCAGTTTTATTTCCAAAAAAAAGGTTTTGTCCACCTATAGTGTTCGAATAACCCGAACCTTCTCCTATAAATGTATTAAAACTTCCTACTGTATTAGAATAACCAGAAGTCTTGATAATCTTATAAAGTAATGTTAATAAACCTTGATTAGAATTTCTAGTCAAAAGGTATTCATTTATTATGTCCGCATCTGTTGATGTAAAATTATTAGATAATTCTGTTTCCACAAATTGCGGTTCAAAATATAGCCTTTCTTCCTTAAAATTATTATGTCTATCTGTTATTGTTGTTATAAATAATATTTTAAGAGTTTCTATTTTATTTATGAGACCAGAAAGATTAGATACTGAATTAAATTGATTTAAATCACTGAGATAATCCAAGTAAATCATATTTTCACTAATCAATTCATTTGATAAATTCTTATAACTTGACGAATAAATAGAGAACCCATTATTAAAACTAATAGAATTATCTGTGTAGGTACCCCACCAATTTCCCCCATAATTTGTAAAGTATGGTAAATTATTTATGTTATTAGAGCTATTTTCAGTATAATGTATATCAAGTATATTATTTTGTGTATTATTTTGGTTAATTATAGAACTTGTTATTGTATTATCAGATATGTAAGATATTTCATCAACAACAAGAGTATTATATGTTGTAGAATTAGATGTAATTAGTAATGGTAAATTATTTTCTGATAATTTAATCCTAAATTTATTTATTGATTTATTTTCGACTACAATAAAAGTCTGTCCGTCCTCAACATCATAAAGATTGAGTATACTTCCTCCATTGAGGGTCTTTGACAATGAGAAACCAGTCAAATCATTAGAAGTTTGGTACCAGATATAATAAAATTTATATTCACTTAGTGATGATATACTTTCATTATTATTATAAATATCGTAATTTATACTTTCGGAACTATTAAGTACATAAACTCTATCATTGTTATTATATTTAGATTCATCTAATATTGTTGAGTTATATAAAAATACATTATTTTCTGTATCAATATCATTACTTGTAAATTCAAACTTTTTGAGTTGCGTTGATACACCATCGATTATATTTAAATATTCTATACTACTAATTTTATATACTGTATTTGATGATAAGGGAGTTGTCAAACTAAGACCAAATTGGTTTCTTACAGTTACGGAATTGTCCGGTCTTATTGGAATTTCAAAGGCTTTAAGCCATGTATTATTAGGTATATCATCAAATAATAAAAATCCCTCATTACTGCTTCCATCAAATTCAAGCTTGAAATTTAAAATATTACTATATCTTGATGAATCGTAGGATTCGCTGAATACCTTATTCGATTTATTGCTCATATTTAAAATTTTGGTTTTATAAGTAAAATTTGAGAAATTTATTACATTTTCATTAAGGTATGTTGTATCAACTATATTATTAATCGAATTATAAGGATTAACCCCAATATTATGTGTATCGTTGCCGTTTAAAATATTTATTGTATAAAGCAAATCATTGATATTGTTATTGTTATTTAAACTAATTAAATCATCAACCTGATATGGGAATTTTGTTATAAAAAAATAATTTAAATAATCTAATTCCGAATCAATAGTGTAAAATTTAGGAGCTGTCTCAATATTAATGCTAACCTTATTATTTTCTATAGTATAAAGTTCAAAATATGATGTAGAATTAGACCAATATTTTAATTTATATAACTGGGTGCAATTTAATTGTATATTTTGTATAGTTCCGTCATTTTGTACGTTAATTTTAGGTACATAACTTGCTGTATCCAAATTATTAAAATTTTGATTATTATCTGTGTAATTTATATATACAAATGTTCCGTCAGGATAATCTTCATAATTGAATAATGAACCGTCAACATTAACTAGGGGGAATCTAAATCTATCAAATAAGATGGAACTTCCCTGAGTGATATAACCATAATTTTCAGTATTCAATTCACTCAGGCTGACTTTTGCTGTTAATTTAAAATATATATCATCAATAGGACTCGGTGTAATATTTGTTTTCAATATATTACTTATATTCCGACTTGAAACATCCGATAAGTAATTTTTTGATACAATTGAGTTGATATCAGGTATGGTATTCGAAGAATAAGTTGTATCTTTACCTGTTCCTATAAAAATATTATTATTTCCAGTTGTATTATTATATCCAGCATAACCTCCTAAAAATATATTATTAAATCCATTTTTATTTTTATAACCTGTTTTTGCTCCAATACAAATTATATTGGAAGCAGAAATTTGCTCTGTACTACCTTTTCCTGCCTGAGATCCTATAAAAATAGATTCATTTCCTGTAGAATTATAGAATCCCGATTCAGTTCCTATATAAATATTATTGTTTCCAGATGTATTATTAAAACCTGCTCTAAATCCCATAGAAATGAGATTACTTGTTTTATTGTTATATCCTGATTCTGTCCCCAAACATAATATATCATTTCCTATTTCATTTTTAAATCCAGAAAGATATCCAATAAATAAATTTCTATCTCCGGTAGTATTACTATAACCGGAACTTGTAATAGATGTTTGATTGGTAGAAACCGTTTTAAATAATTTTATTTTATTAAATTGATATGCAAGATCACTAAAAGTTTGGGTTGTGTTATCAATATTTTTTGTTGTGTGCACTAATGTTTCATCTGAATTATCAATTTTTATTGAAATAGGTAGGAGAGTTTTAATATTTGTTATGTAGTATGGATTATTTTGAGTAAAATCGCTTATTGATTCTTCGACAGTTATTTCAATAGAATTTCTATTTGGAGTAAAATTTTGATTTACAATTGTAGTTATATTTTTAACTGTATAAATTTTAAAATTATTGTATAGTGTAGAAGAATTATCTTTAATAGAAATTTTAGCATTACTAATATGAGATGTGGCTATAGAATTATATCCTCTTGTTAAACCAGTTAGAGTTTTAACATTACTTACTTCAATAACTTCACCGTAATATATAATTTCTTTATCTATTCTTATATAACCAGAATCACTTATACCTAATGAATCACTTATAGTTAAAGTAGTTTGGGTTGAATCAATAGCGGATAAAAGATGCATATCTAATTCCAAATATATCCAATTGTTTAATGTAGCCTTTTTTCTTTTATTTCCTTGGAAAAAGTAATTTCTAAAATTATTTACTTGTGTAATGTCTGATGATCCGCTTAATTGTGGTGTGACAATAATTTTAGAATCGTAAAACTCTACTAACATTTTATTTAATAGTATTGAGTTTTCTGGATATTGGCTAATAATATTGTTATTAAGATCGCCCACCACATACAAGTTATCATTATCTGTAATGTAATCATTTACTAGAATTCCTAAATTTAAATTAAAATTGTTATTTATTATTTCTGTATCAACATTATCAAAACTAAAGGTATTTTCTTCATCAATAGATTCAATAATTGAAGTATTTGAATAAATATTTTCATTTTCATCCCACCATTTTTTTGGATATCCATAAATCACTGTGTTATTATTAATAGTATTGTATTGAGTTAATAAACTATCGGGTATTTTTAAAACTGTCCTAAAATAAGAAAAAGATTCTATATTACTATTATTTATTTCTACAATAGTGTATTTGTTTTCTGTTGCATTTTCTGGTTGATATGTAGAATCATATAATTTATAGTATCCCGAAAAAGAATGGCTAATATCAATGTATATCACCGATTCCCGTATGTTAATATTATATAGATACTCAAGGTATATTACATCTGATAAATGTGAATTTGTATTAATTTCTGTTGAGGATGGTTTTCTTAATCTCATATATAAATTATTACTAATTAATGAGGTCCCCTCCCCACTTCCTATAAATATATTTTTACCACCAGATGTATTTTGAAATCCAGAGGATTCTCCAATGAAAATGTTATTATCTCCTGAAAGATTTCCGAACCCAGAGTTTAAACCAAAGAATATATTTCTATCACCATTATTATTATAACCGGTATTATGCCCCATCATTATATTAGAACTACCACTACTTACATTGAAACCTGAGTAATTTCCAATAAGTATATTTTCTTTTGAAGTAATAGTTTTTGATCCCGAATAATTACCCAAATAAATATTATCATAACCATTGTTTTCTATATTATTGTAGTATCCTGAATTATAACCCAAAAGAATAGAATTATACGTTGATGAGCAATTTTTACCGCTTTCATAACCAATGTAGGTGTTTTTATTACTGTAAATCGAATTTTCACCAGCATAATTACCAATTACGGTGTTAAAAAAAGACTTGTTATTGTTTTTAAGAGCACAATTACCTATGGTAAGACTATTATTTAAATTAGTTGTATTTTTACTAGAATAATTTCCAATTATAAGGCAATTTTTAGAAACATCCACTTGACTAAGAGATTCTACGCCAATTATTAAATTGTTATCACCCGTAAAGCTTGTTCCTGAATCATTACCCAAACATAAATTTACATCCCCTTTATTGATTTTTCCAGCATTATTACCAATATATAAATTATCTTTATTGTCAATATTATTGAAACCTGCAAATGTACCTATAAAAATATTATCTTTACCTAAAGTATTATTGACTCCTGTGGAATTTCCTAAAAAAATATTATTTCCTGAATTGGCATCACTTGTACTAATATGAGTTTGAGAATTTCCTAAAATTATATTGTTAGAATTATAAATTTTTTTACCACTCTCGTTTCCTATTATTATTGTAGATGATAAATTGACAGTGCTTAAACCGGAGTTTTGTCCAAAGACAATATTTTCATTTCCATTAAGCGAAGAACCGTGCCCTAATATCATGTTTTGAGAACCAGTTATCCCATATCCTGTATTATTTCCAAAAAATAAATTATAATTACCAGTTGAACTTGTATTAGATTCATCCTTTCCTATAGAAATATTATTATTTCCTTGTAAGTTGATTCCTGAATTATCACCTATAAATGTATTATTATCTCCTGAGTTATTATAACCGCTATTATATCCTATAAGCACATTATTACTATAAAAATTATTATTAAATCCAGCATTAACACCTAAAATTACATTTTTTGAGTATTTTGTAGCATTAAATGAAGCATTGTTACCAATTACAACAGAATCCCGTATATCATTATTACCTTCAATGCCATAACATGTTTTATAACCTAAAATAATATTATTTATCCCTTCTATATTATAGGCGCTATAATTACCTAAGGTTAAATTATATTCTCCATCTCTATTATTGGATAAAGAATCATAGCCTATTGCTATATTACTATTTCCTAAATTATTAAATGCCACGCCCCTATTACTATCACCTGACCCTAAAAAGATGTTTTTACTACCTGATAAATTGTTTTTACCAGAATTATGTCCTAAAAATATATTATCTGATCCAGTTGTTATTATTCCTGATTCATTCCCTAAAAATATATTGCTTTCTCCCGAGGCGGTACTTCCAGATGAATAACCTAAAAATATATTTTTTGATCCGGTACTTTCATAACCCGACTGACTTCCTAAAAATGTGTTATACCTAATTAGTTCTGACGAATCTGTATTTCCAGAGGAACTTCCAATAAATGTATTATGAACTGAATTAGTGATTGTTTTGCCTGACTCAGAACCTAAAAATACATTATTATTAAAAAATGAAGAATTATTACCTTCAGCAGTAAATCCGGCTTTTTCTCCTATTAGAGTATTGTTAAAAGAATTATTGTGATCTAGATTAAATCCAGATTGCTTACCTAAAATAGTATTTTTATTTTTAATTATTTTTCCATTTTCTGAAATTAAATCATTTAATTTTGTATGAGAATCAAAAACTTCAATGTTATCACCTTTTATTACCTCTCCTGATACATTATTTTCCTTTATATCTGTATCGAATATACAATTATTGATTCCTACATAAAAATTATTGTTATAATTATCTTGTTTATAGAAACAAAGCCCTTTATTACAGTAAATAATTGAATTATTTATTATAGCATTACTATTACTCGTGTAAATAGAATTAACGTTTATTTTATCAAATCCAGTTGACTCTGTTTCAACTACATTAATTTTTAAATTTTCCAAAATTACATTAACATTTTCCAAAATTATTCCACAACCATATAAATTTGGATAAATATCATCAGAATATTCAGAGTAGGTATTCTCAATATCTATATTAACATTATCAAATAGCCTATTTATATTTTTTAGATCTAAGTTTTTAAGAGAAAAATTATTATTGTTATTATTTCTAATAATAATCCCTATATTTTTATTACTACCATTTTTTACACTTGTAAATATATTTTTAAAAGCAAAATCAATATCTGTAGTTATATTTTCATATATTATTCCAACGTTTCTGATAGATGTTTCATGATTTTGTATATAAGCATTATTTATAGTTGGTATTGGTTTACCCGAATTTGATGAGGCATTATAATAAATTATATTAGAGTTATTATTACTAATATTAGAGTCTCTAATAAAACTTAAATTGGATATAGAACAAGTATGTTCCATTTTTAAATAAAAACTATTAGCTGATTGAGTTTCTGAACTAAATAATACAATATTTCTATTGATATTTATAGCTTCGTCATTAACATCATACGAAAATATTATAATTGTATTTAAAAAATTATCACCGATAATATTTGTGTATGGCTTCATAAATATAATATTTTTTTCATAATATTTGCCAGGCATTACTTTTATGGTATATCTGTGAAATTCTGAATTGTCATTTATACTATTTAAAGCATCATAAATACTACCAAAATCAGATTTTTCTTTTCCTACAGTAATTATAGATTCTTTTACACCTTGTGTACCTCCAGTTATAACCGGAGGGGAACTTAACACATTAGGTATATTTTTTTCTAAAAAGTAATATTCAGGAGAAGTTATTGATGTTTTATTTGATGTGATAGTACAATTATTTATTGAACATTTATAGTATGTATCAATTATACCTGTATCTAAATCTTCATTAAAATTATAATAATTGGTAAGTATGAGAGTATCTTTATAAGATTGTGATAGGTTTTGGGTAAGAACATTGTTTATTTTATAAAATCCGTCGTATATATTAGAAGATGTGTTTTTTATTCTTACTACAAAATTTCTATTTAATAATTCAAAGTTATTATTAGCAAGTGAAATATCAGAAACAATTTTAATTGTATTATTTTGAAATTTTATGGAATAATCGTTATTACATATATTTTGATGATATGGAATTAAATTTAATGTATTTGAAACACCAGTCAAAGTTGTTTCAGTAAAAAAATCTGAATTATAAATACCATAACCCGAAGGATTTTGGTATGTACCCCCTTCTATATTAATTTTTGAATTAGAAATATCTAAAAATGATTGAAAATTGAATATTCCATATGAATTAAGAATACCATATAATTGTATATTAAGATTATTACAAACTAATGAACTATTAACTGTTTGAATTCCATAATGATTACCTTTTGGATAAACATCATCTGAGTCAATTTGGGTGTAAATATTTAAATTATGTATAGGAGAAATACTAAGTTTACTATTTTTAACTTCAAGAGATGTTTTATTTAAAACTTCTATACAGGTATTTTTATTATTATTATTCAGCTCATTTATCAATGGACTATTATTAATTAAAAATTCACAATTTATGACAGAACAGTTTGAAACATTATTCAATCTTAATGATGTTAAATTTAAAGTATTTATGATATCAATAGTATTAAGTTTTACTTTAATATTATCTAAAATTATATTTGTATAGGGATTAAATTGGTCTTCTTCGGGAGTTTCACATAATATACCATAGTGATTGTGGTTATCTACAGAACTTATATTGCAATTTGATTCTATTGTTAAATTTTTCAATACTAAATTACTTGCTGAAAGTTTTACCAAATTTGTTTGTGAACTATTTATCTGTTTATCTAAAATAATACGTGTATCTTGTGGGTCATTACCAATAATTGTAATATAACTCATATCTATTTCTATTTCTTCTGTGTAATCTCCAGGACTGACTAAAATAACATATGGATTAGTTTCCGATGGACCTTGGCCTGATGGAATTCTATCTCTTAAATAAGTTAGAGCATCGCCTATTTTCCTAAAATCAGATGAATGAGTAAAATATGGTTTAGTATAACCTACAAGGAGTTCATCAATTAGAGTTTCTCCTTGATTGCTATAAGATACCTTTAGAGAGGAAGACGAATTATTTGACCAGTAAACTACCTCAATTTTATATTCTTTTCCTACTTCTAAATTTATAGAACCTGTTTGTGTACCAGAGGAGTTGTTAATTAATAGTACATTATCAATATATAACTGAGATCCCATATTAGATATAGTTTTAAATTCAAAATTCTCAGAAGTATTAGGAATGAAATAAGTTATGTAATATGAAGCAAATGTATCTCCTAAATTTTGTAAAATATCTAAGTTATTCCAATTATTAGTTTGATTAAAATCTAAATTAATCTCATTTTTTTGGGCTGTGGGAGTTAAACTTTTAAGATTATTAATTGTAGGCATTGAAGAAAGGGTGCTAAAATTATAATAATTTCCAATCCAACCTGTATTTGGATTATTAGATGGATCAGAAAGTAAAACAGGGGACACTTCTTTAGAAGAAACCGTGATTACATTTTGCTTTTCTCTACTTATACCTCTTTCAAATGAAGATAATACTCCTTGAGAATCCATGTATAAATTGTATCCTAATTGTATTCCTCCTATTTTTGAATCAGTATCAACTACATAATTTCCAGCTATATTTAAACTAAGATCTACCCATCCATTATCGTGATTTTTTTTATTTGCATTATTAAATTCAGGATCAATATATCCTTCAAATGTCTGCTTTGTGCCGTTATATCTTAATGTACCTGGATAAGTTGTTGTGAAACTATGTACATTAGCTTGAACCGGTACTAAATTTAAATCTCTACATGAAATGTGAGAAAAATTTTGTGACTTATGATTAAAATTAGACATTTGATATATATTAATATAATTTCTTTAGTTTATATTATAAATAATATTAATTAATTTAAATTAAAATCAAAAAACATTTTAAATATATGGATTTACTAGCAATAAATATAATATTAAAAAAAAGCAAAATCTAAAAACTTATATGTTAATTGGAGGAGGTGATGAATATAGTGAAAAAATTATCATTTGATTTATAAAATATTAGATATTTCTGTATAGTATTTTTCTAGCAATACATAGAACCGATCCCAATTATATTTTTATTAAAATATGTCTTTTTAAAGTTAGCTCCATAAAGCATCGCCCTTGCCGCCCCATTACTCAAATCTTTTTTATTAGTTTTGAAAAATTGCCTACTTTAGACATTTTATGTGTAAAATGTGTAAAATATACATAAATAAAATCAATTTTAACTTATTTGTTATTTAAAACATCATCAACAATATTTTCATTTAACTTCTCTGATTCTGTAGAGATATCTATTTCATTAGAATTGATTTTATCAATCTCTTGATTTCGATCCTCTAAATTAACTTCTAATCCTTCAATAGCAGTTCTTGTTTCATCATTTATATCGGGAAGTTCTTCATTGTCTCTTAAATCCGGGGGCCTATATGTTTCTTCATTTAATTCTATATCTTCACATAGTTTATTAATGTCTTCTTCCATTTCTTCACTTATATCTTCAATCTTCTCATTTGAATCCATTTCTAAGGGTTTAGATATTGAAACTTTTATTTTATTATTTTTTTCAAATGATTCTACTTTTTGCTCTAATGTTTCTATTCTATGCTCTAATTCTTGTACGTATATATTCATGCTACAAAGATCTAATGATTTTGCTTGTCCGTCATCTGTAATTTTTTTAACATTTTCTTTCATTGATTCTAATAATCCTGTTAATTCATCATTTTTTTTTTGTAGTTCAATTATATTTGTATTACAAAGTATCAAAGCTGCCTTAAGATTCTCCATTTATAATTTGAATTTACAAAATAAATATTTTAAATAAACTTACTCTAAAACAGAGTAGGATTTAAGTAGGAGTTCATTCACTCTTTTTTCTTTCATAAAAAGTATTTCGCTAATTGAATTCATATACCCTATATTTATTTCTTGATAATCTTCTGAATCAATATTTTGTTCAAGTTGTAAAAGTAAATTTTTTATAATATCTATTTCTCTTTCATTCCATAATTTTTTTAATTCAGTATAAATATGATTTACTTGTTGAGTATTAGAATTTTCCATATGATTATGTTCTAAATCTGTATTATTTTTACTATTTTCAAGAATTTTAATATAGTGTGCTAAAGAATGACTAATAAGTGAATTTTTAGAGTAGGAATTTATTAAATTTTTTAATCCTTTTATTGCAAAATCAAATAATACTTTATATTTAGGGTCATCTTTGGAATACCATTGAGTTGCTTTTAATATAGGATAATATAAATTGTGTAAATCTTCTCTATTATCCCCTTGTGTCCATCTTAAAGGACCTTGTAGAAAATTAGGATCATGGTACTCTATTCTATTATCAGATATGCTTATTTTAGTACCTTTTGGTTTAAATGATAATACAGCAACTCGAATAACGCAAGTAAGTGGATCTAATATAAAATTTCGTTCTTTTTTATTCGTAAGTAGTGAAGCAATCCAATCAAACGTCTTGTGAGAAATTATATGTGATAACATTTAATTATTCATATATAATTATTTTTAAATAATTTGATAATTTAGATTAAATATAAAGAAAAATTTGATTTAAAAATATTATGTTAATTATATAACAATAATGATTATTCCGGTAAGATGTTTTACATGTGGTAAAGTTTTGGCAGATAAATATGAAAAATACCAAGAGTTAGTAAGGGCCCATCCCAATAAGACGAATGATGAAAATATAATAAATATAGATTCGCAATCCATGAAAAAAACTCCAGAAGGAGAAGCACTTGATAAACTTCGTTTGCTAAGATATTGTTGTAGAAGACATTTGTTAACTCATCAAGATTTAATTGAAATTATTTAATTTCAATAAAAAAATATAATATATTTATAGGAATGAAATATATTAATACTTTTATTGATAATAATCAACGTAATTTATTGTACTTTATGCTAATTTTAGCAATTATATATTTTATTTTTTTTAATATAAAAATTAAAAAAAGGGAAAATTTTAGTGATAAAGTAATAGATTTTTCAAAAAATGACTATAATAAATATATAGATAGGCCTAATAAAAATGAAGAAAAGATTTTAAATAATCTTAATAATGTTAGTAATAAAATCCATCCCGACAACGATTTAAAAAGTATTGATACTATTATTAAAAAAACTACTTCTGTATTACTTGAAATAATAAATGATATGGTTAACATTGATAAATTAGAATCTAATGGTGATTCATATATTCAAATCTATGTTTATTATTTTAAGAATTTTATCGATATAATTTTTAGAGATGGTAGACTTTTTTATGTAGGTGTTGTAATGATATTTTTAGCTATCATAGTCTCTTTTATTGATATTAGTAAGTAATTTGATTTTTCCAATAGTTAAAGTCTATTTTCTCTAGATTATATTTTTTTTTAACTATTTCCAAATATTTTTTATTTAAAAATTCATAACTAATGATATTCCAATCACTAATAATTAGAATTGGTAAATCATCAAAACTATTATTATGTATATGATTAATAATTATTGGTATTACTCCTAAATAAAGGCATTCCCAAGTTCTATGACAATCTATACCATTTCCAGGAGGTACTAAACAAAATTTATGTTTAGATAAATTTTCTAAATAATTTAAATGACTAATTTTTTTCTCAACAGTGGAAAATTCAGAATTTTTAAATTTTTCCATAAGTGGATACCTTATTTTTTTATTTGTTGATATAGAAAAATTAATATATAAAAGATTTATTTTTATATTATTTTTATTCATAACAATATTCAAGTTGTCTAAATTACCATGTTTCCATTGGCTATTGGCAAATCCAATAGGTAAAGCGATAAGTTTTTTATGTAAAAAATTTATATTCTGCGAATACCATTTTTTGATTTTATTTTCATTTAAAAAATTAGAGTATTTATCATCTATTTCATTATCACTATTATGTGTAATTAAAATAAAACTATCTAAGTGTGGATATATAATTTCAAAAAAAGATTCAATTAAATGTGTGTAAATGAAAATTATTTTTTTTTTTTTTAATTTTTTTATTTGATCATTATTTATACTATAAATTGAATTCATTGTGCCCTCTAATAAAATATAATTTATATCAAATTTATTGATATTTTTATGAAAATTCAATATTGGTTTAGTTAAAATACTAACTTGTGCTAGTGTTTGAAACTTTTCACCAGTTATTGGTTCCATGTGTTATTATCATATAAAAAAAATATTAATTTAAACCAGATGGAATTAAGTTTAATATATATACATTTAGGTGATACATTCCCCGAATATTTAAATGATAGTATTAAGCAATCCTATATATTTAATCCTAATATCAATATTCTTGTTATAGTCAATAAAAAAAATAAGTCCAAAGTGAAGGATAAAAGGGTAAAATTATATTCAGCAGAAAGAATAAGAAAAACTGCTGAACATAAATATTATATTGATAACAATAATATGAGAAAATCCAGAAATAATTTTTGGATATATTCAACAGAAAGATTCTTTTACTTATATGAGATAATGAAACAAGAAAAGCTAAAAAAAATATTTCATATGGAAAGTGATAATTTAATTTTTAGAGATCTTACAGAATTGTATCCTATTTTTAAAAAACATTTTGGTAAAACATTAGGAGTTACATTAGATAATGATGATAGAGGTATTGGTGGATTTATGTATGTACCAAATAAAGAATTATTAATGAATTTTCTACAATTTATTAATAGTACCTTACCTAAAACATATAATGATATGCAACTTTTATCTCTATATAAAAAGGAAAAAAAAAAAATTAAAAATTTACCAATAATTTTTCAAGAATATACCTTTCCTCTGAAATCAGAAACTGGTAAGATTCCCCTAAATTCTAAAGAATATTATGAAAATTGTGATATTTTCGATTCTGTTTTTGATGCTGCTTCTTTAGGTCAATATTTAGGAGGTATCGATAAAAGAAACGGAAATAAAGGTATTGGTTTTGTAAATGAAAGTTGTATATTCGATCCTTCTAAGATTGATATAAGGTGGGAATATGACTATGATGATAGAAAAATACCTGTAATATATACTAATTCTTCAAAAAAATATATAATTAATAATTTACATATCCACTCAAAAAATTTAAAAGATTTCATTAGTAAAGAAGTTAGGACCGAAAGTTGTAATCAAATTGAAATTAAAAAATCGTCAAAAAATAAATATTTACTTGTTACTTATGTTGGTGGGCCTAATAATCAGTATGTCGGATTTAAAGAGAGTCTAATAATGGCTTGTATGACTAATAGAATATTAATAATGCCATTTTTTTGTCCTCATGGTACAGTTAAACACAGTTCAGGCAGACATATTTATACATTCGGAGAAACATTTGATAGTGAAATATTTTGTAAAAATTTTGATCTGATTGAATTTAAAAATGTGAAAAAAGCTCCCACAAGAGTATTTCATATAAGAAATGAGAATTCAAATGAGATAAAACAATCAAAATGGTATTTGAGTCTTTATAATAAAGTGTATGATCTCAAGTACAAAATGTTAGATTTACCTTGCGAATATTTAGGAAAACCATGGTACTCGGCTGAAAAGGATTTCAATTATTTAAATACTATACAAGATGATGTGTTGTGTATATGTGGTATGTTTAATAATATAAAATTATCCACATGTGGTAGAAATCACTGTTTAAATTGCTCAAGGGGAGGACCTTTTTTAGATATTTATGATAAAATATCTATATCAATGATTAGAAGCTCAAAAGTTAGATATGAAGCTTTGGAATTTGTATCAAAAGAGTTTGATAATGAAAATTTTATAGCATTTCATATGAGAACATCCGATACTGTATCAAAAAAACCATTTACAGAAGTATATCTTGGATATACCGAAGCTGAAATTTATAATTCTATTATTTATTTAGCAAATAAATTTTACATATCTCCGAATAACATATTTTTGGCTTGTCCTCCATCAGCTCTAAAAGTAAAAGATGTAAAATTATTTAATACATATTTGTTTAAAAAATATAAAAATAATAAAAATTTAGAACCTTACACAGTATCATTGATTGAACAAGAAATATGTAGTATGAGCACAATTTTTATTAGGTCAATAACTAACACCCCTCATATACCAAAAAAGCACACCAGATCTTCATGGGGGACGGGAGTAGATGATTTTAGAGTGATGTACCATTTTAATCTTAACGATATTTCTATAAATAAGTTAGTAAAAGATTACAAAAGCAATGACAGAAGGTCTTATATCAAATATGATGAACTTAGTAAAAAAAACCAAACAGAATATAGTAATAAGGTATTTGATTTTTTTAATAAAGTAAGGAAAGCTAACTCAGTCAAAATTATTAACAACAAATACACTCCCAAAACGTTATTGATTGACAATACCGATAAAAAAGAAGTATCGCAAAATCAACTAGAAAAAAAATTAGTAAATGATAATTTAGAAGGTAAATTAAAAATAACTATTACTAAAAAATATCAGTCAAATACCTTAGAAAATACAGAAACCCAAAAAAAAAATACTAACAATAATAGAGTAAATGACAATAATAGAGTAAATGACAATAATATAAATAAAGAAAAACTAGATATAAGTATAAAAACTTACCATAATAAAAATCTAAAATTATCAGAAT
>Ga0206130_10002467_pt1 | contig 25659 bp, 19 predicted proteins | sample Helgoland_Spring_9_FD_148637 | JGI IMG/M metagenome (GOLD analysis project Ga0206130, IMG submission 148637) | Pelagic subsurface seawater microbial communities from Kabeltonne, Helgoland, North Sea - Helgoland_Spring_Bloom_20160512_1 | ecosystem: Environmental > Aquatic > Marine > Epipelagic ...
AATGAAACCATGATTGGAATTGACTATGGTTATAGAAACTCAACTTTAGGCGGCATCCACTCTATTGGAGGTCGTATCAACTTAAAATAAGAGACTAAATTATATAAGTAATAGTAAAGAGAGTCCTAATGGATTCTCTTTTCTGGTTTAAAGAACTCACCTCTGTTATGTCAAAAATTAATTACTATACTGAAGAAGGTCTTCAAAATCTGAAAGACGAAATTGAACAATTGGAAAAAATAGAACGTCCAAAGTTGTCCGCACTAATTGGTGCAGCAATCGATCTGGGTGATCTTTCGGAAAATGCAGAGTACCATGCTGCGAAGGAATCACAAGGACTTATGGAGGCGCGTATTTCAAAACTAAAAAATGAGTTATCTATTGCCCGTTTAATCGATGATTCTAAAATGGATACATCTAAAGCTTTAATCTTGTCTAAAGTAAAGATTAAGAATATGAAAAACGGAATGGAGGTGGAATATACACTTGTTGCAGGTAATGAAGCAGACATAAAACTTGGCAAAATATCTATAGATTCACCAATAGGAAAGGGGTTACTAGGTAGGTCGGTTGGAGATATTGCACCAGTTGAAACACCTAATGGTACCTTGGAGTTTGAAGTTATCTCCATTACACGTTAATTAATTTACCATGAGTTCTATTTTTTCTAAAATTGTAAATGGTGCAATTCCAAGTTACAAAGTTTCAGAAGATGAAAATTTTTTGGCCTTCCTGGATGTTAACCCGTTGGTTAAAGGTCATGTACTTGTAATACCTAAACAGGAGGTAGATTATATTTTTGACTTAGAAGATGATTTACTTTCAGGATTGAACCTATTTGCAAAAAAAGTGGCTATAAAGATGAAGAGGGTTTTGCCTTGCGAACGGATCGGTGTTACCGTTATTGGACTTGAAGTACCGCACGCACATATCCATTTAATCCCTATAAATAGTATTGCAGACATGGACTTTTCTAAACCTAAAAAGAAATTTGATAGCTTAGAATTAGAGAACATTGCTAATAGTATTTCAGAAGCCTAAATCTTATTTTGTTCTATCTGGATTGTTCTTAACAAAAGAATCCCAGCCTGAATAGTTCTTTTTACCAGAGTCTGGTTTTCCTCCTTGAAAGAAATGGCATACAGCTGCTGCTAGTCCATCTGTAGCATCTAGTTTTTTTGGTAACTCTTTTAGTTTTAATAGCGATTGTAGCATTTTGGCAACTTGTTCCTTACTTGCATTTCCGTTACCAGTTATCGCTTGTTTTATTTTCCTGGGGGCATATTCTTGAATTGGTAAATCTTTGGTAAGAACAGCGGCCATAGCGACTCCTTGTGCTCTTCCTAATTTAAGCATGGATTGAACGTTTTTTCCAAAAAAAGGAGCTTCAATCGCAACTTCGTCTGGAAGGTATTCATCAACTAAAAAACTTACTTTTTCAAATATCTTCTTCAGCTTTAACTCATGATTTTCAAGTTTATGTAAATGGATTACACCTGTGCTGATCATTTCCATTTTGTTTTTTCGAATACGAATAATTCCGTAACCCATTGTTGTGGTCCCAGGATCTAAGCCTAAAATTATTTTGTCGGAAACTATCATCAAAAGTTTAAATTTGCACCTATCAAGCAAGTAAAAATAAATAAGATTCTCATACGTATACTCCAAATTTTAATATTTGTTGGAGCTGGTTGCGTTATCTATTCGGAATTGCAGCAAAACAAAGAGAGTTTAAATTTCGAAGGAGTAGTAAAACACCTTCTAGGGTTTAACGGAATTATGATTCTAATAATTGTTTTTATTGGGCAGTTTCTGAATTGGTGGTTAGAATCCTTAAAATTCAGAGCGTTAATTTCAAAAACCGAATTAATTAATAAATGGGATGCTATAAAATCCGTATATGCTGGTAATGCTATTGGAGTTTTAACGCCAAATAAAGTAGGAACATTTATCGGTAGGGCTTTATACTTAAAAGAGAAAGACACAGTTTCTGTTATCACTTCAACCATGCTGGGAAACGTTTCTCAATTAACAACGACTGCTTTATTTGGCTTTGCGGGATTCTTAATTGTTGTTTCTTTTGAAACACAGCTTAATTTTATCAACCAAGGGTTCCCCATATATGCATTGTTGGCCTCTTTTATATTACTTCTTTTGTTGGGGATTTTATTTTTTTATCCTTCGTTTCTCTATAAACTTTCTTTAAAGCTGCCTTTAATTAGTCGGTTTTCTGAACGAATTAGTTATTTTAAAGATTTTAGTAAGAAAGAATTATTAACTGTTCTAGCTTTTTCTGTTCTTAGATATATTGTTTTTGCATTTCAATTTATCTTATTATTGAAGCTTCTTCATGTAAACATCACAATCATCTCTCTTTGTGCATTTATTTGTGTGTTATATATGGTAGTTACCTTTATTCCATCTCCTTTTATGGGGAATTTAGGAACAAGAGAAGCTGTTGTACTTCTTCTATTGGCAAACTATAACAGTACTGCGGAGGTCTTATCAGCATCAATTATTCTTTGGGGAATAAATGTTGCTTTTCCTGCTCTTTTGGGAAGCTTAATATTTCTTTTTGATAAAGTCAAATTAAAAACACGTCTCTAGTGATATATATTCATGGGATATTGATAATTATATTTTCGATCTATACAGGTTGGATGCTTGCTATAATTTTCGGGTGGCTAAGGCGGAATAATAAAAATGCCACTTCCTCTGCTACAACTCATAGCTTATCTGTCTTAATTCCATACAGAAATGAACAAGAGAATATTCCTATACTTCTGAAATCTTTGTCAGATTTACAATACAGCATAGAAGCAGTTGAGTTTATTTTTATTAATGATCATTCAATAGATAATAGCTTCGATACATTGGTGCTTGAGTTGTTTGATTTCCCATTTCCGTATAAATTGATTTCGCTCGAGGAAAATATTTTTGGTAAAAAAAGAGCCATTGAAGCAGGAGTTATAGAAGCTGCTCATTCAGTAATTGTTACAACGGATGTTGATTGTATACACTCCAAAAATTGGTTGCATGAAATTAATAGATTAATCGACTCCGAAAGTCAGTTTATTATTGGATCTGTGATAAATAAAAAAAAGTCTGGCGTATTAGCCAATTTACAACAAATCGAATCTCTTTTACTTGCTGGGATTACAGTTGGTTCTGCTAAGTTGAAAACACCGTTATTGTGCACTGGTGCTAACCTGAGTTACACAAAAGTATTGTTTAATAAACTACAACCTTACAAGAATAATTGCAACATATTGTCTGGTGATGATATGTTTTTTCTTGAAAAAATAATTAGAGAAGATGATTGTCATGTTGAAATAAATGCAAATTCCATTGTGGAGACAGAGGGAGCAAAATCATTTACCGAAATGGTTTCTAGATCAGTGAGATGGGCTTCAAAATCATTTAAATTAGAAATGTCTTTGTCGACTGTTTTTGGAGCTATTGTTTTGAGTATTAATTATTCTATGCTATTTATGACAGTACTTGTAATTTTGGATATCGATAGCATTGTTTTTTTCATTAAATTGTGTGCCGTTAAAACAATTGCAGATGTATTGTTTTTAGTTTTATTGGCAAAAAGGTATGGCAGATATCAAACGATAATCTACTTTCCAATTATGGTAGTGTTTTATCCCTTTTATTTGTTCATAGTATCTTTAGCGACAGTTTTTTCTTCTCCGGGTTGGAAAGGAAGATTAGAAGTAAATGAAAGAGACTAAGGAATATAAAAGAAAAGATTCAATGTATTTTGAAGCTTGGAGAAAGCTTAAAAAGAACCGATCAGCTATGTTGGGGCTAATCATCATCTGCATTGCTATTTTCATATCTGTTTTAGGGGCTAATATAAGACCTGATTCTACAGAAGATGCTAATAATCAGAATTCACCAATATCGAGAAAAGCACCAGGTTTTAAAGTTACTCAACTACTGGCAAGGAAAAACAGGAAATTTGAAGATGTTGGTTTTTTTGGCAAATTGTTTTTTGGATACGAAGAAGCAATATATAAGAATTATCCAATGTATGGATACAAGTTTGAGGGCGGTGATATAATTATTGAAGAATATACAGGCTTTGAAAACGAAAAAGGATATTCTCCTCAATATCAGAGCTACCCTTTAGCAGAAGTTTTATATCCACTTTCTATTTCTAAAGAGGAAAAGTTTAAATTAAACCTCAACGGCACCGTAACCATATGGTTAATAGATGGCTCTGAAATAATCAAAGACGTCTCGGAAATGAGGGAAGAAATTGTTGCAGATAATATTGTTGAGCAAACATTTTATTTGGGAACAGATAAATTAGGAAGAGATATGTTAAGTCGGCTAATGTCGGGAACTATTATTTCACTCTCTGTAGGACTGATTGCAGTAATTATTTCATTGGTAATTGGATTATTGCTAGGATCTTTAGCTGGGTTTTACCGTGGTTGGGTAGATGATTTGATTATGTGGTTTATTAATATGGTCTGGTCTATTCCTGGTCTTTTACTTATAATATCCCTTACTTTAATTTTAGGTAAGGGCTTTACTACCGTTTTTATTGCTGTTGGATTAATAATGTGGGTTGAATTAGCTAGAGTTGTAAGAGGTCAAATATTGAGTATTAGAGAACAAGAATATGTTGAAGCAGGCAGGGCTCTGGGTTATTCAAATGCGCGAATAATTTGGAAGCATGTATTACCAAATATTATGGGGCCAGTAATTGTAATTAGTTCTGCCAATTTTGCTTCTGCTATTCTGATTGAAGCAGGATTAAGTTTTTTGGGTATAGGAGCTCAAATACCAATGGCATCATGGGGAGCAATGCTTGAACAACACAAGTCTTATATGATGACTACAAGTAACGAGAGTGCATTTTTAGCAATATTACCCGGGATCAGTATAATAATCCTCGTATTTGCATTTATGCTTCTTGGAAATGGTTTAAGAGATGCTTTGGATACAAAATCCGCTGATAATGTTGCAGGAACTTAAAGTATGTTAACTTCTCGTTCCAAATTTATTCCATACTTTTCTTTAATAGACTGTATAATTTCCTCACTTAGGTTGTAAATATCACTTCCTGAAGAGCCTCCATGATTTACCAACACTAAAGCCTGATTTTTATGGACACCATAACTACCTATCGTTTTTCCTTTCCATCCAGCTTGATCGATTAACCATCCAGCTGCAATTTTCATATTTCCGTTACCGGCAGGATAAGAAACTATTTTTGGGAACTTTGCTTTTACACCTTCGAATGAAGCATTATCAATTATAGGGTTTTTAAAAAAGCTACCACTATTTCCAATCTTTTTTGGATCAGGTAATTTGCTCTCTCTAATTTTTATAACAGCATTACTAACATCTTTTATCGTTGGCTGAGTAATGTTTAATGTTTCTAATTCCTGTTCAATTGCCCCGTATGAAGTGTTAAGTTTGTGCTTTTTTGCTAAACGAAAAGCGACTTTAGTAATGATATATTGCCCTTTGTTTTTGCGTTTAAAAATACTTTCCCTATAGCCAAATTCACACGCAGAATTGTTAAAACGCTGAATTTCTCCAGATTTAATATGGTAGGCTTCTAACCATTCAAAACTATCCTTTACTTCAACGCCATAAGCACCAATATTTTGCATTGGGCTGGCTCCTAAACTACCCGGAATTAAGCTCATGTTTTCTATTCCTCCGAGGTTGAGGTTTATTGCGTGTAAAACAAAGTCATGCCATACAACACCACTTCCACCTACTAATACAACGGAATTGTCATCTTCTTCAACAATGTCAATACCGCTAATTTGATTATGCAAGGCGAGACCATCTACGTTTTTAGTGAATAGGATATTACTTCCTCCACCTATAATTAACAATTGCTCCTGTTGGTAATTTTTATCTGTTATTATGTTTTGTAGTTCCTCTATGTTGGTAAACTGTCCAAATAGTTTTGCGCTAACGTCTATACCAAAAGTATTGTAATTTTTTAAGGAAATATTTTGCCGAATGATACTCACAGAACAAACCTAATTGTTATTTGGCTTCTGTATTCAAAAGAAATTAATCTTTATACACTATACATGTTTCAAATCTCTATAATAATAGTTTCTATTTAGCGTTTCAAAGTGCTTACTTTGAAGTCGTATAAAATATTTGGTATTTGAAAAGAGTAGTAGTATCCGTAATAAATGATTTATCCTTCGATCAACGAGTCGATAAGGTTTGTTCTACACTGACAAATAATGGTTTTGATGTTTTGTTAATAGGGAGAAGACTTAAGGAAAGTGTTCCTGTATCAAGAAGTTATGAAACTTCTCGAATGAACTTACTATTTACAAAAGGGCCTTTGTTTTATGCTTTCTTTAATCTCCGCTTATTTTTTAAGTTACTATTTGTAAAAGCCGATATTTTTCATTCTAATGATTTAGATACCTTGTTAGCGAACAGGTGGGCAAGTAAATTGCTTAGGAAACCTTTAATTTATGACAGCCACGAATATTTTACTGGAGTTCCAGAAATTCAAAATAGACCTAAAGTTAAAAAGGCTTGGGAAAAAATCGAAAAATCTATTTTTCCAAAACTGAAACACATATTTACGGTTAACCAATCAATTGCGGACTTGTATAGATCCCAATATAATAAAGAAGTTCAGGTACTTCGAAATGTTCCAAAGATCGACGATTTGAAAAAGACTAAATCAAGAATCGACCTAGGAATTCCAGTAGATAAAAAAATTGTACTTGTACAAGGAACAGGAATTAATATAGATAGGGGTGTTGAAGAGTTATTGGAAGCAATTGCTATAATGGATAATACGGTTTTGTATATTGTTGGAAGTGGGGATGTTTTAAATCAGTTAAAGGAACGTAGCGAGGGCAAAGATTTAAATAATAAAGTTGTTTTTGTTGGGAAATTACCATACAATGAAATGATGCAATATACGTATAACGCCGATGTTGGAGTTACTTTAGATAAGGACACGAATATTAATTATCGCTTTAGTTTGCCCAATAAAATATTCGATTATATTAAAGCTGGATTGCCGGTTTTGTCAAGTGATTTGGTAGAGTTAAAGAAAATTATTAATCATTATGAAATAGGCGTTATTGCGGTAGATCACTCTCCCGAAGAAATTAAGAAAAGCCTAATAGCTATATGGGATAATGAGTGTATATTTTCCCAATACAAAGAAAACACAAAAAAAGCCGCGCAAGAATTAACTTGGGAGAAAGAAGTGAAAAAGCTATTGGAAGTTTATAAAAACCTGTGAAAGAACAACAACTACATATCGTATCGTTTGATGTGCCGTTTCCTCCAAATTATGGAGGAGCAGTTGACGTGTTTTATAAAATTAGAGCACTATACAAATTGGGAGTAAAAATTCACTTGCATTGCTTTGAGTATGGAAGAGGAAAGCAAAAGGAATTGAAGAACTATTGTGCATCAGTTACTTATTACCAGCGCGATAAAAGTAAAGCCAAATTACTATCGAAATTACCCTTTATAGTTGCTACTCGAAAAAATGAAAAGTTGCTTAAAAATCTCAATAAAAACGATTATCCAATTTTAATTGAAGGTTTGCACAATTGCTGGTTTTTGGATGAACTAAAACCTTCGAAACGTTTTGTAGCTGTGCGGACACATAATATTGAGCATGATTACTACAAAGGTTTAGCAAAAGTCGAAAAATCGTTATTTAAAAAACAGTTTTTTCTATCTGAGGCAAAAAAGTTAAAAGCTTTTGAATCGGTTTTAAAGAAGGCAGACTTATTGCTTTCCATATCTCCAAATGACACCGATTATTTTCATTCTAAATATAAAAATGCCAAGTACTTACCTGCTTTCCATTCTGGGGAAGAGGTAACTGCTAAAGTTGGAAGAGGCGACTTTGCACTATATCATGGTAATTTAGGTGTTGGAGAAAATAATGAAGCTTCTTTGTATTTAATTGATGTTTTTTCTAAGTTGAACTACCCTTTGGTTCTGGCAGGAAGTGATCCAAGCAAAGAATTAATTAAAAAAGTGAGTCAATCCAAAAACGTAAACATAAGTAGTAATATTTCTTTTACAGAAATGGAAAATTTAATAGCAGCTGCACACATCAATATTTTACCAACCTTTCAGCCAACGGGAATTAAATTAAAATTACTTTCAGCTTTATACAAAGGTAGGTTTTGTATTGTAAATAAATATATGGTTCAAAATACTGGGCTTGAAAAAGCCTGCCATGAGGCGAATACACCGGCTAAATTTAGAAAACTAATTTCCGAATTTATGGGGCAAGAATTTAAATTGGCGGATTTAGAATTACGTAATAAAGTGTTACTAGATAAATTCAATAATCTAGGTAATGCTGAAAAGCTAGTTGATTTTGTTTTTTAAGGTTATTCTAGGTGGTCCGTTAACGTTTAGTATATGGCAAGTAGGGCAGTGTAAAGCGATAAACTTTCAATTTTGCACTGAGCCAAAACGTTGTATTTTGTTTTTATCTTATTCATTTTAAAAGCCAAATCAACCATTTGGCGCTGTTGGTAAATAGCACTTAACTTTCGTAAATCACTAAACGCCCTATTTGCTATATACCGTGTTATGTGCTGCCCTTTTTGTCATTGTTTAATAACCTTAAATGTATTCTTGTCAATACTTACAAAATAAATTCCGTTTTCAAGTAGTGAAAAATCAATCCTGAAAAAATTGTTATTTGAGGATTTGCCTGTCAAAACAGTTTGTCCTGCTACATTTTGAACGATGTATGTTTTGCCAAGTAAATTGTATTCTGAATTAATATTTATTATTGAATTTGTCGGATTAGGATAGATTGAAAATTCACTGCTTATTTTAATTTCATTTATGTTCGTTGTAATATTAGATGTTAGCATATAAGTCCAAACAGAATTATTTATTGAACTTAATTTCATTGTCGAGTTATGATAGAGAATAGCAAGTCCAGGAGTTTGTGAAGTATATAGACAATGTGAATTACTATAGGGAGAACTTGAAATATCAACATAGGTGGTGTCATATAATGGGTGAATTCCTAAACCTTTTATGTTTGTTAGTTGTTTATTAAATGGTACAATTTCATCTAATAAATTTAGATATGCAAAATGTTTGCTCATTGCGGTAATGCCTGAAGTTCTTAACCAATTTGCTGAGTTAGAAAAAAAGTTACTGTAATCATTAGGGCTTGAAAACATAAGAACTCTTTCTACGTCATTAAATTTTGCAAAATAACAAGCGTGTCCGCCACCTTGAGAATGTCCGCCAACTGCGATTTTAGACCAGTCGAGTGTGGTAGCGTTAATTAAATATTGATTCCAGTTTTGCGTTGGATAAGTTATATTTAAATAGTTTAACAGTTTTACTGTCCGTGTATAAATAGAATTGAGTGTATCAACAGCTACTTCAACACTTAATGGCGTTCCATAACAAACTTCCTGTCTGTATTTATTGAAAGCCATACTATCAGAACTACTTCCTAAACTTGCTGCCGCAACTGTATTTGGATAGGAAAGGTTTATCACATCGTAGCCTAGGTTTCCAGCAAAATTACTTATAGTTTGATACGACTTAGTATTGCTGTTTGTCCCACCAATAAATAGAAAAAGTTTAACAATACCAGTTGTCGTGTTGCTTACAACCAAGTTACTGTCCTGAACGGCAGAATAATTTATGTCTGTCTGAATAGGTTTTACATAAAATGTATTGATTTGTGAAAAGCAAGTCACTTGAGTCAAAAACAATATTACTGTAAAAATATTTTTCATCGTTGTAGTCTTTACCATACCGGCTTGCACATAACAAGCGGATAAAACACATATGTGTGTTATCTGCACTGTGGCTTTACCGTAAATATAGAGAATCTATTGAATATTCAGTTGATGGAAGAAGTCAGTTGACTTCAGAATAAAGTCGAGTACTTGATTATTTAGATTTCTTTTAAATTAAAACCTATTCATTTTAAATTCAGGTGCTTCTGCTAAATTAATCTCAGTAACTGCTTCGTCCTCACAACGCAAAGTTCTGGATGGAAAACGTTGCATCATATCGTAGTCATGTGTAGCCATCAATATTGTTTTGCCTGTGCCACTTATTTCGAAAAGCAAACGCATAATTTCCTCGGTTGTCTCTGGGTCTAAGTTCCCAGTTGGTTCATCCGCCAAAATAATTTCAGGATCATTAATCAAAGCTCTTGCAATGGCAATTCTTTGTTGTTCACCCCCAGATATTTGATGTGGGAACTTAAAGCCCTTTTCTGCCATTCCAACTTTTTCCAATAATTCAGAGGTTCGTGCTTTTACCTTCTTTTTGTCTTTCCAGCCAGTAGCGCGCATTACGAATTTTAAATTTTCTTCAACAGTTCGGTCAGTAAGTAGTTGGAAGTCTTGAAAAACAATTCCTAATTTTCTTCTTAAAGCTAGAATTTTTCTTTTTCTGAGTTTGATTAAGTTAAAACCAGCAACAGTAGCATTTCCTTCTTTTAGTCTTAATTCCCCGTATAGTATTTTAAGTAAACTACTTTTCCCACTACCCGTTTTACCAATTAAGTAGACAAACTCTCCTCTTTGGAGGGTTAACTCTACGTTTTTGAGTACCAATAATTCACGTTGAAATACATTGATATTACTGATAGAAATGCTGTTCTCTGCTGAAGTCAAAATTCAAATATATTGTGTTTATTGCGTATAAAGATGACAATTTATTTTTCTTCGATGTTGATTTACATGCAATAGTTTTAACAGAAACGCGTTAACAATTAATCAAATCAACGCAAACAGCACCCTTACACCTTATTATCTTTAACCTTTAAATTATGATGGACAAGTTATGTCCTGTTAGAAAATAAATTCTTATGATGGGGATTCGAAAAAGTCTAATTGTGCTACTGTTATTTACTGTTGTCAGTTCCTATGGACAAAAAACAGCGATTTATACAGATGCGTATAGAGCATATAATGAGGGCCAAGATCTTTACGATAAAGAAAAATACAGTGCAGCTCAGGATAAATTTGAAGAGGTAGTAAAGCAAATTGAAAACAATCAAGATGAAATACGCATAAATAGTGAATATTATTTTGCTATCTGTGCGTTGGAGTTATTTCATAAAGATGCAGAGTTTTTATTGAATCGTTTTGTAACTGAACATCCCGACCATCCAAAAGGGAAATCTGTATTTTTTCAATTAGGGAAACACAATTACCGTTTAAAGAAATCAAAAAAAGTAATCGAGTATTTAACCAAAGTTGATCCCTATGATCTATCTGAGGATGAAAGAATCGAGTACTATTTCAAATTAGGATACAGTTATTTCAAACAAAAAGATTTTGTTCTGGCCAAAGGAAATTTCTACGAAATTTTAGATAAAGATACTGAATATAAAGCTCCTGCAGTTTATTATTATAGTCACATTGCATATTCTGATAAGAACTTCCAAACGGCACTTGAAGGCTTTCAGACAATTTCCTGCGAGTCAATGTTTAAATCTATTGCGCCCTATTACATTACGCAAATTTATTATAAACAAGAAAAGTATAAAAAGGTAATTGAATATGCTCCGGTTTATATGGATTCGGTTAGTTCCAAAAGAAAATCAGAATTCGCTAAACTAATCGGAGACGCCTATTATTATGAAAAAAAATACAGTGATGCGATTCCTTATTTAATGGAATTTAGAAATGGAGTTAAAGCTACGCGAGTTGATAATTACCAAATTGGTTTTGCTTACTATGGTACTAAAAATTATGAAAGTGCGGTCAAATTTCTAGCTAAAGCATCCACAAAGAAAGATGCTTTATCTCAAACAGCATATTACCACATGGCAGAATCTTATTTAAAACTAGAAGAAAAAGATTATGCTAGTAATGCCTTTAGAGCTGCGAGTAAACTCGATTTTAACTCTGAGATAACAGAGAGTTCTCTCTTTAATTATGCAAAACTAGCTTACGAATTATCTTACAATCCGTATGATGAAGCAATAGAAGCTTTTCATGAGTACATTGAAATATACCCAAATTCACCTCAGGTTGAAGAAGCTTACGAGTTTTTAATACGGGTTTATATGACAACAAAGAATTATGAGGATGCTTTGGCATCATTAGATAGAGTAAAAAATAAAGATGATCGGATGAAAGTTGCCTATCAAACGGTAAGTTTCAATAGAGCAGTTCAATTATTTCATAATGGAGAATTTGATAAAGCATTGACTCGATTCAAAGATGTTAAAAGATATCCAGTCGATAAAAAGATGAACGCAGAGAGCTTATTTTGGATTGCTGAATGCAAATACAATAAAGGAGAACTTGATGATGCCATTTCTCAATATAGTGAATTCCGAATGGAGCCAGGAGCAGCTCTTACATCTGTTTTTCATCAAGCAGATTATAATATAGGGTATGCTTATTTTTTGAAATCTAACCCGTTTACTTTCAATAGAAAAAAGACGATTACCTCCATTGAGAGAAGCTCTCATTTAAATAGTAGCATTACGGCATTTAGAAATTTCGTTTTATTAGAGGAGACCGTAAAGAATAAGCCTTTGATTGATGCATTCTTGAGACTAGCAGATTGTTATTTTCTATTGTCAGACGATGTAAAAGCGATTGAGTATTACAATAAGGTAATTGAAAAGGGAGAAGGCGATTTGTCCTATGCCTACTTTAAAAAAGCAACATCTCAAGGCTACATCGAAGATCAGGAAGGTAAGGCTAAAACGCTGCAAGAGCTAACCGAAAGATATCCAAACTCTAGCTACCAAATTTTATCTATTCGGGAATTAGCAGATACCTATAAAGCACAGGGAGAGCATCAAAAAGCCATAGATACCTACGAACAGTTTATTCGTGACTACCCACAAAATAAATATGTGCCAAGAGCGATTGTAAATGTTGGGAGCGTTTATTTAAGCACCCAAGAATATGATAAAGCAGAAAAGTATTTAGAAAAAGTACTTTTTGAATATCCCAATGCAACTTCCGAAAATGAATCTGCAGTCCTATTAATGAAAGACATCTATAAAGGAAGAGATGATTTATCGGGCTATTATGATTGGTTGGTAGAGCAAGGGAGGGAGATAGCTCAATCAGAGTTGGATTCGGTTTTTTGGGAACCTGTTCAAGATGCATGGGATCGCGGAGATTGCGCCAATATTATCCTAAAAGGAAAGGAGTATAATCTTAAAGTTGAAAATGGGAAGCATCAAGCTGATGCACATTACTATATAGCTAGATGCATTCATCAAGAAGAAAAATTAGAAGAAGCGCTTTCACATTATAACAGTGTGATTGATAAGGTAAATAATAATCATTATGAAAATGCCTTGAAATATGCTGGTAACATTAGTTATTTTTTAAGTGATTATCGCCAAGCAATCGGTCATTATTCAACGCTAGAGAGAGTAGCTGCTTCAGAAGAAAATATTCGTACTTCTGTTATTGGGCAGATGCGAGGGTTTTGGAACTTAAATAATTATCAGTCGGCAATTGATTACTCGAATAAGGTATTAATACTTAGCAACCTGGATGAGCCATTAGAAATTGAGGCGTCACTTATAAACGGTCTTTCTTTAAAAGAAACGGATAGGCTGGATGAGGCATATGAAATTCTAATTACTTTAAGCGAAAACACAAAGAGTATAAAAGGAGCAGAAGCAAAGTATAATGCAGCAGAAATATTATTCGAACAAGAAAAGAATGATGAGTGCGAAATTACTATTATGGAGTTGGTAAAGCAAAAACCAACTTACGATTACTGGATAGCTAAAGCCATTATTTTGTTAGGTGATAATTTCATTGTAAAAGAAGATTATTTCAACGCAAAAAGCAGTCTGCAAAGTGTCATAGATAACTATGATGGAAAAGATAAGGCAGAGATTGTGCTTTTAGCTCAATCAAAAATTGATTATATCCTGGAATTGGAAAGTCAAAGTGAAAAGTCAATAGAAAAAGAAGATGTGGAAATTGACTTTGAAGGCTTAGATGAAAAAGATAAAAAACTTTTCGAGGATGAATTGGAAGAGGAGAAGGAGAAACAAAGTAAAGAACCAAATAACTAGATGATGAAAATAGCATATATATTAATTTTTGTATTTTTTTCAATTGGTATTCAAGTTGGACTTTCTCAAGACGGAGATTCCGATGTTTATAGTGGTACCGATTCAGCCACACGTACAACCGTAAAGTCGAAAAAGATAAGTACAATGCCGCAATCAAAGGATTCTGTAATGGACATCCCTAAGCTTCAATATTACTTGGAGCCTGTACAATACGATGTGTCCTTTCAAGTACAACAAATTAAGCCGGCAAGATTAAAAATTATTGAGCCTTTAGATAAATTATATTCAGGATACGTTAAAGCGGCAATAGGAATGTACACTACTACTTATTTAGAAGGATATTACAATTCTATGCGTTCTAAAAAAAGAGCTTGGGGAACGAACCTACTCCATCATAGTTCCTTAGGCAATATAAAAAACATTGGTGTTAATAAGTTTAATGACAATCATTTAGGAGGCTATTACAAACACTTTTTTAAAGAACACACGCTTAAAACATCTTTAGATTATGATAGAAATAGTTTTCATTATTATGGGTTTAGTTCAGCTGATACTCTAATTCCAGAAATATATAGAACTACTGCAGATACGATAAAGCAAGTTTATAATTTAGTTTCGCTTCATACGGAGCTTAAAAGTATGCTGCGAGACAGTGCTAAGCTTAATCACCACATTGGCTTAGATTATAATTTTTTAAATGGTTTATCTAAAACGAACGAACACAATTTAAAGATTGGAGCAAATTTGTTTAAATATATGGGCAAAGAAGAAATTGGAGCCGATGTGGTATTAGATTTTAATGCATTACAACAAAGTATACCCTTAATGACTTCGGATTCAATAGGTGATTCGCTTTTGTCTCTAAATACAAATAATACTATATTTAAATTAACTCCTTATATTTTCTCAAGAGGTGATAATTGGTCTGTTAAAGCAGGATTAGGGATTTATGCAAATATTGGAAATACGGCTAAGTTTTACTTTTACCCTAGTGTAGAGGGGAATTATAGCTTGTTTAATGATATTTTTATACCCTACGTAGGTCTCAGTGGAGGTATTAAAAGAAACACCTTTAATACTATGCGTTTAGAGAATTCATTTATTCTTGAAAATGCCAATATTCAAAACACCAATCAAAAACTAAAGGTATATGGCGGTATTCGTGGTTCTGTGAGCTCAACAATATCATTCAATTTAGCCGTTGGACATGAAGAGATAGAAGGGTTGCCAATTTTTGGTATAGATTCTACTTATTCTTATGGTAATAAGTTTACGGTATTATATGATACCTTATCAATAACCACCATTAGTGGTCAATTAGCCTATCAGAAACTAGAAAAAATAAAGGTTTATGGTAAAGTAGAGTATTTCGCCTATGGTTTAGGTAGAAAAGAGTTTGCGTGGCATAAACCTGACTTTCAATTTACACTTTCAGGAACTTATGATTTAGCTGATAAAATTTTAGTTAGGGCAAATGTGTTTGTCATAGGCAATAGAAAAACATATAGTTATTCAGCGATTGAAGGAGTAGAAGCAACTAATGATAAATACATTTACAACCTAAAACCATTTGTAGATGCTAATTTAGGATTTGAATATAGGTATAATAAAAAATTATCAGCATTTGTCAACTTCAATAACTTTGCAGGTAAATACTATAAATGGACAGCTTATCCTGTTCAGGGGTTTAATTTATTAGGAGGAATAACTTTAGCGTTTTAAGATTCAATAGGAACCAACTTTTTTGAATAAAAGCCACCAGAAACAAAACGCTGGTGGCTTTTTAATTTATGTAGTGCATAACCTTCTTAAATGTTAATAAGTAGTATATAATGGGTCACTAAATCTAGTGTTAGAAAGGGGTGGAAATCTTATATTTGGGACTGTCTAAAAAGCGAGATTAAAAGATGAGTGAAGATAAAGAAAACAAAGGTTATTCAGCGGATAGTATACAAGCCCTGGAAGGTATGGAGCATGTTAGAATGCGTCCATCGATGTATATTGGTGATGTAGGTTCTAGAGGATTACACCATTTAGTATATGAAGTAGTTGATAACTCTATTGATGAAGCATTAGCTGGTCATTGTGATAGAGTAGATATATCAATCCTGGAAGGGAATGGAATCCGTGTTATGGATAATGGTCGTGGTATTCCGGTTGATCTTCATAAGAAAGAAGGAGTCTCAGCACTTCAGGTTGTTATGACCAAGATTGGTGCGGGAGGTAAATTTGATAAAGATTCTTACAAAGTGTCTGGTGGATTGCACGGTGTTGGTGTATCTGTTGTTAATGCACTTTCAATAGATTTAAAAGCTACAGTTCATAAGGGTGGGAAAATATACATCCAAGAATATAAGCAAGGGAAAGAACAATATTTAGTGAAAGAAGATGGTACTACCGACTTAAGAGGAACGGAGGTAGTCTTTTTTCCAGATCCAGAAATATTTGAAACTTTAGAATATCACTACGATATTTTGGCAACACGAATGCGTGAATTGTCTTTCCTGAATAAAGGATTGACGATTGTCATGACTGATGAAAGAGCCGAGGCTAAAGATGAGGAAGGAAAATCTCCTGTTGAGACTTTTTATTCTGAGAGGGGCTTACCGGAGTTTGTTGAGTTTTTGGATGGAACTAGAGAAAAGTTAATTCAAAAAGTTATTAGCATTGAGGGAGAAAAAAATGGTATTCCAGTTGAGGTAGCATTGATTTACAATAACTCTTATGCTGAAAATATTCATTCTTATGTAAATAATATTAATACGCATGAGGGTGGAACGCACCTTTCTGGTTTTAGAAGAGGTTTAACAGGTACGTTAAAAAAGTACGCTGAAAAATCGGGAATGCTTGATAAATTGAAATTCGATATTTCAGGAGATGATTTTCGAGAAGGTTTAACAGCTATTGTTTCTGTTAAAGTACAAGAACCCCAGTTTGAAGGTCAAACTAAAACTAAATTAGGAAATAGAGAAGTTACTGCTCCTGTAAGCCAGGCAGTAAGTGAAATGTTAAATGATTATTTGGAAGAAAATCCAGATGATGCAAGACAGATCGTTCAAAAAGTTATTCTTGCCGCAACAGCTCGTCATGCAGCTACTAAGGCAAGAGAAATGGTTCAGCGTAAAAACCCAATGGGTGGTGCTGGATTACCAGGGAAACTTTCTGATTGTGCGTCAAAAGACCCCTCAGAATGTGAGGTATACCTTGTCGAGGGAGATTCTGCTGGTGGTACAGCTAAACAAGGTAGAGATAGGCATTTTCAAGCAATTATGCCTTTAAGAGGTAAGATTTTGAACGTTGAAAAAGCAATGCAACATAAAATCTTCGAAAATGAAGAGATTAAAAATATATATACAGCTTTAGGAGTAAGAGTTGGTACAGAGGAAGATTCAAGAGCGCTGAATTTAGAGAAACTTCGTTATCATAAGGTCATAATTATGTGTGATGCGGATGTTGATGGAAGCCACATTCAAACTTTGATAATGACGTTCTTTTTCCGTTATATGAAAGAGCTAATAGAAAATGGGTATTTATATATTGCTACTCCTCCTTTATATCTAGTTAAGAAAGGAAAACAAAGCAATTATGCATGGAATGACGCTGAACGGGATGCTTTTGTTCAAGAAATGAAAGGTGCGGGAGCTGACACAAGTGTTGGAATACAGCGTTATAAAGGTCTTGGAGAGATGAATGCTGAGCAACTGTGGGATACAACTATGAATCCAGAATTTAGAACCCTGCGTCAAGTTACAATTGAAAGTAGCTCAGAGGCAGATAGGATTTTCTCAATGCTTATGGGCGATGAGGTTCCTCCTAGAAGAGAGTTCATTGAACAAAATGCAAAGTATGCAAATATTGACGCTTAATTGAAGAAGATTGTAAAAAATAAAAAAGGGTATTCATATGAATACCCTTTTTTTATGCTTGTTATTATTTCCTTTACCTAAACAGTGTGACATTACCACTCTCAAAAATAGGTTGTCCATTCTTTAACATTGCATCCATTCGATAAACAAATACTCCAGTATTTAGTAATTTCCCTTTATAGGTTCCATCCCATCCCTTTTCCATATCAAATGATTCAAACACTATGTTTCCCCACTTGTCAAAAACTCGAAATTGGATAGAGGAAACCCCACCTCCACGAACATATAACACATCATTATTATTGTCATTGTTTGGAGAAAAACCATTTGGAATGAATAGAGGATTGTAATTTACAGTGATATTTATAGTATCAATAACCTTACATCCTAATGAGTCATATACTTCTATATAATAAGTGATGTCTTCTCCCGGGGTAGATATCACAGAACTAGAAAATGTGCTGTCTAAATAAATACTCGGCGTCCATATGTAAGATGATCCTCCAGAAGTCCACAGGGGAATTTGTTGGTCCACCGTTATGGATGTGTCGTTTGATGAGACAGGAACAGGAATCGATCCATATATCATAACCGTTGCAGTGTCCACGCATCCTTGGTTTCCAATGATATAATAAAATGTATCGGCAACTAAATTGGAGGGATCTAAAATATCTGTGATAATTGTTGTTCCATTGTACCATGTTCCTCCAATGTCCAAAGAGTCTCCAAGATAATCATAAAGGTATAGTCCGGTCCCAGATTGGCAAACAGTTGCAGTTGAGTCTTGTCCTGCAGAGGGGTCATTTATGTTAACTGTAACCGTATCTGTCGTCAAGCATAGAGGATGCCCAGTTGGGTAAACACTTAAAACGTATGTGGTTTGTCCGCTAATCGATGATATAGGATTAATAATAGTCGCATCTGTTAATCCTATTGCAGGGTCCCAACCATATGTATAGCTTACTGGGTTTCCGTAGGTAGACGTAAAAGCAGATCCAATCACGGGATTGGGGCCATCTGTGAATATTTGATTTCCGTTACAATCCGTAAAAGTGTAAATAATTTCGTTATCAAATGTTCCAGAAGTGAATACAATCTCCCAAGAATCACCATCATTCAAAGTAAATGTATAGGAAGCGTTAGAACCGGCTGCCATTCCATAGTTTGTTATTACTCCGTTAATGATTACATCAATAGATGCTCCGTTCCAACCATCTCCAAAAGTATCTACCATGTCTATTGTAAATAAACAAGGAGGGGAAGGGGGAGGAGTATTTAATATTTCTCCAGTTAATTGAACTTGTTGCCCAGTGCAAGCACTTGTGTCATTTCCCGCAAAAACTTCTGGACTTGGCTCTACAACGAGGGTAATAGTTGTATCTGAAACACATCCATGGTCACTGGTAATAGAAAATGTATAATCATAGCTTCCAGGAGTAGTATGAGCAACTGTAATTTCGTTTCCATCGCTAGATGTATTTATAATATTGGGCCCGCTCCAACTGGAAGAATCTTGATCGGTTCCAATTGATGGAGTAAAAGAAGTTAAAGGAGGAAATAAAGTTGGATCGAAATTAATACCCCAACTAAAAACGAAACCGTCATCAGCTCCCCATAAATCGCAAAATTCGATTTCCCATGTTCCGTTAAGGTCACATCCAACTAACGCGTTCATTGGGTTTATACTTTCATAAGTTCCAGGAATTAAAGACGCAGAACCACTGCCATTTATAATTGTGCTAGTTGCAGAGTTATCTACCCAAGTTCCGTTTGTAGCTGTTGGGCTCCAACAGTAGTCCCATCCTGTACCAGGAAATTGAGCTCCACCTATCTGATCAGGGTCGCCTAGGTTTGTTCCACCACCGCCTTGTTGGTGCAGCAGAACGCTTTGGCCTGTTGGACAGGTTAACGAAATTACTAAATCTCCCATAAATGAATGCTCAAAATTTATACATACATCTAGAAAATCATTAATGTTTCCAAGGGTTTGGCCTGGAGAGAATGCTGTAAAATCTAAAGTAGTGGTAAAACATTGTCCTACTTGATCTGGCACATATTGAGGTCCTCCTAAGTTTCCATCTGGAACAGCTGTCCATGTTTGTGAATACTGTTCCGGATGAGCAGTCATTGTAACGGTTTCTCCTATACACATGCTTGTATCAAATTCTATTGGGTTAAATACTGGGGGGGGGGCAACCCATATGCTTAAGTCGGTTAAATTTGAGTTAATACATCCATTATCATCTATCACACGCAGTTGCACGTTAAATACTCCTGGATCGTTAAAAGTGTAACTTGCAGTTGCACCACTTAGGCTATCAATTGTGCCGTCATCAAAATCCCAATGGTAATCAACAATGTTAAATCCAGTTTGAGCAAATGATGAAGATCCGTCAAAGTTCACGGATTCCCCAATACAAATTTTAGCAATTGTATCAGGGTTGGATATCGCTTGTGCAAATGGTCTCTGACAAGGAGTAGCGCAAGTAATTGAGGCCGCAAATACACCAGTCCCAGCGTCATTTGAAGTAAATACGAGTGTTAAGCACCCAGTAGTATTAAGTGATGTACAAGTAACAATGGTTCCTTGTAGTTGATTGCCTGTGTATGTTCCTAACGTTGTGGCACTTGTATTATCACCATCGTAAATAATTATATTGTCTATATTATTTGCAGGCGGATTAGCTGTATTGGTATTGTCCAATGCAAAATTGATAAAATCTAGCGTAATTACATCATTAGCATTATCAGGGCAAATTGTAACCGTATAGCTTTCATTATTTGAATATCCAGCACCTCCAGTACCTCCTGAATCAAATAAAGTTCCTAAACAAGTAGCAATATTTCCATCAGTAATGGAAAAATCTTGGGCATTAAATTGCCATGGAAATATCAGTAGCAGAACTATTAAAGCGTTTCTCATCATTTAGTTTTCTTATGTTTTTCAATGAAATATTCTCTTGAATAGAAAACAATTATTTTTCCAGTTTCTCCCAGTTTATAAATTGTGGGATATTTATCTTGAATTTTAATTTCGTAAAGAAGTGGATTAAAATTTTCTATCAGGAAATTTTGCCCATCATCAAATAAATTAGCACCAATACCTTTAAAGTGAACAGCTCTAAAATCTTTTAAATTCGATAAGTCTTTAAAAGAAACATCTTGAACATACCATGAGTGATTGATGAAGTCCAATAAATGGTTGTATTTCTCTGGGTTATTAGAAAATAATTCTTGCGCTTTTTCAATTCCCAGATGCTCAATTACTTTAGGGTTAATGTTTTGACCAAAAGAATAGTAACTATAAATGAATGTAAAAGTTAATATAATTAATTTCATCAATTATAGTTTTCTAGAGTTTTGAGCACCATTTGTTACGTGCATATTTCCCTGATTAAACAATGTTCCGTAGGTGTCATTGAACTGAAGTGAAAATTCAAAACCTCCCATTCCTCCATTAAAATTTTGTAATTTCCCTATACTATAATCGTATGACATACCTATAATAATATCAGATACCTTAATAACTATTCCTGGGATAATTGCATCTGTATGTCTATAATGCATAGTCATTCCAACATAAGCCTCTTTAATAAAGCCAGTGTATTTTGTGTCTGATTTGAGATAAAACAGAAATGAACTACCTATGGAGTATTCAACATGAGGTCCCTGCATTAAAAACATTCCAGAAGGACCAACACCTATGTGTTTTTCGCCAATTGCAAATAGACTTTTAAAATGTACATTATGTTTAAAGTATTGTTTATCTGAATTATTAATTAAAGATAAAGATGGTCTGGTTATGTTATACAAACTGTATCCAATCTGAAAACTTCCTTTATCTATGCCAGTCAGGTTTTCTTCCCGAGAAAAATGTTTCCATAAAAGTCCAACTCCCATATTAAAAAAGACATTACTATTTCCGTTAAAATTTTCGTTGGATGGTAAAGTAGGATCGTATGAAGTACCGTTATATTGACTATCCCATTGAATCGCATTGGTATTGTAAGATTGCTGGTTATAAGTTCCTTGAATTCCAACACTTCCTTTATTGTAATAATCCAAGTCCACATGTCCAGCAATAGATAACCCTACGTTAAGTGTGCTTAGTTTTGCATCACCTTCAGTGTTATTATAGAAATGTAATCCAGTAGCAAATAATCCACTTGACCTTTTCATTTTATGGGAAAATATAGGGGCGTCAGCAGAAGCGTACATGGTGGAGTAAACATTTCCAGTTGTAGTATGCTGCGAGTGATACAATAAATTCGCTCTATTGTATCCTCTCCCCATACCTGTGTTAGCAGGGTTTTGTAACAATGGTGTACTGTTAAACTGAGAAAACTCAGTGTCCTGAGCGTGCGTTGTGCACAGGACCAATATCGTTATTGAAAGTAGGTATATTTTCATATCTATCTAAACAATGTTATGTTTCCGGCATCCATTAATATTTCTCCATTTTTCAATATGGCATCCATTCTATATACGTAAACACCTGTATTTACTGGCTTTCCATTAAATGTTCCATCCCAACCTTTTTCAATATCTAATGTCTCAAAAACTAGATTCCCCCATTTATCAAATATATGCATTTGAATCGAAGCAATACCCCCGCCTCTAACATAGAGAATGTCATTTTCATTATCGTTATTCGGTGAAAATCCATTCGGAATGAAAAGGGGATAGTAAATAACAGTGACGACTATTGTGTCTTCAACGCTGCATCCCAAAGAATCTGTGACTGCTATAAAGTAGGTGATGTCATCTCCGGGTGTCGAAATGGGGTTGTCGCAATCTGAACAGTCTAAGTAAGTGTCTGGCGTCCAAACATAACTAGATCCTCCTGATGTCCATAATGGTATTTCTTGATCAACAGAAATTATCGTGTCATTAGAGGAAATAGCTGTTGGTAATTGCAGACTTATGCCAACAGTTGCTGTATCTCTTTTCATACAAACAATATCAGAAACTTCAACATAGTAGGTTCCAGTACACACGGAAAATAACGTATCGTTAAAAGCTCCAATAATTGGGTTGTTATTTTCATCGAACCATTGAATGTTGACTGGGGGATGCGAGTTTGCTGTGTCAACAATAACCATCCCCGAGCAATCTGCTTGACAATTAACTGAATCTCCTGTGGTTGATATGGTAATATCACAACACAATGGACCTGCATTGACAGTCAATATTATTTGATCAGAGCAACCCGTGTCATCCGTAATGTCAATTGTATAATTTCCGGAGGGTAAATTTGAAAAAATCCCATTGGTGTTATTACTTGATGTCGGTCCAGTTAATTCAAAAGTAAATGGTGCCGTACCCCCAGGTGTGGCAATGGTAATAGATGCAGTGTCATCTCCAAAACATTGATCTTCTATAACTGTTGCTATAGCATTGATTGCTGGGATAACAGTAACAATACAAGTGTCATTTGCGGATGTTCCGTCGGCAAATGTAATGACTACAGGGTAACTTGTTGTTATAGATGGATTTACATAAGCTGTGTCTCCAGCAGCGTTGGTTGTGATAAAACCAAAAATTGCTGTTTCCCATACATAAGTTACTCCATCTAGAGCTGAGATTGTTGCCGTATCTCCTTCGCATATTGTTGCACCAATGGCACCACCGCATGTTGTTCCCGCGGTTCCAAAGAAGTTAAGAGGGATATTACTATTTGCACCACCGTAGTTCGATAAACAAATCATAAATTGATCTCCTGCATTAACGTTAAGTTCATTTTCAAAATCTGCTTGACTTGCACCGGCGGGTAAAATATTTGCCATTCCAGTTAGTCCACTGCACGCACCATTCCAATTACACGCAATAGGAGGAAGTACATTGTTGAAAATATCGTCACATGCGTTAGCATCGTAGGGCCACATAATCCAATCAAAACAACCAGGAGAGGCTAAATCACCCATGCTAAATTCTAGTGTTCCAGGAGAAGTTACTGTAATTAAAAGCCATGTACTATTTAATTCTCCAGAGAGTAAACACCCGCTATTTCCTGGGGCTGCATTGGGATTTGAACTAGGATTAGTGGTAGTTCCAGATTGAAATTCTTCGATATTGCCAAAACCATTTGGAGTAACAGCAAATGATGGGTTGGTACATGCTTCAATTGAATTGTCGCAATCTCCCCATTGGCAGTAGCTAATATTAGTAATAAATACTGCGCTAAACATTATTAGAATATGTAAATAATATCTCATAACTATTCGCAGTCCAATTTTTGATCTATTACCTTATCTGTTCCGAATTTACCTTCTCTAAAACATTTGATTTCAACTCCTAATTCCTCCATCCATGTTTCAAATTTTATTCTGTTCAAATCACTATTAGGTGAATAAATGCATAAATATTTTTTGCTGATAAAGTCTGCTCTAGAAATTTCGACCCCTTCTTGATTGCGCATAAATTGATCTATCTCCAATACTTTTTCTCTTGAATCGACATTTGTCATCATGAATTGAGCAAATTTACTTTCCGATGTTTGTGCTGCAAAATCCTTTATAGATATGGAGAATAAGATTAGAAGAATAGGATATAGTATGTTCATTATGTAAAGGTATTTTATTTTTCATTAACTCTTGATGTTCAGTTTAATATATTATTAATTTTCTGAAGCTGTAAATTCAAGGTTATGGGGCCTGCTCATCCTAAATATTCTAACTTAATACTTTAATATAGAGTTTAGGGTTACAATATTAGTCGCTTATTTATTGCAATGAAAAAAGGCAGTGTATTTCACCGCCTTTTTGGTTTTAGTTTTTATAGTTATTTATCTAACCACCGTAACATGACCTATATATTCATGTGATTCTCCTTTATTATCCAGTGTCCTCACTAACCAAACGTAAGCATCAATTTGTACTGGTGTTCCTTTATGCATTCCATCCCAACCTATGTCTTTATTGTGTGATTCGAAAATTTGTTCCCCCCAACGATTGAATACATAGAAATCATAATTTACTGCATCGATACCCACGCCTTTTGGTATGAAAACATCGTTTTTACCATCGTTATTTGGTGTAAATGCACTTGGAGCAAAGAAGATATAATCACCTTCAATATGGATGGTTTGTGTATAGACGTTTTCACAAGTATCTGTTCCATTGATACTAAATATGGTAAGTGTGATATCAAAATACCCCGTATCTGAATATAAGTGGGTTGGATCACTCATAATTCCAGTGTTGATTGAATCAACTAAGATACTATCTCCATTTCCTGCAATCGATGTTCCATCTCCAAAGTCCCATGCATAGATTGATCCTCCAATAGAATAATCAATCATCTCAATTACTGGATTTAATATAGAAGTTTCTGCAGGTGTAACGCCGAAACTAGCTACAGGTAAATCATGAACAGTAATCATTGCAGTAGAATTTATAGTTGTAAAACATCCGTCTGCACTTGTTACTACTAGACAGATATCGTATGTTCCTGGAGTTGTATACGTATAATTAAATGTATTATTTGGTCCTGAGTACTCAGGCGTACCATCACAATCGATATCAAATTCGAAGTTCACTCCTATGTCCGAATTGGCAACAAATTGAGCTGTAAATGGCGCACAACCTGATGAGTCAAATGCTGCAATAAATGCTTGTGGATTTGGATTAATTGAAACAGTAGTTGATACTGTATCATTAATACTACATCCATCAGTAAGTACCGCATAGTAGGTTGTTGGTGCACTTGGGGTTACATTTGCAGTAGACACATTTCCAGCTTGTGTACTTGGAA
>Ga0206130_10002473_pt1 | contig 25616 bp, 26 predicted proteins | sample Helgoland_Spring_9_FD_148637 | JGI IMG/M metagenome (GOLD analysis project Ga0206130, IMG submission 148637) | Pelagic subsurface seawater microbial communities from Kabeltonne, Helgoland, North Sea - Helgoland_Spring_Bloom_20160512_1 | ecosystem: Environmental > Aquatic > Marine > Epipelagic ...
CGCGCAAAGTCGCAGAGGCGCAAAGTTTTGGATTATGGGTCTTGAGTAAGAAGCTTTTCCACCTGCTCGGCTTTGCGTCTTCGCGGCTTTGCGCGAGCCGTTCTTTAAATTTCTTTGCTGGACCGGGTTCCGCTTTGTCAGGTTGTCCCAAGCCAAGAGGAACTCGCGCAAAGTCGCAGAGGCGCAAAGTTTTGGATTATGGGTCTTGAGTAAGAAGCTTTTCCACCTGCTCGGCTTTGCGTCTTCGAGGTTTTGCGCGAGCCGTTCTTCAGGGAGGAACCCGGGTATGGTTCATCCCTCCGTCCGAATCATGCCTTGGAGCTTCATCCGGTATTTTCTTGGCGTTAGCCCTTCCTGCTCGAGGAAGCGTTTTCCGAAATCGCTGGCGTCGTAGAAGCCGCATCGACCCGCGATGTGGGAGAGCGGCAGGTCGGTGCGGGCGAGCAGATCCTTCGCCGTCTCCAGCCGGTGGCTGAGCACGTAGCGGCGCGGCGAGCAGCTCATGATGCTGCGGAAGACGCGGTTGAACTGGCTTTCCGAGTAGTTGCAGGCGGCGGCAAGCTCCGCCGTCTTCAGTGGGCCTTGCTCCTCGCTGTGGATGAGTTTCAGCGCGGGTTTGATTCTGGAAAAAGGTTCCGTGAGCCCGGCGGCGCCGGAAATTTCATACATCACCCCGGCGACCCCGCACACGGTTCCATCCTCGCTCAGGATTGGCGATTTCCGCGAGACCCACCAGCGCAGGACACCTTTTGCGCTGGGAGCCATCCAGGTGCGGTTCGAAGACGGCACCCCAGACTCCATGACCTCCCTGTCCTCCGCGCGGTAGCGGTCAGCGATCCCGGCTTCGTTGAGATCGTGGTCGGTCAAGCCGATCGCTCCGCCGGGTTCCAGTCCGTGGAATTCCTCGAAGCGGCGGTTGCAGCGGACGAATGCCCCGTCCGCATCCTTGATGTAGAAGACGAGCATGGTCAGGTCGTCGAAGAGGGCCGAGATGGAGATTTCTGGATGAGGGATATCGCGCCGATTCATGCGCGGATATTACCATAAATTGACGGGTTCGGCATGGAAAATCGACCGGCTTTCTGCGTATCTTTTGTCCACATGCGTTCCACCTTTCCCATTATCGCCGTGTTTCTCCCTGCGCTCGCGCTCGCCGAAAAGGTAGATTTCACCACCCAGGTGCAGCCGATCTTTTCCGAAAACTGTTACGCCTGCCACGGTCCAGATGAGGAGGCGGTCGAGTCCGGGCTGCGGCTTGATGTCCACGAACTGGCGTTGAAAGGCGGCGAGAGTGGCAAAGCCATCGTGCCGGGCGATGCCGCCGCTTCCCTGATTCTCAAACGGATCACCCACACGGATCCCGACGAGATCATGCCTCCGCCGAATAAGAAGAAAGCTCTCAAGCCGGAGCAGGTTGCCGTCATCCGCCAATGGATCGAAGAGGGTGCGGAGTGGGGGACACATTGGGCTTTTCTGGCACCGGAGCGGCCGCAGGTTCCTGCCGTGAAGGATTCCGTGTGGGTGAAAACCCCCATCGATCGCTTCGTCTTGGCCAAGCTTGAGGCGCAGGGTGCCAAGCCTTCCCCTGCCGCCGATCCGGCAACGCTACTGCGTCGCCTTTCCCTAGATCTCACCGGTCTGCCGCCGACACTGGAGGAGCTTTCCGCAATCGGGAAGACGGAGGTCGAGGTCACCCGCCTCATTTCCAGCCCCCACTTCGGCGAGCGCTGGGCGCGCGAGTGGCTGGACGCTGGCCGTTACGCGGATTCCGCAGGCTACGAGAAAGACCTTCCGCGCTTCCACCATTTCTACCGCGACTGGGTCGTCTCCGCAATGAACTCAAATATGCCATACGATGATTTCGTCGTGAAACAGATCGCCGGCGATCTCCTCCCGGGCGCGACCCAGGGCGATCGCATCGCCACCGGCTTCCTGCGCAACTCGATGACCAACGAGGAGGGTGGAGCCAAGCCCGAGCAGTTCCGAATCGAGGGCATATTCGACCGCATCGATGCGGTCGGGAAATCCGTGCTCGGGCTCACCGCTCAGTGTGCCCAGTGCCACACGCACAAGTATGACCCGCTCACCCACGACGAATACTACGGCATGTATGCCTACCTCAACGGCATCGAGGAAACTTCCATCGCCGCCCTCCTGCCTTCGGCGAAAGAGGAAACCGACAGTCTGCTCGCGGAGATCGTCTCTATCGATCGAGAGATCGTGGAGAAATCCCCTGATGCCACGGTGGCTTTTGAAAAGTGGCAGCAGGAAATGCTCGCCCTGGCACGCACCGAGTGGCACGCGCTCGAGCTCTATCAGCTCGGCGACTCGGGTCAGAAGTATTTACCGCTGCCTGATAAATCCATCATCAACAAAGGCTACGCGGCCACTCGCGGAACCGAAGCATTTTCTTCCTCTCTGGAGATTCCGGAAATCCGCTCCGCGCGTCTCGAATTGATGAACGACGCTTACCTTCCCATGTCCGGGCCGGGTCGTTCGACTCGCGGCACCGGCGCGCTTTCCGAGTTCAAACTTGAGGCCGGTAGCGATCCTGAAAAGGTCGAGGCGCTGCCTTTCGTTAATCCTGTCGCCAGCGTTAATCCTGCGGTGACCGCCATCGATCACAGCCTTCACCCAGGCACCGCGAAACGCGAACCCGACGACCGCAAAACCGGTCCCGCCTCCTTTGCGCTCGACGACGATGTAAAAACCGCCTGGACCAACGAGCGCGACCCCGCCCGCAATCATGATCCCGCCGTGCTCACCTTCGAGTTGGCCGAGCCGTTTCAGACCGGCGGCACCGCCCATTTCAAATACACTCTGACCCAGCGCCACGGTGGCTTCACTTCCGACGACAACATGACCTACAATCTCGGTCGCATCCGGCTCTCGGTCGCCGCGACCCTGCCGAACGCCCTCGACCAACTCCCGCCGCTCGTGCTCGAAGCGTTGCTGGCAGACACCGGGAAACGTACCTCTGAGCAGGCGACTCACCTCTTCGCTCACTGGCGAGAAAGTAATCCTTCCTTCGCTGCCGAGACCGCGAAAATCGAAGCGCTCTACGCGAAGGTTCCGCAACCCACCTGGGTGCTCGTCGCCGCCGAGACGGATGAGAAGCGCGAAACCCGCCTCTTCGAGCGCGGTGAGCAAACCCATCCGAAGCACGTGGTGACACCCCACGTCCCCGCGTTCCTGCATCCGCTCCCACCGGGTGATCCGGAGTCGCGCCTGACTTTCGCAAAATGGCTGGTCGATGCAAAGTCGCCGGTCGCCGCGCGCGTTTTTGTGAATCGTGTTTGGCAGGCATATTTCGGCACCGGGCTGTTGGAGACCTCTGAAGATTTTGGCCATCAGGCCGCCGCTCCTTCGCATCCGGAGTTGCTCGATTGGCTCGCAGTGGAATTCATGGAAAGCGGCTGGGACATGAAGCACATCCACCACCTCATCACTACCAGCGCTACCTACCAGCAGGCCTCCGTGATGAGTCCCGCTATGCGCGATCTCGATCCGAACAACCGCCTCCTCGCCCACGGCCCGCGCCTGCGGGTGCCTGCGGAAACGGTGCGCGACATCCAGCTCGCCTCCTCCGGCCTGCTCGATCCCTCGCTCGGCGGTCGCAGCGTGTTCCCGCCCGCACCGGACTACCTTTTCCAACGACCCGCCTCCTACGGGCCGAAGACATGGTTCGTGGAGAAGGATTCGAACCGCTACCGCCGCGCGCTCTACACCTTCCGTTTCCGCTCCGTGCCGTATCCGATGCTCGTCACCTTCGACGCACCGACCGGCGCGGTCTCCTGCGTGCGGCGCACCGTTTCGACCACACCCCTGCAGGCACTCGTCACGCTCAATGAGCAGGTCTCCCTGGAGTCCGCGCTCGGCCTCGCCCATCTCATACTCACCGACACCGGGAAGCTTTCCGAAAGGGTCTCCCGCGGCTTCGTCCGCTGCACCTCCCGCGAGCCGGAAAGCGATGAGATCGATGCCCTCGTCTCCGTTTACGAAAACGGCCTCACCGCCGATCCCGAGCAGGTGAAGCTTTTTCTCGAAAGCTACCAACCCGTCACCCTCGACCTCTCCGCCCATCCGCTGCCCGAGCTTTCCGCCGCCACCGCCGTCGCCCGCGTTCTGCTGAATCTCGACGAAACAATCACCAAGAATTGAAAACTCAAAATTCAACTCTCAAGGAAGAGCATCGGAGCGGTCACTCTTCCATTCGATATTCCATCCTCCAACCCAAGTCTTCCACTGATCACTGATCACTCGGCACTTTCCACTGACATGTTACCCGACTCCACACTCACCGCCGCCCAGCGCTCCTTCTCGCGTCGCTGGTTCCTTAAAGATTGCGGGCTCAGCCTCGGCTCGGTCGCACTGACCTCGATGTTGGGGAAGGCCTCGGCCAGCTCGGTCATCGCGAATCCGCACTCGCCGCGGCCGCCGCATTTCCCTGCGAAGGCGAAGAACGTGATCTTCCTCTACATGGGTGGCGCGCCCAGCCACCTCGACCTCTTCGACAACAAGCCGGTGCTGCGCGAATTGGACGGCACCGCGCCTCCCGCCGAGCTTCTCAAAGGCTACCAATCCGCCTTCATCCGCCCGGAGAACAAGCTGCTGGGCTCCAAGTTCCCGTTCAAGAAGTATGGCAAATGCGGGATGGAAATGGCGGATATCCTCCCGCACATCGGCTCCTGCGCAGATGACATTTCGCTGATCCGCTCGATGCACACGGATGCGTTCAATCACGCCCCCGCGCAGATCCTGATGTCCACCGGCTCCCAGCAGTTCGGGCGACCTTCGCTCGGTTCATGGGTCTCCTACGGACTCGGTTCGGAAAACGACAACCTGCCGGGTTTCGTCGTCATGTCCTCCGGTGCCAAGGGGCCCTCCGGCGGCAACGGCAACTGGTCCTCGGGCTTCCTGCCCAGCATCCACGACGGTGTCAGTTTCAATTCCATCGGCGAGCCCGTCCTCTACCTCTCCAACCCCAAGGGCATCACCCGCAAACAGCAGCGCCAAACCATTGACGCCGTCAATCTCCTCAATCACAAGCGCTTCGAATCGATCGGCGATCCCGAGATCAACTCCCGCGTCGCTGCCTTCGAGATGGCCTTCCGTATGCAGGACGTTGCCCCCGAGGTTACGGATATCTCGCTGGAGCCGGAGAACATACGCGAAATGTACGGAGCCGAGCCGGGCAAACGATCCTTCGCCAATAACTGCCTGCTCGCCCGCCGCTTGGTGGAAAGGGGAGTCCGCTTCGTCGAGCTTTTCCACGAGTCATGGGATCAGCACGGAAACCTCGTCAAAGACCTGGAAAAGAATTGCAAGAATGTCGATCAGGCCTGCGCCGCTCTCATCAAGGATCTCAAGCAGCGCGGCCTCTTGGATGAAACGCTCATCGTCTGGGGTGGCGAGTTCGGCCGCACCCCCATGGTCCAGGGCGGCAACGACGGTCGCGACCACCACCCCAACGCCTTCACGATGTGGATGGCCGGCGGCGGCGTGAAAGGCGGCGTCGAACTCGGCAAGACCGACGATCTCGGCTTCAACGCCATCGAGGACAAGGTTCACGTCCACGACCTCAACGCCACCATACTCCACCTGCTAGGCTTCGACCACACCCAGCTGACCCACCGTGCCCAAGGCCGCGACTTCCGTCTCACCGATGTGCATGGGAACGTGGTGAAGAAGGTGCTGGCGTAATAAGGAGAAGGGTCTTTCCAAGCCCTTTGCAGAGGATAGGAAGAGAAGACTCCGCTTGTGCAAAGGGGTTGGGAAACACCCTTCTCCATAAAAAGGGGATGGAAACACCCTTCACCTTATTATAAATTCCGAGCTATGTTCTTTGATCCGGAGAAGCCAATCTCGAAGCACCGGATCAATCTCCCGCACTGGCAGCAAGAAGGGACGTGGGTTTTCGTGACCTGGAGGCAGGTGGATTCCCTGCCGGAAAGCGCGGTGAGGAAGATCCTGAGCCACAGGGCGGAGTGGGAGCGAGATCATCCGGAGCCGTGGGATGAGCAGGAAATGAAGGAGCGTAACCGACTTTTCACCATGCGCTTCGAGGAGTTGCTGGATGACTGCCACGGCTCCTGCCTGCTGCGGGATCCCGATCTGAGGGCTATGGTCACCACCGCCCTGCACCACTTCGAAGGAGAGCGATACGAGTTGGGAGCCTATGTGGTGATGCCGAATCACGTCCACGTCCTCTTCCGACTGCTGGGGGAGCACCGCCTGGAGGATGTGCTCCATTCCTGGAAACTTTTTTCCGCACGGGAGATCAATCGCAAGGCCGATCGCTCCGGGAAGTTGTGGCAGGCGGAGTGCTGGGACAGGCTGATGCGCTCGCAGGTCCACTACGACTGGGCGGAGAGGTATATCGAAAGGAATCCCGGGAATATGCCGGAGGAATCTTATACTCTCTGGATGAAGGAATAAGGAGAAGGGTCTTTCCAAGCCCTTTGCAGAGGATAGGAAGAGAAGACTCCGCTTGTGCAAAGGGGTTGGGAAACACCCTTCTCCATATTTGCTACAAAAGGCACAGAATTCACAAAAAGGGGAACGATTCGGATCAACAATCTCAAAACCAAGCACCGAAAATATTTGAATCCAGATTCAATGGGCCACTCTTCACGGTTTTTTGTGCTTTTTATGGCTGATCCGCTCTTTCCCTTTTCGCTTATTCCGGTACAGACAGTTGCATGTCCCGAACCTTTGCGGAGCTTTACCGTGCGGAAGCCTATCCGGCGATGAGCCATCCGGCGGCGGATCCTTTGGTGAATGCTGCGGTGGCGCGGGCGGCGGGGCTGGAGGTGGCGGATCCGAAGGGCGCGCGTATTCTGGAGATCGGCTGCGGGACGGGGCACCACATCCTGTCGCTAGCGAACCGCTGGCCGGGCGCGGAGTGCACGGGGGTGGATATTTCTGCGAGAGCGATCTCCACGGCGCGGAATCTCGCCCGGCAGGCGGGGCTGGAAAATGTGAAATTCTGCGAGTGCCCGTTGCAGGAATTTGAACCGGAGGGTGGATTCGATTTTTTCATCGCGCACGGGGTGTTCTCATGGGTGCCGGACGAGGTGAAGCTGGCGCTGATGGATTTTATCGGGAAACGGCTTTCGCCGGCAGGGATCGCTGCGGTGAGCTTCAATGTGGTGGCCGGTTGGCGGCAGCGGATGGCGGTGGTGGAGAAGGTGCGCGCGATCCAGGCAGCGGGCGCGGAGGATGAGATGGAGGCGATTTCCCTGCTGATGAGCGTGGTGGAGGCGGGGCAAAAGGAGATCGTCGCCGATATGCTGGCGAAAGGGCCGGAGGTGCTGGCCTTCGACGACTTCGCGCCGGTGATGGATGCATGGTCGCTGGGGGCGTTTGTGAAACTTGCGGATGCCAGCGGGCTGAAGTGGCTGGGGGATTCTGTTTCCGGGGAAAGAGGGGATGATGCGGGGGATGATGTGCTGAAAAAGACTTTCCGGGCGGAGTTGTTTTGTGGGGCGGATGCGGTTCTCGGTGCGATGCCAGAAGCAAGAGGGCGACCGAAGATCGACGCTACGCTGAAGATTTCAGATTTCCCGAAGCTGGATGCCTGGCGACAGGTCTGTGCTAGGGAGGCACTGCCGCTACCGGATGCGGAGCTGAAATCCTGTATGTTCAGCTTCCCGCAGTTCAAAGTGCTTGCGGCGATGGACGGAAGTCTCTCGGTGGTGGCGTTGGCGGATCATGCCAAAAAGGTTGCTCCGGAACTGGATTTTATTCCGTGGCTGCGGCATGTGGCGGAGCGCGGACTGTTGGTGTGAGATCCACCGTCCGACTACAGTCTGGCCGTGCCTCCGGGACTTGGAAGAAGCCTTCGCGAGGCTCTTTCAGTCAACCGAGGCGGTAGCGAATTCTCAGGCCTACAAACCACCCCGGGATTTGTAATTGCCTTGGAGTGAGGAATTTCTGCAAACTAAGCGCATGTCAGAAGACCATTTTTCAGTGACCTCAAGCACCGGTTGGTTTGGCCGGGTCGGTGATTCCATCAAGGGCGTCCTTTTCGGGTTGCTGCTGATCGTGATCTCCGTCCCCGTCCTGTTTATCAACGAGGGCCGCGCGGTGGAGACCCGCAAGACGCTTGAGGAGGGAGCGAAATTGCTGGTCACCGTTTCCGTCGAGCAATCGGAATCGGTAAATGACGGGAAGCTGATCTATTTCACTGGAAAAGCAGTAGCCGAAGGCTCGCTGGAGGATCCCGATTTCAAGGTGAGTGCGGAGGCGCTGAAGCTGCGTCGCAATGTGGAACTCTACCAATGGGAGGAGGATGTTGAGACCAAGACCAAGAAAAAGCTCGGTGGTGGGGAGGAGACGGTGAAGACCTACGATTATACGAAGAAATGGACTAGCAAGGTCATCGATTCCTCAAAATTCGAGCGTCCCGAGGGTCACGAGAACCCGCGCCCGGCGCTCAACGGCGACCAGTGGAAAGCGAATCCGATCACGGTCGGGGGCTTCACCCTCTCTTCGGGCTTGGTGGGGCATATCGATAATTTTTCGGGTGTCCGCGGGGACGCCGCGGTGGATTTGCCGGAGACGCTAGCCGGGAAAAAACTGCATCGTGAGGGAGGCGGTTTCTATCTGGGCGAGAACCCCGGTTCTCCCACGGTCGGTGATATACGGGTGAGTCATGAGGCGGCAATGCCGGGCGAGGTTAGTGTTATCGCGGCGCAGGTCGGTGACGGTCTCGGACCTTACACGGCGAAGGCGGGCGGCACGATCGAGATGCTGGAGACCGGGAGCAAAACCGCCGCTTCGATGTTCGCCACCGCGCACCAAAGCAACAAGTTCATGACATGGGGCCTGCGTGCGCTCGGCGCGGTGCTGATGTTCTTCGGCTTCTCGGCGATCTTCCGCCCGCTTTCCGTGCTTGCCGATGTTCTGCCCATCGCTGGAGACATCGTCGGTGTCGGTACCGGATTTATCGCCTTCCTGTTGACGGTTGTGATCTCGTTTTTCGTGATCGCCATCGCCTGGATCTTCTACCGCCCACTCATCGGCATCCCGCTGGTGGTGGTTGCCGTGGGTGGCCTTGTTTTCCTCGTGATGAAGCTTATGGGGCAGCGGAAAAAACAGAACGCGCTGGCGTAGTCCCGGAGGTTTCGTGCGGGGCGAGGGATTGGAAGAGGTTTTGTTTCGCGAAGCCGGGCGCGGTGGCAAGCAGGTATCCCGCCCGGGGCTAGCGTTTCAGGACGATGCGGTGGCGCGCCTTGCCGGCGCGCAGGTGGTCGAGAGCGTCGTTTATGTCGTCCATTGCGAAGGTTTCGGTAACCGGGGCGATCTTGTGACGGGTGCAGAAGTCCAGCATCGTGGCGACGGTGGATGGCGATCCGAGTGGTGAGCCTGAAATGGATTTTCTGCCACCGATTAGGGAGAATGCGGCGACGGGAATCGGCTCCAGCACGGCGCCGACGAAGTGCAGCCTGCCATCCGGGGCGAGCGCGCCGATGAAGGAGTCCCAATCGAGGGGCGCGTTTGCGGTGACGAGAATAAAATCGAGGGTTCCGGCGATGGCTTTCAAGTCATCGCTGCTGGTGCTGTCGACGACGTGATGGGCACCGAGGCCGATCGCCTCGGCGGCTTTGGATTTGCTGGAGGTGAAAGCGGTAACATCGCAGCCCCACGCGTTGAGGAACTGCAACGCGAGGTGACCCAGGCCACCGATGCCTACGACGCCGACCCGATCCGTCGGCTTGATGCCGAAATCCGCGATCGGCGAGAAGACCGTGATGCCGCCGCAGAACAGCGGGCCGGAGCTTGCGGGGTCAAGAGCTTCGGGAAGCTTCTCGGTCCATTCCCAGTTCGCCCGCACCTTATCGGCGAAGCCACCGTGACGTCCGACGATCATGGTCTCCGCACCGGAGCAGAGCTGCTGCCTACCGGAGAGGCAGGGCTGGCAGGAGAGGCAGCTGCCGGCAAACCAGCCGAGGCCGACCCTGTCGCCGACGGAAATGCCTTTGGACTGATCGCCGACTTTTTCGACGATGCCAATGACCTCATGGCCTGCCACCAGCGGGTATTTCGACATACCCCAGTCGTTGTCGATCATCGAGAGATCCGAGTGGCAGACGCCGCAGGACTCGACCTTTACCTGCACCTGCTCCGGGCGCATTTCGCCGGGATCGAACTCGATCTGTTCCAGCTTCCCGCCCTGTTCCTTCGCCGCCCAACCGTGGAATGTCTCGCTCATGACCTGCAAGATGGGATGGAAAGGAGGATCGGCAACAGGTTTTTCCGTAACCTCAGCGGGTAACGGGAGTTCAATTTGCATGATCCTATTCCGCACCCTGATTGCCGCAGCACTTGTGGTCTCCGTGGCTGCGAAGCCCGCTGCCTATGATCCTCTGGCTGTCGGGAAAAAGCGGCGTCTGCGTAGGTTTTCCCTGCCCTCGGAAAGGCACCCGCCTAGCAGGTGGTCTTCGATAAGGCGACTCACATGGACTTCGGCGAGCGGCAGGAAATCGGCAGGAAAGTCGCTACCATAAGGCCATCCTTGCACTGACGACATCCTTTTGAGACGCGCAATTGAAGGGAGATGAGGCGGTAAAAAAAATGGCTGAAAGGCGAGGGCGCGAAAAGTGTGCTGACCGAGAAGGATGCCTGGGAGACGAACGGGAAGTGAGTTGAGGTAACTTCAGCGTGTTGCCTTTCGGGCTGGTTGTAATTTTTTCGGTGGAGAAAACCGCCGGAGGCTCTGGACTGCTGCGGTTCTTATCCGCAGCTCTCTGGGTGAGTGTGTTTAAATAAAAACGGCAGGTAGCAAGCACCCGCTGCGATCAACGACGCCATCCCCAAAAGCTGGGAATAAAGAATCCCAGCAGTCCAGAGCCTGCGGCGCTTCCTAGCAGCAACAGTGCGAGAAAAAAACCCACCGAAAAAATCACACCCGGATCATGCCGGAATGGGTGTTGCTATGCCCGCTTGGGATGGTGCAGATTTTTTACACATGGACGCCGCTTACCAACGCAACAAGACCATTCTCATCACCGCCTTCATCACCATGGCTGTGACCTCTGCGGTCTGGCTTGGGGTCGGGGGGATGGGATATTGGTTGATGTTTCGGGATTCTCCGGAGTTCGAACTGAGCGTTGACCATCCGGAGACCGTCTTGATTGGTGAGGTTTTCAAGGTGAAGGTCACGGTGAAGAACGGTGGGGCGAAGGATATGAAGTTGGCCGATCTGGACGTTTACGATGATCTGCTGGATGGGTTCGAGATTCTCTCGGTGAATCCCAAGCCAAGGACATCGGAACGGATCATTGGCTACTTCTCCCACGACTTTTCAGAAACTCTCGCTCCGGCTGAGAGCTTTGAGATTGAGTTCGAGCTGCGGGCGAAGGATGTCGGATACTGGAGCGGCGACATCGATGCCTGCACGCCGAGCATGAACTTCGTGACCTACTACACCGAGATTGAGGTGCTGGATCCAACGCCCGTGGAAGCCTCGGAGTAGGTCATTCAATCCGCCACGGGATCGAGCCCGAGCTGCTTGCGTTTGGCTGCGTCCTCTGGATTGTGTAATTTCCAGTAGGGGACGTTCATGAGGCGCTTGCTAAGGGTGGCAGTGGTGGTGTCGGCTTTGATCTTCTCTTCCCATTTCCTGATGATGTGGGGGAAGGCCGTATCGAAATGGATGGAAAGTGTGCGGCTCAGGGAAGGATAAGTGAGCGTGTAGGTGCTGCTTCCGCTGGATTCGGACAAGACGGCTTTGGCCTTCACTGCGGAGATGGCTTGGTGGTTAAAGCGGGTGAAGATGGCTCCCGGGATGATCTCGGTTTCGCCGGTGGGGAGTTTCTTCGGATCGAGGCGGAGGGTGATCCAGAGTTCGTCTTCTAGGTGGGTGGAGGGGAGCGTGAGTTTCTTGTCGCCGGCGTTTTCGAAATAGGAGCGGAGCTGCACGGACCAGCTGTTATTTCGGAAATTCGATTGCTGGAATGCTTGGCCGCACCAGTCCTGGATGGATGTGGTGGATTTGAGGGCGTGGGGGAATTTTTTCAGGTCGATGGGGCGGAAGGTGCTGGTCATCGTGCGGTAGGAGTAGAGGCCGGTATTGAAGGTGGTCAGGGCGTTGAGCTTGAGGACATCGGTGGAGTCGCCCTTGCCGCTCTCGTCCTTTACCTGCTTTCCGATGAGGAATGGTTCGGTGACGAAGATTAGCTCCGCGTGTCCCGGGTGGTTCTTTCCGTAGCGTGATTGGGAAAGCTTGAAGGAGCTGATCTCCGCACCGTTGAACCAGAAATCGCGTATCTTGTCGGCGTGCAGGGGGAGGGCGAGCAGGAGGGAGAGGAAAGCGGTTTTCATGGGTGAAAGGTAGCAAAGTCCCGGGGATTTGCGAGAATGCGGGTTGAGTAAATGGTTTTTGGGAGGATGTTCGCGGATGAACTTACCTTTTATTTGCGGTGTTGCTGGACTTGGATTGGCCTTGGCAGGTTGCGGGAAGCCAGTGGAGAGCTCCGCTGTTGTTGTGGATGAAGGCCGCCAGTTGGTGATGGACTCCATCGCAGCACATGGCGGGACGGAGAAATGGTATGGCAGCGGCCAGCTGCATTTCCGGTGGACGTATCACATGAGCGACAAGGGGCCGGAGGCGGTGGTGGATACGCTGCAGACCGTCGATCCGAAGACGCTGGCGGTGGTGCATGAGGTGGCTGGCAAGGATATCCGTTTTGGAATAAGTGGAGGCGAGGACTGGATCCGACCGGAGGGCGCTGAGTTCATGCCGCCGCCGCGTTTCTGGGCGCTGACGCCGTTCTATTTCCTGGGGATCCCGTTCGTCTTCAACGATGAGAATGCGAATTTCGAGCTTCTACCTGACCAGATGGAATTCGAGGGCAAGGATTACACACAGGTGAAAGTCACTTATGACAAGGCTGCGGGTGATTCGCCGGATGATTACTACGTGCTGCTCCTCGATCCCGAGACGAAACTCACCAGGGGCGCTTACTACACTGTGACCAGCAAACTCGTCGCCAAGGACGGCCCGGGGCCACCGAAGTTTATCACGCTCGATGATCTCGCGGATGTCGGTGGAGTGAAGCTCGCCAATGGGCACCGGACTTTCGAGATGGCGGACGGCAAGATCGGGGAGCAGATGCGTTTCACCGAGGTCTCCGGCGTGAAATGGCTGCCGGACGGGACGGTGGATCTATCTGTGCCGGAGTGACGAGGCTTGCGCCAGGCTCTGCCTGAGCGGATCATCCGGGAAATGAAACACCTGCGCTCCACCGTTTTGCAAGCAGTCTTGGTGGGCTGTCTGTCCACATTTTTCAATATGTCCGCCGTGGCGGCGGAGGCTGAGAAAGTCGATCTCTGGGAGCTAGGCAAGGCACCCGACGGGGAGGGCGGTTTCACGGAGGAGGAACCCTTCGTCCTGATCCACCGTCCGGAGAAGCCGAACGGGGCGGCGATGGTGATCTGCCCGGGTGGCGGTTACGGCGGGTTGGTGATGGGTGCGGAAGGGAATGGTATTGCGGAGTGGTTGGGAAGACATGGGATCACCGGGATCGTGCTGAATTACCGCCTGCCGAAAGGACGCTCCCATGTGCCTTTGCTCGACGCGCAGCGGGCGATCCGGTTGGTGCGTGCCAATGCGAAGGAATGGGGATGTGATCCTGGCAAGATCGGGATTATCGGATTTTCCGCAGGGGGGCATCTGGCATCGACTGCAGCGACGCATTTTGATCTGGGGGAGGGAAAAACGACAGATCCGGTGAACCGCGAAAGTTGCCGCCCGGATTTCGCGGTTCTCGTCTATCCGGTGATTACGATGGGGGAGCTCAGCCATGGAGGCTCACGGAAGAACCTCTTGGGCAAGAATCCCACGCCGGAGATGATCAAGCTTTTCTCAAATGAGCTGCAGGTCGGTGATGACACGCCTGCCACGTATCTGGCGCATGCCAAGGACGATAAGGTGGTGCCCTGTGAGAACAGCCGGATGTTCGATAAGGCCATGAAAGGTCACAGAGTTCCGAGTAAATATCTCGAGCTTCCGTCCGGAAACCACGGACTCAACGGCTACAAGGGGGCGATGTGGGATGCTTGGCAGAGTGGCTCGCTCGGATGGCTTGCGAAGCAGGGATTCATTCCGCAGGAAGCGGTGAAATGAGTGGAGGGGCTGTTTTGTCGGTGCCGATCATCAGGGCGGGGAGTTCCTTTTCCCGGATGAGGTTGGAAACGGTGGTGAGGAAACTTTCCATTTCCGCGAGACTAGCCGACGGCAGGAGCTCCGTTACTCCCTTAGCAGGATTTGCAGAGCGCCTTTTCCTGGAGGGCTTGCATTTCGGCCTCCGAGATTTGAGTGGGATTCGGATAATCGAAGATGCCGCCCTCGTAGTTGCGTAGCGTGACCTTTGAGCTGTCGGAATCGACGACGTAGTTCGGGTTGACCGGGATTTTCCCGCCGCCGCCTGGGCCATCGATGACGAACTGGGGAACGGCGTAGCCGGTGGTGTGGCCGCGGAGGTTCTCGATGATATCGACGCCTTCCGAGACGGAGGTGCGGAGGTGGGAGGAGCCGGTGATGAGGTCGCACTGATAGAGGTAGTAAGGTCGCACGCGGCACATGAGGAGCTTGTGGACGAGGGCTTTCTGGATCTCCGGAGAATCGTTGACGCCGCGCAGGAGAACGGACTGGTTGCCGAGCGGGATGCCGGCCTCGGCGAGTCGCACCAACCCGTCGCGGACTTCGGTGGTGAGTTCCTTCGGGTGGTTGCTGTGGATGGAAATGTACAGCGGGTGGTGCTTCTTCAGCATTGCGCAGAGCTCGGGGGTGATGCGCTGCGGGAGGAAGATGGGGATGCGGGAGCCGATGCGGAGGAACTGAATGTGCGGGATGGCGCGGAGGCGGGTGAGGATTTTATCCAATTTCGCATCGGAGAAAAGCAACGGGTCGCCGCCGGAGAGCAAGACGTCGCGGATTTCGGTGTGTTCTTCCAAATACTGAAAAGCGGCTTCCCAATGGGTTTCGAGTTGTTGCTCGCCGACACCGGAGACGACACGGGAGCGGGTGCAGTAGCGGCAGTAGGAGGCGCAGCGGTCGGTGACGAGGAAAAGCACGCGATCCGGGTAGCGGTGGACGAGGCCGGGGACGGGCATGTGGGAGTCCTCGCCGCAGGGATCGGCCAATTCCTCGGGGGCGGTCCAGCCTTCCTCGATGCGCGGGATGACCTGGCGGCGGATCGGGCAGTTGGGATCGTCTTTATCGATCAGGTTGAAGAAGTGCGGGGTGATGGACATCGCGAGCTTGGTGCCAGCGAGCAGCACTCCGGCGCGCTCCTCATCGGTGAGGTTGATGCGCGCCTCAAGATCCGCAAGGGAGTCGATGCGGTTGCGGAGCTGCCATTTTTGGTCGGCCCAGTGCTCCATTGCGGAATCCGGCCAATAGCCGGGTGCGTGGGATAGGAAAGTGGTGTCGAGGTCGCTTGAGGAGGTCATTCGTATCTTGTTAGGGCAAATCGGTCGGGCAGGATGGGCGGAGGGTCAAGGGCTTTTCGCGAGACGTTGGATGAGCTCGACAAGCCGACCGGTGGATGCGGCCACCGTAGGGGCGAAGGGTGGCTTGTCGTCTTTTTCGTCCGGAAGGAGTGTGGGGCGGGTGGCGAGGCGGATTGCGGGCAGATCCATTTCGAAGAGGGTGGAGGCGAGGTCGAAGTCGTCGCCGAGGCATATGACCTCGGCACCGAGGACTTTTCCCAGGCCTTTGAACTCGGCGGATGGGATGGCTGTGGTGTCGCGAGAGGAGAGGATGAGGGGTTCCGCATCGCCCATGGCTTCAATGCAGAGAATGGCCTTGGGGGCGGCTGCGCCTTTGATCAGATTTGCGACGGCGAGCGCGGTCTCGACAATCGGTGCGTCGACTTCGTTGGCGTGGGGGAGGAATAGGAAATGAATCGGGCGCGCCGGGGAGAAATCGGCGAGCGCCTGGGCGGCGGCGAGTGTGGCGGTGAGGCCGCTGGCGTTCTTCTCCGCACCGGGGGAGCCGGCCGGGGAATCGTAGGATGTGAGCAGCCAGACCGGAGAGAGGTTCCTGTTTTCTGAAGTAACGCTGACCCGGATTATGGGGAAGCCGGCTGGGCCATCGATGGATTTTACGTCGTATCCGGTGTTCGATGGGCCGAGCGTGCCGGCGATCATGGAGGCCATTGCGGAGAGTTTTTCCGGGGTGCCGGTATTGCGCTCGCCGATGATCTCGATGGTTTTCCTGAGGTCGTCTTCGATGGAGGTGGATGAAACTGAGCGGGCAAAGCGCTGCTCTTCTTTTATGGCATCCGCCTTCTCATCCTTGAAATATTTCAGCAGTGCGAAACCGGCGGAAACGAAAAGCCACAGTGGTAGGATCACGAGCAGCCATAGGATGATGCGGGGCTTTTTTCCGTTACCGGCCATGAGGGTTCAGTATTCGTTGGAGTTTTCCGATGAATCATCCTGTGTTTCATCCGGAGCAGAATATACCTCAATCTCTTTGCGCAAGCGCTGGGATAGCCAGGGGCGGATGAATCCGTAGATCAGGTAGGAACTGAACAGCACCACAGGCATCACGTAGCGGAACTGGACGGTAATAAAAACAAGAACCACCGCGAGGATGATGGCCGTGTATGTGCCGCGTGTTTTCCAATCGACCGTCTTGAAAGAAGGGTAGCGCACATCGCTGATCATCAGCCACGACAGGCCGAGCATGGCTCCGGCGAGGACGAATTTCCAGGGGCCGACTTCGTGGTCGTTTTTGTAGAGATCGATGATGAGGAAGGTGAGGGATGCGATGAAGCCGGCCGCCATGGGTATGGGTATGCCGCGGAAGTCTGTACCGGCTCCGGGTTTCTTCGGCATCGCCGCAAGGCAATTGAAGCGGGCGAGGCGCATCGCGCCGCAGACGAGGTAGATGAGTGCGATGGCCCAGCCGACGTTGCCGAGGGGGAAGAGCACGGCGCGGGAGAGCAGCATGGCGGGGGCCATGCCGAAGGATATGATGTCGGCCAGCGAATCGAATTCCTGGCCGAATGGGGATTCCTGGCCACCGAGGCGAGCGAGGCGGCCGTCGAGCAGGTCGAAGAGGCAGGATCCGAAGATAAGTAGGATCGCGTATTCGTAGAACTTTCGGGTGATTTCGTAGTATTCCTTTGCGCTCAGTGCGAGCTCGCCTGAGGCGCGCTGGACTTCGATCTGACCCTTGAAGATCATGAGCACGGCGAAGAAGCCGCAGGCGAGATTGCAGGCGGTCATTAGGTTCGGGAGGAAGTAGATCTTCGGCTCATCCGGGTCGCGTATGGCGGACATGGGGCGAACCATGCACTGCAATGCTCCGGCGCTCAACCTCGAAGAATCGACTGCTGCGGGGCTGATTTTCGGATCACTCAGGTGATTTTTACGGATAATTTCGTTGCAAATACAAAGCCTACGAGAACTGTCGCCATTTTTTTCGCCGCCGCCATTTCAGTCTTCGCAGCCGAGCCATCCCATATCGTCTTCATGACAAGAGCCGGAATTTACGGTGAGTTGATGAAGTTGCATAGGGTCTCCCTTGCTTTCGAGGGGCCGCAGAGCTCCGAGGGAGCAACGCCGAATCCTTTCCTCGACTACAGGCTGGATGTCACCTTCAGCCACCCGGAGTCCGGAAAGACCCTGGTGGTGCCCGGCTACTATGCGGCGGACGGTTCCGCCGGGGAAACATCGGCGAAATCGGGAAACATCTGGCGGGTGCATAAGAAGTTCACTTGGTTCTCCTCCTTCTGATCCTGACAAGGACTGGGTCGTGCTTGTCAGGAAACTTTGAGCTCACGCCGACTGGCGGTTAGACAAAGGCCGGGGAATCTGCCAGCTTGTTGCTGAATATATCGGGAATATGGCTGTAGAATTCAGGGATTATTATGAAGTGTTGGGCATCGCACGCGATGCTTCGCAGGCGGATGTGAAGAAGGCGTTCCGCAAGCTGGCTCGCATCCATCACCCGGATGTGTCGAAGGACAAGTCCACGGCGGAGGAGAAATTTAAAGAGATCAACGAGGCCTACGAGGTGCTCAGTGATACGGAGAAGAGGAAGAAATACGATGCGCTCGGCGCGAACTGGAATGGGCAGTCTCCACCCCCTCCGGGCGGTGGTAGGTCTTCCTCCGGTAGCTCGATGCCGGGCGGCGAAGAATTCCAGTTCGAAGGCACTGGCTTCAGTGATTTCTTCGAGCAATACTTTTCCGGCGGCGGAGCGAGGCGTGCCGCCGGCTATGGTGGCGGGTATCCCGGGCAGGGCGGTTCGCGGCGTGGGCAGGACATCGAGGGCGATCTCATGGTCACGCTGGAGGAGGCGTTCCACGGATCGATGCGAACCATCTCGCTCCGCAAGGCCGATCCGAGGACGGGCCGGGTCGTCACCGACGAGGTGCAAGTGCGTATTCCGGCGGGGATCGGCGAGGGGCAGCGGTTGCGTGTCCCAGGGCACGGCGGACAGGGTGCGGGCGGCGGTGCGAACGGCGATCTCTACCTCCGCGTCCGTATGGCAGCACATCCGGATTTCCGTGTGAAAGGGCATGACCTTTTCCGCGACCTAGAACTCGCACCATGGGAGGCGGTGCTCGGGACAACGCTCGCCGTCAACATTCCTGGCGGGAAATCCGTGCAGGTGAAAATTCCCGCCGGGACAGGCACGGGGGATCAGCTCCGGTTGAAAGGCTACGGCCTGCCGAAGAAGGGCGCGCCCGGCGATCTCTATGTCGAGGTTTCGATCGCCACTCCGCCATCCGTGGATGCGGAGGAACGCGCCCTTTGGGAAAAGCTCCGCGACGTTTCCAAATTCAAACCAAGGGAAGACTGATATGAAAATGATAAGCCCCGACCCCCACGAAACCCACCCGATCGAGGTTGTGATCCGCATGACTGGCTCCTCGCGGCGAAAGATTTTTTTCTACTGTCGAAAAGGCGTCGTCTCGCCCGTTCGCCGGAATGATGACGACTGGCACTTCGACGAGGAATCGGTGATGCGCCTCCGCCATATCGAGGCGCTGCGCCAGCAGCACCGCATGAATTGGGCGGCGATCCAAACCATCGTCGGGCTTCTCGACGAGGTGGAAAACCTCCGTGCGGAGCTGCGGTGGAGGAGGTAGGTGGGGTGGGGTGGGGTGGGGTGCTAGATTTTAAAGTGGGCTGACCGAGCCGGATCAGCCCTACCGTGTGAGAAACACCGATAAAAATCACACCCGGTGAGGTGACTTGACAGTATGCATGATCCGGTGTAAGTGCATACTTATGAAGGCGCGAGTCACGATCACCCTTGATCCCGAGATCCACCGGCTTGCAAAGAAATCGGCGAGCAGGAAAGGGACTTCGGTTTCGGGTCTCATTGAATCCCTTCTTCAGTCCGAGGTGGGTTCGAAAAAGATTGGTTCAGCCGCACGCCTGGTTGGTAGCGCCGAACTCAGGCGGCCCGCGCTGGGAAGTGACCCGCTGTATGATTCGTTGAGTGCAAAATATCTGCGCGGATGAGAGTGTTGATCGATACGGATGTGATCCTGGATGTCGCGCTTGCACGAGAACCGCATGTTGCCGCAAGCTTGGCCGTCCTGGAGTGGGCAGAAAAGGGAGGTGAGGCTGCCGTCGCTTGGCATTCGTTCGCGAACTGTGGCTATCTGCTCAAAAGCGGGAGGCGTTTCCTGAGAAACCTCCTGGATCTTGTGGAGGTTGCTTCGGTCGGTTCGGATGATGCAAAAGTCGCAATGGGACTGCCAATGGCGGATCTTGAGGACGCGTTCCAGGCCGCCTCGGCGCTCGCATGGAAGGCCGACCTCATCGTGACCCGTAACCTTCGCGACTACCGAAAGTCTCCGGTTCCCGCCGTTTCACCCGGAGATTTCATGAAACGTGTCGGATGAAACAGCCGCATCAGCCTTCGGAAATCGCAGGACGATGGTGTGGCAGTAGGTATCGCCGGGTTTGAGTATGCAGGTGAGCGAAAGGAGAAGGAATAGGGTTATCTGGATCCTGTGGAGGGAACCCTAAGGAAATGCGCGGTCTTTCAATAACGGCAAATTCCCGCGATCCGGATGCGTCCCTTATTTCCCGCCGAAGAGTCCGGAAAGGCTACCGAGCATGCCGCCCAGTGCGCCGAGATCAGGCTTCTTGCCGGCCAAGACGTCGTCGATGGCGGAGTGGACTTGTCCCGGAAGCTTGGTTTTTGCAAAATCGGCAACGGTTTCGATCACCTTGGTGGCCATTTCCTCGTCCATGCCGAGTGATGAGAGCTTTGTCTTGAGTTCGTCGATCATATCTTTGAAGGGAAAAGATACCGGGGACAGGACTCGAACCTGCACATCAAAAGACACCTGATCCTAAGTCAGGCGCGTCTACCAATTCCGCCACCCCGGCGTTGAAGGGGGAGCTTGGACTCTTATTGCCGCAACGGCAAGAGCGCAGATTGCCAGATTTGGGACTCCCTCATATTGGGATGGCGACGCTTTTTCTGACATATTTCAGAAACGTCTAATCGCGAATGCAGCCGAAAGGGCATACAGAGGCCGGTGGGCACGAAATTCCCAGGAAAGGGGGCGCAAATGGAATTCCACCCAAGAATTCGTCTGCGCTGTGATCAAATAGATGACAAACCACTTTCCATTTGCGTTCATTTGCGTCCATTCGCGGTTGAATTATTCGAAATGAGGTAGTTTTGTTGCCCGGAGCGGGGGGCGAAATTTGGGGAGACAATTGGCGCTTGGCGGGGCATTCTATGCATAAGGACATGGGAAATCTTTCAAAAGCATGGAAGCAATGGCTGGCCGAGAACGGTCCGCGGCTGTTGCTGTTCGCCCGTGGCTGGGGGAAATCGAGGGAGGATGCGGAGGATCTTGTGCAGGAGGCCGTGCTCAAGATGTGGCACTACCAGCAGAAGGAGAACCGTGGCGGCGGGCCGCCGGATCTACCGCTGGTATTCTCGACGATCCGTTTCGCCGGACTGATGTTGCACCGCTCCGAGAAGCGGCGTCGGAAGCGCGAGGAAGCGATCGTCTACATGAACGATTTCGCGGATGTGTGGCTGGATCCAGTGATGGAGGAAGACGAGGAGGCGCTGTTGCTGCGCGAGGCGGTACAGGAATTGAGCGATAAGCTGCGAGAGGTGGTGGTAATGAAGACTTGGGGCGGGCTGACGTTCGCACAGATTTCGGAGACGCTTGCGATCTCTCCGAACACGGCGGCGTCGCGATACAGGTATGCCCTGGAGCAACTGGCGCTGAGTATGAAAAAGGTGAAGGAGGATCGTTGTGCAGAAGCCTGAGCGATACGCGGAAATCGAGGATGCGCTGACGCGGCTGATGCCCGTCGGCGTGAGCGAGAGTATGCAGTCAGAGATCGAGGATCAGCTCGAAGAACTATGCGGAGACGCCGAGGTGGCTGCGCCTTCCGTTGTGAAATTTCCCAAGTGGATCGCCGCCAGTGGGATCGCCGCAGCCGTGGTGCTCGGCTTTGTGTTTTTCCCCCGCCCCGGGAATGCCGACGGGGATCTTACTTCCCGGCAGGTGGTGGCCATTTCAGAGGCTCCTGGGGTTGTCGTGCTCGATGAGACGGCTGACCGTGTGGAACGCGTCAGCGATGAGGGATTGTTCGTGGACTCGGGTGGCTCCGCGGTGCGAAAGGTACGGGTGCGCGTCATCGGGGAAAGCATGATGCGCGACGAGGAGACGGGAATTGTGGTGACCCTCGCCGAGCCTCGTGAGGAAATGTATCTCGTTCCCGTGAGCACTTTCTAAAATGCGGATCGCCCTACATCTGCTCGCCGTGTTTTTTCTGGCGGGAACCGTTGGGTTCTCCCAGGAGGAGAAGCCCGCCACCGCTCCGGTGACCAGAACCGGTGAGGTATGGCTCGGGCTCGGGCTTTCGAAGCCCGGCGACACGACGACGACCCAGCTGCCGTCGCTGCCTCCGGGGATCGGCTTCGTGGTGACCGAGCTGGATGAGGGCGGACCCGCCGCGAAGGCTGGCGTCCGCAAGCTCGATCTGCTCTGGAAAATGGGTGAGCAGATGCTCGTCAACGAAGGGCAGCTCGCCATCCTCTTGCGCCTGTCAATGCCCGGCGAAGAGGTGGTCGTCTCGGTGTTCCGCGAAGGCAAGCCTATGGATCTCAAGATTACGCTGGGTGAAGCCAAGGACGACGACGGGGCGGTGACCCGGCGCGTGCTAACTGATTCGGTGATGCGCGGTAAGGACGGTGCGCTGAGGATTGTGAACCTTGGAGAGAAGCGGGCGATTATTTCGAACAAGAAGGGCAGGGCCGAGGTGATGAGAGTCAGCCAGGGCGACGCGGTGAAGATTGTGGATATCGAGGGTATCGTGATTTACGAAGGGGTGATCCGCGGCAGACCGGAGTTTTCCCAGGTGCCGGAGGGGTGGCGCAGGCAGATATGTGCGATGAGGCGCAGCCTAGAACACGCCCTCACCGTGCAGGCGGTTCCCGCAGTCAGGAAGCCGAGACCGAGGATCGTACCGCCGATTCCGAAAGGCAAGGAGTAGGGGAGGGCTGCTCTCGCCTCAGGGAGACGGGCCGATCGTATCTCCCTCTACAAATTTCGCTTTGGAGAAGATCTTGCGGAGGTGATTTTCCCTGCGTGCGACCTTCTCTGCCCAGCGCCCTGACCGCCGCGCCGGGGCATCCCATTGCCCGCGGGGTGAGGGAGCGTTAGAAAGCGGCTTAAAAAGCCGCGCTCCATGTTCAGAGCTTCACGCCGGCGAGCTTGAGGGCGCGAGTGAAATGTTTTTTCAGCACCGGGGTGATGGAGAGGCGGGAGCCTTTCTGGCAGACGGTCATTTCGGAGAGGATCTCATCGTCCTTGAGTGCCTGGAGGGGGATGAGTTCAGCGAAGGTGGCGATGTGTTCGAAATCGACGAGATAGCAACGGGGCTTTTGCTCGGTGGCCTTGGGATCGAAATACTCGCCGTTTTTCTCGAACTGGGTGGGATCCGGGTAAGGTGCGGAAGCGACCTTTGCGACGCCGGAGATGCCGGGCGGCTTGGCGTTCGAGTGGTAGAAGAGGGCGAGGTCGCCGACTTTCATGTCGCGCCACATGAAGTTGCGCGCTTGGTAGTTGCGGACGCCGGACCAAGGTTCCTGATCGACCTTTTCGAGATCGTGGATGGAGAAGACGTCGGGTTCGGATTTGATTAACCAAGGCATGGTGCTGGAAAACTCAAAACTTAAAATTCAAAATTCAAACCCTAAGGAAGATAAGAGAATACGGTGGGCTGGTTTTGCGCCCCTTTGCGACTTTGAGGTGAAAATTTCTCAGGAGGCGAGGGTGGGTTTTATGGAGGGGAGAGGGAGGTGCTCGGGGCCGAGTTCTAGGCCAGTCATGGAGCGTAGATCTGATTCGATTGATTCGATTGCATCAAGCACATCCAGTTCGGGTTTGAAATCGGCGGCATGGTAGGAGGAGCGAACCAAAGGCCCGGAGGCGCAATGGCGGAAGCCTTTTTGCAGGGCGATCTGTTTGTATTCCTCGAATTGATCCGGGTGGATGTATTCGACAACCGGAAGATGCTTGGGAGTGGGACGAAGGTATTGGCCGAGGGTGAGGACGGTGACGTCGTGGGCGAGAAGGTCATCCATGGCTTGGAGTATCTCTTCCTTGCGTTCACCGAGGCCGAGCATGAGGCCGGATTTGGTGGCGACGTGGCCGTTGACCATTTGCTTGGCTTTTTGCAGGACGGTGAGCGAGCGCTGGTACTTGGCACGGGAGCGGACGAGCGGGGTGAGGCGTTCGACGGTTTCGAGGTTGTGATTGAAGATGTGAGGGCGGGCGTCCATGACCAGCTGGAGAGCCCAGTCGCGGTCGTTGAAATCGGGGACGAGGACTTCGATGATGATGTCGGGGTTGACCTCGCGGACGGCGCGGATGGTTTCGCGGAAGTGTTCGGCACCGCCGTCCTTGAGGTCATCGCGAGCGACGGCGGTGATGACGATGTGCTTGAGGTTCATCCGGTTGGTGGCCTCGGCGATGCGGGCGGGTTCGTCGGATTCGAGGGCGTCGGGCTTGGCGGTCTTGACCGCGCAGAAACCGCAGGCACGGGTGCACTTGTCCCCGGCGATCATGAAGGTGGCGGTGCCCTGCCCCCAGCATTCCCAACGGTTTGGGCACTGGGCTTCCTCGCAGACAGTGACCAGTTTGAGGTCGGTGATTAGGGATTTGGTCGACCAGAAAGCCGGGTTGTTGGGCAGGCGAACCTTGATCCAATCCGGTTTTTTCTCCCGGTGGAGGGTCGGATCCATCTTCATTTTCGGGCCACAGGCGGACATACGGGAGACCCTAAATTTTAAACTACTAATTTCAACCCCCAAGAGTGGGTTTCTGAAAGGGGTTGTAATACAGAGTTTCGAACCACGGATGAACGCGTATGGACGCGGATGGAAATGGGAAAAAGCCTGGGTAAATCGAACGGCGAACGTTTGAAAGTCTTGAGCTGCTCTAGAAATCTTCTAACCAAATTCTGGAGAAAATCCGCGTTCATCTGCGTCCATCCGTGGTTCATTTCTTAAGATTTCATATACTCGCTCTCCTGCGCATGATTGGGATTGATGATTTCGCGGGGCGGTAAAGGATGGCCGGTGTGAAGGACGCGGCATTGGGATTTTTTGATTCGGGAGTGGGTGGGCTGACCGTGGTGCGGGCGGTGCAGGATCTATTGCCGGGGGAGGATGTGATCTATCTCGGCGATACGGCGCGGTTGCCGTATGGCTCGAAGAGTCCGGAGACGATACGCCAGTTCGCGGAGGAGGATGTGAATTTCCTGCTTTCGAAAGGGGTCAAGGCGATCGTGGTGGCTTGTAATACGGCGACGGCGCATGCCCTGCCGAAATTTTGGGAGAACTGCCCGGTGCCGATCATGGGGGTGATTGAGCCGGGGGTTGAGGCGGTGCTGGCGGATGAGTCGGCGGAGCGGATCGGGATCATCGCGACGCGGGGGACGATCCAATCCCATGCCTACCAGCACGCGCTGGCGACGCGGAAGCGAGGGCTGATGATACACGGGATTGCGACGCCGCTGCTGGTGCCGCTGATCGAGGAAGACTGGATTTCCGAAGAGGTGACGAAGGAGGTCATCAATAAATACCTCGATCCGTTGGTCGCGAAAGGGATCGATACGCTGATGCTGGCCTGCACGCATTATCCGCTGCTGATGCCGGTGCTGGATGAGATTTTGCCCGGAGATGTGCGCTTGGTGGATTCCGCGACGACTTGTGCGGAGCGGCTGAAAGAGATGCTGGAGGGGACGGATCTTCTTAATGCGAAGGGGGGCAACGGGAAGCTGGAGATTTATCTGACCGACCTTTCGGAGCAGTTCGAGGAATTGGCGAAGAGGTTTCTGCGGAGGCCGACGGGGAAAGTGCGGCGAGCGGTGCTGAGTGCGAGTTGAGTTTCAGATCGTTTCTCAAAAGTCGGTTCGGGAAAACTAAATCATCGAACCCAAAGCCTGCGGCGGTCAGAGACACGCCGCTCCGGCTAGATCGAGCCATGGCTTGAAATCATCCGGGGGAGGGGCGGTGAAGTGGAGTTTTTGTCGGGAGACGGGATGCTCGAAGGAGAGTTGCCATGCGTGGAGCATGAGGCGGGGGGTGGGGAGGT
>Ga0206130_10002475_pt1 | contig 25610 bp, 24 predicted proteins | sample Helgoland_Spring_9_FD_148637 | JGI IMG/M metagenome (GOLD analysis project Ga0206130, IMG submission 148637) | Pelagic subsurface seawater microbial communities from Kabeltonne, Helgoland, North Sea - Helgoland_Spring_Bloom_20160512_1 | ecosystem: Environmental > Aquatic > Marine > Epipelagic ...
ATCCTAAAAGTTCCATTTGCTTATATTCACATGTCTGTATAAATTCGTAAAAACTATTCATAACATTATCACTCTTGTAATTGGTGAACTGAAGACACATCTTGAAATTATTATTTTGATTATTGATGCCAAATGGACATATCATAGGAGGTGTTGTTACCACAAATTGTTGCTTGGGACCATGCCTTAATTGACTATAACAAAACTTAAGATCTGTCCTAGGGTCGGTTACACAATAAACATATTCTTTCTTCTTAGCATTTACGTTTGTACAAGACATATGTTGACAATCTAGAGTGGATATGTCTAGATCGTCGTGAAAAATATTACAGGTTTTCATAAGATATAAATTATAATAGATTAAATCTTTATATTTAGATTTATTTTATATTTACTATTGTTTTTCTTTTAGTGGAATTATTCCACATTGAGTGAGTGGGTTTTCCTGTGTGTGCTTTATCTTGGATACAGGTTTCATCCATTGGTTTTTCGGAACCCCAGTAAACATTACCCTGAGAACCATTATTGAAGTAATTAAATGACGCCTGACATGTAGTATCATTACTATTTACATTATTACTTTTAACAGAATTAATCATATTAAAGGTGGTAGGAACACTCGTAACTGTTTGAAAATCATTCATTATACTTAAGAGTAGAATTTATTTTCTTTTTGTTCTATATTATTATTTATTTTTAAATCGTACCAATCCTTCCAATGTTGTTTCAATCATAGCTCTTATGATAGTTGGTTTTATTAATTCAAAAGTTTGTGGAAGTAAACCATCTAATAAATTTTCAGATGCTCGATAATACTGTAATTCATTTATCAATATAGCAATTAATTCTCGCTTCAGTCTATTAAATTCTGTTCTATCTGCTGCTGCTGCCATAGCTGATTCGTAAGGTGTTATGGACGCTGTAAAAAAAGGTCTATTTATATCTGTTATTAATTTATTACAAAATCTCCAGAATAGTTCAATATCTTCACTATCAAGTAATGTAGGTATTTCATTACTTAGAGCAGCTCTAAGGAACTGATTAAATAATCGTCCTGTTCCTGCGGCATCATTTAACGAAATTAATGTTTTATATTCTTTCACGAACCCTGCTTGATCCATCTCAAATAGTCCATCACTATATGTTGTATCTAAATTACTTTGCATAATATTTAACTCACTAACTAGCTCTGTTAACGGTTTCCTTTTCCGTTCCACTTTTACCTTTTGCGCTTCTTCTTTCACAACCAATTTCATTTTTTTCCAATCAGGGTCTATTAATTTTACATGAAAAGTTTCACCATCCTCAGCCACGAGTCCAAATTGACCAAAACTATTTTCCAATGTATAGTTTACACCATGTCTGATTAGTTCACCATCTTCTGTATCCACCCACGCTGGTAGTTCGCTTTCATTAGCGACGGTATATACCTTACCTACATCAGATAGGGTGACACCTCCTCGCTGGGCGTTACTTAGTTTTCTTCTCATCCTTTTTGTTCTTTTAGTTATTTGTCTTCTTTTTGTTGCTTTTCTTTTGGTTGCTTTTCTTTTGGGTGCTTTTCTTTTGGTTGCTTTTCTTTTGGTTGTTTTTCTTTTAATTCTTTTGGCACCACCACTCGTTACGTTGCTTACTGTCTGGAATCTAACATATCTATTTGCTGAATCGGTTACCTGCCACGTTTCATCTTTATAAAATCCGTTATCCTCTGTAAGGGTGACCGGGTTAAATGTAGTATATTCATCTCTAATCAATTCACACCGTTCCTCTATATATTCTGGTATTGTTCCCTGAAAGCCACTGTCATTTACGTCTATATCTGCATTAGGGTTGATAGAATCAGCACGACGTGTCATTTTGGACATTGAACTTTTGCGTAATTTCGTTGCTAAATAGGCACTCGGATTGTACTTAGTTTGTTTTGTTCTTAATAGATGTGATACATCTGACCAGCGAGTATAACCAACATCGTTTATAACGAATATCCAGACCGGTTCACCATATAACCAAAAAAATGTTGTCACCCACATTGGATTACCATCTTTGTCTTTACCCGACCAGCTTCCCCTTTTCATTAAAGTTTTTTCTGTATAATAATACATAGCATTAACAATAACTTCACTCATATATATATATTATAGTATTTATTTCCTTGTAGTTCTTTTACCTTTTTTACCCTTCCTTTTAGTTCTTTTAGGACCTTTTTTGGGAACACTTTTAGAAGAATATTCTTTAGCTTTCTTGTAATACGCGTTGACCCAGGTATCAAAGATATTCTTACCGACGCCCTCTTGAGTGAATATAGCACACCCAGCATATTCAACTTCATTTAAGAAATAACTTTGTCCATCCATAGTATTGTCTCTACAACAACCAAAATCAATTCTTAGGTATAACGGTGGATCAGAATGTTTATTCATTTTAGGGAATGTGTCCACAATTTTTCTACCCATTTTCTTAATATCTTTTAGAACCTTGGCTGAGACTATACCAAATTCTTCGGGATTAGAACCATATATCTTAGATTCACTGAAAACTTTGTCGGCCGCTTTCATCGCAACATAATACTTGAATTCACCATTAATCCAGAATGATTTTATTTCCCAAAATTTAGCAAATCCGTCCATCACTTCCTGACATACAAATGCTGGGAATTTCTTATTTTTAGTCAAAAACTTAGATATATCACTAATAACATCGGGATTACTTATAGATGAATGTAATACTGTATCTGAAGTAGAACCTTTTGACGCCACACTATTTACCGCGCTATGTTTTCTGTCGAATTTACCGATTCCGATGTTAGCATATGCTCTGTGAGGTTTTAAGACAAATGATTTCCAACCTTCTTTTGCAACTCTAGCAAGAATTTTCTTGGGGTCTCTGTCATCTCTAACAACAAATGTTGGAGCAATGGGAATACCTTTTTTTTCATAATATTCTAAGTAATCACCTTTATCAAACAAAAAGAATTGTTCTTTAAGATTTGGATAAAAATTTAAGGATGGTTTTTGCATTAATTTCAAAACACGCTTATATTCAACTTCACTTTTTTCCCACGCTGCTAGTAAATTTAGACTTACCAAGAAATTAACATCGTTTTTTTCTAACTTCTTTTCATCAAACTTATTGATAAATGATACTTCAATATCTTTGTATTTGTGTAAGAGCGCCGCCTGCAACGCTTTTTCAAAGGGTATCAATCCTTTGTACTTGCCTTTCTGAACAATTTTAACGTCTTTTAACCAGGGTTGCTTCTTCGGTTCCACGTAATCGTTCGTTCCACCACCTTGTTGCCAGCAGACTAAACCAACCTTAACCATATATAATACTATAGATTATATATTAACAAAAAAGTAAATTACATTAAATCAATCTTATATACGATTCCAATAAAAACATTCCAAGTGCTTTGCTCAAAAAAATAGCTCGCTCCTTAATAGAAACCTGTCATTTCAAAGTATTGTTTTTACCATGTAGTATACATTAATAAAATACAAATTGACTCATAACATGTCATGTCTAACATAGTTCATATTTTACCCATTTCTTATTATCACAATTTATCTACTTAATGAAAGGTTGTGATTCACACTTATAACTCAGAAATTATATCATCTATTTTAACGCGCTTCCTAATAACCATTTTGGTATTCGATACTTTAATAAGTTGATAATTTGGTTTATTGTATTTATCACTAAACTCTATTTTATCTGTTTCAGAACTCAATAGATGATCAGACAGTTTCTCCAGGATCATGATTTGTTGAATTTGAACTAAATCTTTCAAGAAATCCATTTTGTATGTCAAAAATATGATATCTTAAAATCAAATTTATAGCTACGAAAATAACCATCATTAAAGGATAGTTCATATGTAGCGAATTTACATTCCATAAGAATTTATCGTATAATGGGTGGACTAAGAAATTTAATCCTGACCAAAGATTAAAGTAAAGTTTATTTTCTGAATTATAGCGTAAAATAATATTACCGACGTAGAGTTCGATGTAGATCAAAAATAATAAAGTGAATGCTATAATTGATAATACTAAAGTAGATAATAATATGTTACTCAAAATCATAAAAATAATATATATTAAGAGTATATAAATGACTTTAAATACCATCGTAGAATTTTCCAAGAAAAATATGGAATTTTTTATTTTAGCGATCTATGCTTATGTTTTGTTCCAGATAGAAGATAATGATTACATTACGATGTTGTTATTAACCGTTGCGGCGTGCTTAGCAATTTGCTTTCTTAAGAAGAGGAATGTAGTAGAAGGGAACAAATGTGGTGGTGGTGATAGTGGTAGTCATGGTGTAACAAACGATCCTGTTGAAGAAGGTTTTGAAAATCCTAAACCGGGTAAACAACTACCCGATATGATGGGTCCCTATGACGGACTATGCTTACAAACAGGTAATGATCAGTACTGGATGAAATCACCAGATGAAACATCTTTGGTTCCTAATGATGCTTTATTCACATACTTAAGTAGTCAGGGACCGACTAAACCGATGTTCACCGATAATTCGGCGCTTTACGGTCCTTCCATAGATGGACACCCTGACTCCGCTAAGAAAATGTTCATGTTAGCGAATAACAGAACATCGCCAGCCTGTTGCCCAAGTACCTTCTCTACGTCCACGGGGTGCGTCTGTACCACTAAAAATCAAAGAGATTTTATCGCTGCTAGAGGCGCTGGCAAAACCACTGCCAGTAAATCCGATGTCAGTGAAGAAACCGAACTATAAATTTATCTAAGTAACATTTGATGAACTTTATTATACATATCTTCGCCTTTTTGATCGTAGACTTGTAACCGTTGTGTTCTCGCTCTTTCTTCTTTATTTTGTATAGCTTCTTGATAAGCTTGTCTTTCTCTATCTTCTGCTGACATTTGGTAAGAAATATTAGAGCGCTGTTGCTCTAAACCTTTCACCGAAGTTGAACGACTATCTATTGAAACCATTGATTCATCAATTAAAGTTGAATCTGTTGTAAAAGCAGCTTTGTAATCTGTAAAATTTAGACCGGTGCCGGTTTCACCGCTAAAGTTAGATACTTTCCCTTGACCAAGTGTTGCCAAAGTATCTTGACCTCTCATTGATATACGTGTATCGGGTTCATCGTATTGAACTATTTGTGAACCCATCTTCTGTTTTTGTTCTTGTTTGTATTTTTCAAATTCATGGTTAAACATGTCTTTGTTAAATTCTCCTTGAAACATTTTTTGTTGCCCTGTTTCAGAAGATGATTGATCCATCCACGATCCATACCCCTCGTCATATGAATCTTCTATTCTATTCTCAGCATAAATTTTATTAAATACTTTGACATCGAAGTTATCGCCTGCCTCAATATGTTGCGTAGGCTGTGTCCTCATGTATGATTTTGCATTATCTTTTAATTCACTGTGATGATGAATTTCACCTTGTTCCTTAAGTTTTTTCGTTAGGACAGTGTAAGCTATAGACACTTTTTGAAATTCACTTTTTGAACCACCTCTGTCAGGGTGTGCTTTCATCGCTTTTTTCAAATATGCTTTCTTTAACGTTGATTCGTCAAATTGTTTAGAGATTCCTAAGATTTTATAAGGGTCTAATTTAGTCGATGGTAACTTTCTTAAAGAATGATCTGGTTTAGGTTGCTGCTGCTGCTGTTGCTGCTGCTGCTGCTGCTGTTGCTGCTGTTGCTGCTGAAATACCATATTTGAGGGCATCTGTGGTTGATCTAAATTCATTTGATATAATTCATTTATCTGTTGTTGCTGTTGCACTATTAGGTTTTGTTGCTGTTGAATATATAGAGAATATATATCATCCGCAGACATTTTATCTTGTTGACTTTGTCCTTGACCCATTATAATCAAAGATATAAAAAAATTAAATTAAACTAAACCAATTATTATAACTTCATTTATGATCAACTCTTTTTAGATTCATCATAGAAATCTAATGAATACCTTTAAATTAATCTGATGCATACCTTTAAATTAATCTGATGCGGCATCATACTCCGCATTCCACCTGGCTCCCACTTCTGTAAACTTTTGTTTAAGCACGCTATCACTATGGTGTGTGTGCGATGGTGTGTTTTTTGCAATTTCAAGTAATAATTCGTTATATTCTGGTACAGTAGAGGTAGGTCTCAAGTAACCTTGGTCAGTTCCATCAGTTGTTTTAAATCTAAGTGATGGAGATACAAATTTTACATCTTTTAAACAATGTAATAAATATATATTACGTAAATTATCTTTAGTTTCAGATTCATAATCGTCACCCGTCGTTTTAGTCTCCAGCCGCTTAGTAAGGATTGCTTTACACGTTTCAACAAGATTCGCTGTTTTCAAATCAATAATAATTTTAAGATTATCAGCTTGTAGAATCGTATCCAGAGCATCTGAACTGATCAGAGTATCCATATTTTGTGTTTCTAAACAGTCACTTGCCGGAACGGAGAAATCTAAACGCAACGAGTGTGGGTGTTCTTCATATGTATGCTTAGGCTGTCTCAATTTAAATGGTTTGTCCAGGTCGAGTTTTATTGTACTAGATCTATGCTGTGTTTCTACGGCTCCGGCTCCCCTAGCCGCTTCTCCCACGGTTACACTTTCAAAGACATTAGTTGTTAACACTAACTTAGAATCTTGTATAGTAAGCGTCGTCTGACCATGGCGAGCACCTAACCACTCTCCACTTTTCTTGGGGCCTAGCTTGTATTGAACGCTAGTGCTACCTGAAATATTATAACTAGCTAATACTCCTTCCGGTTTTGGTCCCGTAAGTGTCCCCATAACCATGCTACAATTATTAGGTGTTTTTCCTAAAGGAGCATACATTAATTTAGTAAATTCTTTATCTAGTTTAGCTCTATCTTCTGTTCCCATAGTTTCCTGGCTTGGGATATCAGGTTGTGCCTGCTGTGCCTGATGTGCCTGCTGTGCTGTAGCCAATGTTTGGCGTTGTTCATCTCCAGATTGTGTCTGCATAAGATCAGCAGCGGCCGCCAGAGAAGCAGCCCTTTGTTCTTGTAACCTTTTATCCGTAAATACATGCGTACGTAACCAATTTGAACTTTTACTTCTTGGATCATTTATAACTTCCATTATATTAGGTAATCCTACCGACGCACCACCACGAGTATCTAAATTCATAGCAACATCCATTGTATAATCAATAAATACTTTAATACCATATTCTATCTCTAGTAATCTATCATAATGTTGTTGTTTATAAATACTTAATTCAGGGTCACCGTGGTCCCGTGGGCGATGGAATGCATGTATATTATCTATAAGCCCCTTAATTGTATCGCATCTCCGTTTGCTCCCAAAAAATAATAGTTTGCTCCATCTATCTTCTATCTCTTTTGCTTCGTCAACGGCATCGGCTGCCAGTGCGTCAGCGGCGCCGCGCGCCGCCCCCAAACCCCGTGTTTTCCAAGAATACACGATTCCACCACTAACTCTTTCTATGGCGTCTTTAATATATAGAACCCTACGATATACATCATTGTCTCGTTGAACGGTCTGTCCACCAAAACATAATCGAACCGTCCTTTTCCCCTGTGGGTTATCAGAAGGTGTAATTGTTAAATATGCCCACCATTCCTTATAAAACACACCGGATGTAGCCTCTGTAAATTCCACGCTCGCATCGATAAGATCAATAGAAGACCTCCTTGGGTCTTTTAAAAATGAACCATCTTCATCAGCATACACGTTTAATGAATTACCATCTATAACTACATAGCGGTTTTCCCAGGTCTTCCAGGTAGGTTTTTGCTTCAAGCATTTAAATGGTCCCACAAATACATCATTCCCTGGATTTACTACATCGGTAAAATAGTTTAATAAGTTATTTACGCTAGCATTAATATCTGCGGCTCGCGCGTCGTCCATGCTCGCCACACTCTGAGCGTGCGATGGATCGTGCGCATCGACCCCGAACGCCCCCTCCGCGGCGTCGCTGGAAGAGGCGCTAGAGGCACTAGCGGCAGTCATTAGTTCAGCCGCGTGGTCCACACCAGCACCAGCCGTGGTAGAACCAATATTGAGGGCATCAGTAATATATTTTATGAAGAAAGGCCAAGATACATATTTTTCCATTAAAATACCATGTACAACAAATATATGACGGGTATCAGGCGTATCTTTACTACCTAATCCATGTAATTTATCAAAAAAACTATTAATTGAATGCGCACTTGATTTGTAGCTCTCCCAATCGGTGCCGGTATCATCATCCGCTTCCCATAAGAATGGTCTAGTTTCATTTAATTGAAGGCTAATACCATCACCTCCTTCAGTATTATTTAAAAACGCTAGCATAGGCTCTAGCATATTAGCATCCATGATTCTTTGTGCGTAGGCGGTAAGAACAAAGCTCCAATCCATCGCTCTGCCACCAGCCACTGGAATTTCACTTATTCCATGTACAACTTTTATGTTTCTATTTAAGGATGATAAATAGCGAGCAAGTGCATGCCCGCCACGTTCTCCTTCAGGAACGTTAATAAGTTCATCCTTTATTCTTTTAATTAATCCCCGTAATAAAAGCATGGCGGTTACCATTGATCTCGGTAATGTTGAACTGTATAACTTTAGTTGGTCACCTCTAATGTAAACTTCTTCATATAGTTTATTATAACCGGTAGAAAATGCTAACGCTCTTCCATAGGGTGTTAAAAATGCCGTGACATAACCATACCATTTTTCCAGTGTTTTTGACACTAACCAATTAGATTCTGATTCTGAATGTCTTATTAAACCAAATTTAAACGCTTGTGGCACTGGTGGCCCTCCTGGTGCCACCGGGGGCGCATCGAAATTGATGGCCGCGACACGGTCAGGCTGATATTGATATTCAGGTACAATTTTACCCAATTCATCAAAAAAACCTTTAAATGGATAGTGACTATTTAAACGATGCTTTAATATTCCCCGCAATGCTGCATATTTAGCCTCATCTAGCCTAGTATCTAATTGAGGTACACACAATATTTTATCTTTAATGTAATTAATGACGTAAGCATTAAAAAATTGACGGTGTTCTTTAGCAAATGTCTTTTCTAATTGTCCAGCGTAAAAGGGTTTTCGCGCGTCCGTTTCATCTTTTGCCCATCTAATTAAAATTCCATTGGTGCCCCCAACCTGTAATTTTTTAGATCTTCTTTTAATAGACCTTTTATTAAATCTTTTAATAGATTTTTTATTAATTCTTTTAATAGATTTTTTATTAATTCTTTTTTTGATTGTCCGTTTATATCTTCTATTAGACTGTTTTACAGATCTTTTATTATATCGTCTTCTGGATACTTTATTAAACGATTTTCTAACATTACGGGTAGTTCTTCTAGGCATTTATAATAGTAGAATATATAATAATTTCATTAAATTAAATTATCGTAGCCAAGGTTCAACATATGTATATTCTAGATATTCGAAGATATCTTTTTCAGAAGTAAATTTATGATCAACTATTGCTTTTGAATCATCATATTTTAGAGAATACTCATTCATAGATAAACCTCGGTCTAGAGCATGTTGCCTCATTAAAGTATTGAAATCCTTAGACCCCGTGAAGTATAGAATAGCGAAAGGATACTCCTCTTCTTTAGTAACCATAATATCTATACGCCTAAACGTTAGACAATCGGATAGCTTACACATCCCGTTATATTTTTTAGGACCCTTAGCAAGAGTTTCATACAGGTAACCTTTCTTTTCTAGGACATCAATGAATTTCTTGTATAACTTAGAGTCTCCTTTAAGAAGAACATCAATGTCTCCACTATCCTTTGTCCTCCTCCTATAAGAACCCGCAATAGTCATTTCTGCTGTAGGGTCAATCTCTTTGAGTATCCCTTTCAAAAGTTTGTTGTGAAAATCAATTTCTTTTTGAGGAATACGTTCCAAAATATCTTCATAGTATTTTAGACCGATGAGTTGTTTATCGTTGAGAAGTTCATTTAGATTTGGCGCTTTCCTCAAAGATTCGATGGTAACAACCCCTTGATCAACCAACTCTTTAGCTTTCTTAGGACCCACTCCTGAGATTTCTAAGAAATCTTTTCTATGATCTTTCACCCCTTTAATCTTCTCATAAGCGTTACATGTCCCTGTATTCACGATACTTATGATCTTTTCACACAGACTCTTACCTATTCCTTTAACTTCTTTCAAAGATTTTTCATTGATCTCATCGAGACCCTGAATATTCTTTACTGCTCTGAAATAAGACGAAGCTTTGAAACTTTCGCCATTGATCTTTTCATGATTACCTAAGATTTTGAAAATCTCAATAATACGACCCTTCACTTCCTCAACAGGTTCATCAATGTGATCTTTAATAATGGTGTCTGTTCTCACACGAGTATACCGACCGAAGCGAGGTTTACCCTTCTCTGTCTTACCCGAGTGTTCATAGGATATAATTGTCCCTACTGGATGAGTATTCTTGTAAGATTTGCGGACGGCATCATCCATCCCCGAAATTGAGAAGACATGGTCTTCATCTTCATCTATTGAAGAATATGTATCGTGGTTAATGAGTGGTCTACAAATAAGTGCTCCTAGGAGACCCGTATACTTGCCTTCACCCATCTTGTGATCAATGATTACAGCATCTTCATCAAAGGCGGGTTTGTATTTGAGAAGAACTTTGGATCGCTTCCCTTCATACATTGATTCAGGATCTTTGAGCATGACTCCTTCACCGCCTTTAGAGATAATATCTTTGTAAAGTGTGGCAAGGTGTTCAAGGTCTTGTACAACAGTTTGTTCTGCCATGATGATAGGACATGGGATGCCATTGATAGGATAAGGTAAATCCTTAGAAATCTTCCTCCACCTAGTCTTACTGAGTTTAACAAATTTACTAAGTTCTTTTAGTCGTTCCTTGAAAGTTCCAGGATGATCGGGTATGTCGTACACCTGAAAGGTGATATTGATCCATTCTTCATCAAGAGGAACTTTCTTTCTCACAGCACCCATTTCTTGAAAACGGTCTCTACCGATCCAAAGTTCCCCGTCAAGGAGTTTAGGAGGCATCGCCTTAATAAACCACTCAGGGACATTGAATTTCTTGTTTTGTCGTGAGTAAAATTGTTTCGCTTCAGGATCAAAATATGCTCTGTACCCGTCAAACTTCTCAGAACACAACCATCCACCAACGTCATGCTTCCCCTGAACATACTCTTGCGCAAGCATTACTTTGAGGTTCTCCATTCTTTGATTATATTGTTTAGTAAATCTTTATGCCTATTTAATCAAATTTTTAAGTGTTTTTTAAGTGTAAGAAACAACATATCCTCCAGTAATCATTAATATGATACCAACTACAACCTTTGAATCTATCTTAGCTTTTAAGAATATAACACTTAATATGAACGTTAAAATAACTTCCGTATTTATGATACACATTGGTTTCCCCACATTAGACCCACATGTCTGTATAGCTTTGTAAATAGACGGATCTATGATAACATAGACTATAAAGACTCTAACCAAAATTACTAAGATATCTGTATTCTCCACTTTGGCGACAGTGTGACCGGTGCTTATCACATACGTCCATATACATATAAACGAAAACGATATAGCGTATACTAAATAATCGATATACTTGTATTTAGATGATATATTTTTAGTAATTAAATTTTTGATAGAAATGAATACGGCCGCGATTAATGCATATTTTACCCAATCGTTCATATACTCTATTAAATAAATTAGTTTAAAAAGATATTAATAAATTATATTAAATTTAATGAGTTCTAAATCATTAAAATTAAACGGGGTAGATCTATCAAACTTCACGGATACACAATTAAAACAATTATGTCTAAAACACCAAATCATAACTACATCGGACGCACATAATATGACTAAAGATCAATTATTGAATGAAATTAAAAATTATGTAACGCATAAAATGAATAAATACAAAAGCAGAAGATTATCACAACCAAACATAATGAATCCTGGTAAGGTGCCGGGCGAACCACCCCAATCGACCGAACAGTATAATAGAGATAGACGAATGAGTGAACCTATAACTTCTAACGAAGTTGTCGCAGCGACCGAATCGCACGAAGCGCGCCAGAGAGTTGAAACGGGTAAAAATGAAATTAGAGATATGAAAAGTAATCCAGATATGAAACAATTCGATCAACTGGGTATGTATCCAGCGGTACCCCGTCTGGTTGCGGTAGGCGATTTACACGGTGACTTAAAAGTTACATTACAGGTACTACGGTTAGCGAAAGTTATTCCTAGTAATATCTTCCCTTATAACGTAGGTGAAATAAGTTGGTCGGGTGGAAATACGTGGGTTGTTCAGTGTGGCGATCAAATAGACCGATGCAGGCCCGATTCATGGAATAAAAATTGTATTGAAGACTGGTCTGATGTAGTCGAAGATGAAGGTAGTAATATGAGAATTATTAAGATATTCCAAAATCTGGATGTTGAAGCTCGGAAAGCTGGTGGTCGTGTCTTAGGTTTGCTGGGTAACCACGAATTAATGAATATTGACAAAGATTATAGGTATGTTTCTCCCGAAGAATTTTTAGAGTTTGTTCCTCAGAGTCAACGTGGTCCTAAATTTACTGATGATGGATATCCTTTGGGATACTATCACCGCTTAAAATCATTTGAGCGTGGTGGTAATATTGCAAAACACTATGCTTATCAGAAAAAATCGGTTATACAAGTAGGTAAATTTATATTCGTCCACGGGGGGATAAGTCATGCTTTGGCGAGTAAGTATACCATACACGAATTAAATACAATTGTGAGGAAATGGTTGCTAAATGAAGGAACTGATAAAGATGACAAAGTATTTGATGAAATTTTTAGATCAGATGACGATATTTCGCCTTTCTGGTGTAGGTTATATTCTGAAGAAGATGATGAAAATGAAAATACTGTGCAAGGTTTCAATCAATTGATGAGTATTTTAAATAAAAGGAATGAAGTTATAGAACCGATAGATGGTATGGTCGTCGCGCATACACCACAGTTTATGAATGATAGATATTTGAATTCAAGGTATGATAACCGTTTATGGAGAGTTGATGTAGGTATGTCAAGGGCGTTTGGAAAACACGATATGTGTGGTGATAATAAGTTCAGACAGATTCAGATCTTAGTTATCACAAATAACTCAGAGTTTGAAATATTAAAAGCACCGTACAATGGTAGGGAAAAGTGTGAAGGTATGGGCGATAATGTAGACGTTCACAATCAAACTATGCCTTTCTAATCCTCATTAACTCCCTTTTAATTGTTTGTTTTTTATTAGATTTTAAGTAAATAGACTCTAACTCTAAGTATCGTTGGTAAGCATCCGTAGGTCTCAACCTATCATGGTTATTAGGTTCACTCATATCTTTGAACAATTCCATAAAAGGTTTTATTTCTTTTTCTACTAGTAATTTTTTTAGTTGACTCAATTTATTGTGTGATTTAGCTAACCTTGCTAGCATAGCAGGAATTAATATTCCTACAGAATATGTATCTATTAATGATATAATATTACTCTTATCTTTTTTAAGTTTTCCCTCTAAAGCACGGTCAATTAAACCTAATAAATAATCTTTTAGGGCTTCTCTTTTAAAGATAGTTTCATGGACTAATTGATAGCGTTCGTGTAAATCACGATATATATCATATTCTTTATCAGATCTCTCATCATTTAATACATCTTCTGTAGCAAATAAATAAATGAACTCATATGGATAGCAGGGATAAATACGATCACAAACAAATTCACTCATACTCCTTTGTTTAAAAAATTTAGCGTTCGAATGTTTAGCGGCTAAACCAAAATCAATATACTTACATCCATCATCGTCCACCATAATATTATCGCCTTTAATATCATTATGTGATATCTTTTTTTTATTCATTTCAACCAAACCTATAAATAAAGGCTTCATTAATTTCATCATATCTAAGAAATTCTTAATAAATAATTTTTTATTGGAATATGTCTTTGAATCAAAATGACGAGAAAATACTTCACTTAGTGTCTTACCCGCGTATGTCCCTTGTAACATGCGTCTATTCTTATCAAATTCATACGCTGTTAATCCATTTTCATTTAAGCATTCATCTATACCCGATTCACCTTTTACCAACGTGTTATATTTTTGGGGTAAGCAATTCGTTGTCCAAATATGTGACCACTTTTCATAACCCTTGATAGCTTTAATCATTTTGTCAATTTTTATTTCTTCTTCTGCTTCTTTTTTAGCATCATCACTAAAAAATACTTTTGAAACCATATCATCATGAACATAACTCTGTTTTTCACATTTTAGAGCAGGATGGAATACGCATCCAAAACTACCTGTCCCTATTAAATCACCTCCTGATTGTAAATTTTTACTCATATAATATATATTATATTATATATTATATTATGAATAATGAAATACTGACATCTGTCAATAAAACTAAATATTACGAAGAATTATATGATATACCTAGACTGTCTTTAGAGGGGAAACCTCTTACGAATAAGAAAAGGGTAAGGATAGCATTAATTAATGTGCCTTGCGGTGGTTTTGGGGATATCATAGTGTGTCAAACTTTTTATGAATACTTAAAAAGTTGGTATCCTCAACACGAAATAGTGTTATGTACGACCACGCCCGATAAATTTAATAAACTGGGTATTAACACTAAATCTTATAAAAAGATAGATGTTCATGGTGATTCAGAATGTGAATCATATAATTTATTGTATTTTAAGAAACAACCCAAAAAGTTTGATATAATGATATGTATTCCTATTATCAATTATCAGTTTGATATCAATCAATTCAAAAAATTTATTCCTTATGCGAATTTATTCAACACTTTTACAATGAGTGAATACAACGGTTACATACCGCCCTATACGTTCCCTATAGGTCTAGGAAAAGGACAACTTGGTCTATTCTTAACCGATCAAAAAGTTAAAAAACACAGTTTGATAGATGGTCCCTATGCTCTAGTCTACATCCAACCTTCACCAGAATGGGGTGTCCACTGTAAAACGTGTTTCTTAAAGTTTATGGAAATGATATCTAAAAAATACCATAAAGTTTACCCATTCTTTCAAGTAGTTGTTCAGCAATGGTTAATCGATGATTTAAATGATTCACCACAATTCAAAACGAAGTTTAAGAAAGCTTTAGATCCCTATTATACGAATGTATTAATCCATTCAGCAGATGGTGAGCACGAATTTATAGATGGGCAAGGTGGACACAGTTTAGTTCTAAGAGGTGATATTTTACCCAAACCTAGACCAGACTTTATTTCTCTAATGAAATACAGTGTTGAAGATATTTTATTAACGGGTGATCAAAGTATTACAGATTGTTTTAGTGCATGTTCAAAGAAACACGTGTGGTATCAAATCGCTCCCTGGAAGACAGATTTTGCGGATAACTTAGCCAAATGTATTCCCGATAAAAACATCGATAATTTTAGGACAACTTGTGGCACACTCAAAGGTATCAATCAAAAAATTAATTATAAACCATTTTTAAAAGAATATGATTTTAGGGTTCTGGGTAAAGTTAGAATGGATTCTATCTTAAATTTTATTTACAATCAAGATGATTTTAAGGATTTTATGGAAATAATCTTACATAGTCGGAATAAAGAATCCGTACTAAAAAAATTGAAAAATAAAATATAAGATAGAATAATATGAGCGAATCTGATAATAATCCAATTGGTTATAATAGAGATTTACGCCCTGACGGATGCCCTATATTACCTTTAGTTGAGCAAGATCCATTCGCTAGTCAATTTACTATAGACCGGTTAAAAACAATGGTGGCCATGGATACTAATTCATGTGGTGAAGGATATTATATAAAACAAGATAATAAAGCTTGTCCTTTAGGTTGTGTTCAATGTTCTGAAGAAAATAATGATTTTAATAATGAAAATGAAGATATGTGTTCATCTGATCCTATTGTTTGGCGAGACGCTCAAAGACAAGCAAATATAGCTAGAAATGATTTATCAAATATATGGTCACAAATTAATAATGTAATACAAAACAAAGATGTAGAAAATGAAATAAATCCTATAAATAATAATCAAAATGAAATCGAAATCATTGATATTATGAAAAGTTGGTATACCGAAAGGTTATCTAATGGACAAATAAAAATGTTAATGCTTAGGAATAAATATAATGATATTACAGATGTAAATCAAATTACACCCGACATATTGAATCAGTTTAAGAATGATGTTAGTGGTGGTCGGGGATCAACCGTTACTTGTGTAGAACCCCAAGATTTAGGAGATGTTCTTAGTAATAGGGTTAACTTTTCTAATTATTTTACAGAAGATGAGAATAATACTGAATCAAAAAATCATATGATAGGTATAAATCAATATGATGATTTAGGTGTACAAAGATGGGATGGATGCGACGGGAGTGTGTTTGGTCCAAAAAATATCACAATGAATGAAGTTAGTATGTGGAGTAGAGAGCAACTTATAGATGGTAATACAGTTAATATGGGCGATGGTCTCACAAGCGAAGAAAATGTTTTTGGTGATATGACAAAAGGTATCATGGGTTTAGAGTTGTTCCCACCAAATAGAGAATTTGAAGATTGTATTAACGGTTTATTAAATGAATATGATGATTATAATGATAGTGCTATCATAAGTGAAATTAGGGATGTTAAAAATATTTTAGAGTTAGAAGAGAAACATATTCAATTTATAAAGAAAAAATTAGAGTTACTTATTATATCATCTAGTAAAATTAAAGTAAAACAATGTATGTTAGGTCTTGATCTATCATGTGATATGAGTTTATCATTTAAAATGTTAACAATATTGAATATACTATTTAGCACCATAGGTTTTAATTTAGACCTAGACGTCGCCAATTCAGAAGATGATGACACTAGAGCGAAACTAACAGGGATAATAGATGAACTGGGTGATCTAATACCTCGAAGTCTAGATAAAATAATTGAAATTTCAGAAGATATAGAGTATAACAAATGTGGTAAAGTAAGTGGAAAAACTGAATTATTAAAACATATGAAAGATTCATTATTTAATCCACCTAAGAAAAGTATAAATTTAGAATTACCTGACCTAAAAAATTTCTTATCAGAAGATTATATGAGTGATAATGAGTTTAATCGGTTTGCTGTGTTAGCAGGGATAGGATTGGCTGTATTCAAATTTATTTAGATTTAATATTTATTCCTTTTAAGATAACACTACAACCATCACCGATTACTATTTTGTTTGTTTTTGATTGATTCATCAATTTTGGATAATTCATATTTATTGATAAATATTTTATAAAATGATGTATTAAAAAAAGAAGTTATAATATCTTCATATTTTGTAAATTGTATATTATCGTTATCAACGTAAACCATGGTTGTCATTTTAAATATTATAAGAGTTATTATTTTAAATAATATAATCAACTATCTTTATCTATTATTATGCCCCAGTTACCTTTTTCATAAAAATGAAGTATGTGTAACCTTTTAACAAATTTTCTTAATTTATCCTCAAATTTATTTAATTATATATATATATATATATGGCCGATGCGATATTGTGGGCCGGGGTTTTTGCGGGATTGGCCGAAGTAGGAAAGCACGGTTATCATTCGTTAGCAGGATCTACTAATAAAAGGGATGCAGTAAGACATAGTGGAAGTTTCATACTTATGATTATGGAATTTATGTTATATGATAAATTAAAATTACGAGAAAGAGATATTAAAACAGATGTTATAATAATTAATTTAATTATATCATTAACACGGAGAGATGAATTATACGAATTATTTACGCGTGTTTTTTCACCCGAAAGTCAGGCCAGAAAATTATTAACAGAAAACACAGATTACGAAAATGTTGATATTGATCAAGTATGGAATACAGCCTTCACCGTAACAGCGCTGCGCTTCTCTTATGATACATTATACCACAGTTTACAAACATTTTTGGATAAATTACCAGATGATGCTAAACGTAAGGAATTTATTAATTATATTATTATAAGTTATAAAGGGTTACAGACTGGTAGACAGGACAGTAGATTTAAAAATATTAATCGGAGGAACAGAGATGTTGTGGAGTCAACGGCTGATATGACGGGGGACCACCGCGACCTCACGCATATTATTATTGCTAGAGTAACTGATTGGTGGAATAAAGGAAAACATATTTGGAAGAAGCATGCGTTGGCTCGCGGGGACGAAAATATATTACCAGATAGTTATGGATTTGGTTTACCAACAGATGAAGAAATTAGGGCATTAGTGGAAGCTAATCTCCAAATAGACCCTATATTAGTGAAAGGTGTTTTTATAACTAAATATTTAGAGGAATATTATCTAGTAACTAATAACCCCAGCCTCGATCAAATTACACAATTAGCAAATTCGGTAACTCCAGCTTTAAATGTTGAACATGTAACTAAATGGTTTGAAGATAAAAAATTGGAGGTCATCAGCATGCAGCAGCAGCAGCAGCAGGTGGGCATGAATGCGGTGCTGCAGAAGCAGGTTGAGGCATACGCGAAAAAGCGGGTCGATTCATTTAACGCACAGTCGCAACGACCCGACATTAAACATGGTGGATATATAAAGAAAAAGAAAAAGAAAAAATTTACCAAAAAGAAAAGGTTGTCTAAAAAGAAAAAATTTACTAAAAAGAAAAAATTTACCAAAAAGAAAAGATTGACTAAAAAATCTAAGTAATATTGATATAATTTAATCGTTATTCATTATGGTATTTTATCTATTATTATGCCCCAGTTCCCCTTTTCATAAAATGAAGTATGTGTGTAACCTTTTAACAAACTTTCTAATTCATTTTCTTTAAAAACATAGTAGTATCTCTTACCTAAAAGTCTTCCTTGTTTATCTTTCCAATCAACGTAGTTTTCTTGTTCAACAAATTTACGTCTGGACCCTTCTTCTTGTTCTAATGCCCACACCAGGATAAACACTTTTCCACCTGGTTTAGTAATTCTTAGCAATTCTTTGATAGCTTTTATCCTTTTTTCTGGTGTTGATAAATGATGAATCACTGCTATAGACATAGTATAATCAAAACTATTATCATCATATGGTATATTTAGGATATCACCTACTATAACATTTAAACCTTTAGTAACACAGATTTTTACTAAACTTTCACTAAAATCACAACCAAAATAATGAACACCTTGTTTTATGTTCATATTTTTACCGTTCCCACATCCAATATCAGCTACAGATGATCCTTCTTCCACGCAGCCCATAAATTGTTCAACACACGTCCATGGCCTGTACCTCGTATCACTGAATTCTTTAGCAGTTGAATTATAAAATTTTTTAACATAATTTTCTTCGATAGTATCCATCATAGTATGTTTACTAAATCTTAATTAATATCAAATTTGATTTAAAAGTTATGATCGTATTATTAATAGTATAATTATGAGCATTATGAATACGGGCACTATGACTACGAACACTCTTCTACAATGGCAAAACACAGACAGAAATCAGTTCTCCGTATTCATCCGTGATTTGACCCAAAACCTGACAAATGTTAAACATATGATTGAAGACACGATGGTTAAGGCGCCAGTTATCAAGCAACCCAAAAAAGGTAAAAAAGTTGTTAAAAAGAAAAAAGATATCATTATTGAGGAGCAAACGAAGCTACGAAAAGAAAAGTTGGTCAAAGAAGACCTTTCTAAGTTAGACTACGTAATGGATAATATTGATAATGATAATCCATACAAATCGTTTTCCTTGGTCAAGACCGACGAAGGTTTGTTAGAATTGAAATTCAGAATGTTATCACATTTTTGGAAATTAAGAAAAGAGTATCTACCACATCTAATGAATTTGTATTTCCAACTTGCGGATAGTAATGATAAAGAACAAACAGAATTGTTAGTAAAGATTCAAAAGATATTAAATGATACAGAATACAAACTATATATGATGAAGCATTTGTCATATTTATTGCCACCCCTCAATATCCACGAACCTAAGGTAAAGAAACTGGATGATTGGCAAGTAGAAGTGCTCAATTACATTAAAAAGGGGGAATCTGTAGTAGTGAAAGCGCCGACATCATCGGGTAAAAGTTTTGTAGGATTAAGTGCTGGAATCATCCATAAAAAAATATTGTATGTCTGTCCAGCAAAGCCTATCGCGTATCAAGTAGGCGCCCATTTCAGCATGATGGGTTACAAAGTCCATTATCTACTCGATAATCTATCACATCAGTCCTATGATAGCAAAACAAATATCTTTGTAGGTGTACCAAAAGATATCGAAGACAACCTATATAAGATGGGGACAACTTTTGATTATGCAGTCTACGATGAAATCCATAATCTAAATAAAGAGGATGATGGACATATCTATGAAAATATTATTAAATTAGTTAACTGTCCATTCCTAGCACTTTCAGCCACAATCGGTAACATAGAATACCTGTTAGAAGTGTTCACTAAGGTTAACAATGATGATTTAACTAATCTAAGAGAAGAAAAGAGACAAGACGCCTGTTTGAAGAGTGGAACACCGTATTCTATCAATACTAAGATACACTATGTTGAATATACAAAACGATTTATCAATCAACAGAAGATGGTATATGAAAATGGTTCTTTACAGAAGTTACATCCACTATCGTGTATAGGTTATGATGATTTAAATGAATCATTCTTAAAAAGTAATTTACAATTTACACCCTATGATAGTGCTGTACTATGGGAAACAATCGAAGAAGTATTTGAAAACGTAGATAAAGATGAAATTGTGGAAGATTTATCACCTGATAATTATTTTGAAGATGATAATAAAATTCTAACATTAGATGATACACGTGATTATGAAATATTCATCAAAGAGAAGTTAGTAGAGTTAAGTAAAACTCAGTCTAAAGAGATTAAAGAAGTATTATCAAAATTCAATAGATATCCTAGTATTATGAGGACAGATTCTATAGAAAAAGACATTATCAATATGTTTAGCCAATGTAAGCAAAATGATTGCTTGCCAATGTTAGCATTCAATACTGATACAGTCGTATGCAAAGAATTATTCACTAAGTTATACAGCGTAATTGATTCAACTGAACTGGATTGCTATCCCTATCATTATGATATTTTAGAATTCAAAGATGAACTATATAGTAGGTATAGAGATAAAAGACAAGAATTTGTAGATAATATTAAGATTGGTAAGACAACTGATGCTTTATCTGATAAGCGGGAAAAAGTAGAAAAATATGATAAAGATACGGAACGCGCCTATATTCAAGAAGTTTTGAAGTTTTATCAAACCTGTATGCATAATGTTATGAGATCAGATTTAACCGAAGGTCTAAAAGAATTACAAGTAAAGAATTTAAAAAAAGAAATGAAAAACTATCAAAAGTATCCAACATACGGATCGGTAGACGTATTTCAGAAGCACAAAGATTTCTGTTTCTCTAACTCAGATCCTATGACTGGTGAACAGATTAGAAATATTAGACGTGAAATACAAAAAACACTCGGAATAAAAATATCGTATGAACACGAATTATTTCAAATGTTAAAGAGGGGTATCGGTATCTATACCGAATCAATGCCCGAAGAATACAAATGGATTTTACAGAAGTTGATGAATGATAAAAAGATTGGTATTGTAATTTCAGATAGGACATTATGCTTGGGTATCGATTTACCGATTCGCTCAAGTTGCTTACTTGGTCTACCCGGCAAGAAAGAATTTACTATTGATGATTATTTACAGATGAGTGGTAGGGCTGGTCGTAGGGGTAAAGATGATAGGGGTAATACTATCTTTTACAACCTCGATTATCATACATTAATGAAAGGTTTCTTACCCAATATAGTGGGTTCGCGTAGAGGAGTTCCGGGAAATTATAGAGCATTGAATAAGACAGTAGACAGTGTTTATAAACACTCTATCGATGATAGAAAAGTAAATGATACTGAAATCGAAGAAACTACTAATCCATCGTTACAGTGGTCGCTTAGGTATGAATCAAATGTATCAGATGTTATTAATGGTATTGATAGATGGAATAAGGATGTCTATAACTCAGTTAGTAGTATAGATAAAGAATTATGTGTCTTAGAAAAATTAATTGAATTAAATGATCATAATTATAATTCAGATATTACTGAGTGTTACAAGAAAAATGTAATTGATAATAACTATCATCAATTCAAAGAAATGGTTAATTACCTAGAAACTATTCATAATATTCTAAAAGATAAAAAATACACCCATATGAAAGAAATTATGAAAAAGGTTCATTCTACTATGAAAGATATGATTTTACGGTATAACGGATTATTATAATTATATCTTTCGTTTAAATCTTTCGTTTAAATCTGTTAGGAGTTTTAGGATCATCTAAACATTCTCTACACAAACAATCTTTACTAATAGAACCTATATCCACTAAATTGATAATAATATTATTAGGGACACAATTTACACACCAAGTTTCCCTATATTCTTCTCCTTTTATTTTAAAGCGACAATTAGGACCCACACATTTCCCCGCTATCCCACAGTGTAAGAATTTATAGCATCCACCACAAGTCCCCACTAATTCATTTTCCCTCAAAGAAAATGCTTTATTACATGTACCACACGATAATACTTCACCGATAAATTGTTCGGTAAATTGTGAACTGGTTAGCTGATCATCTATGATCGTTGATTTTTTAATTTTAGGTTTTTCTGGATGAATTTTATAAGAATGTTTTTTGGAACAACAGAACATTGTTTCGTTTAATATAAGTTATCATATTTTGAATCAAATTTTTTCTAAGGTATAGTATAAAATGGTTAAGGGTTCAGCAAAGAGATCAGGTTCAGCAAAGAGATCAGGTTCAGCAAAGAGATCAGGTTCAGCAAGAAGGGAACAGGGTAGAGCAACTGGTTCGAGAGCGCAAGTTATGAATGGTTCAGCAAGGAAGACGCCTGGTGGATTAACACAGAAAGATTTAAAATACAATAAAAACGGTCGTATTGTATCAAAGAAGCAGAGTGCTCGTGCTAAGCGCGAAAATAGATTAGTTAAAGCGGGATATCGTACAGAAAAAGGGGTATTTGGATCTAAGTTAGTGGGAGAAGAAAAAAAAAGAACACCCAAAAAATCTCCTAGAAGAAAAAGTTCACCTAGAAGAAAAAGTTCAGACACATCTTTTTCATTCTTCTAAATAAAATATATTTAAGTATTATAAATGGATTTACAAATTGGAGGTGAAATGAATGAACTATTATCTACAAAAATGTGTAGTCCCCTAATTGTTTATTTTGGGGTGGTTGTTTTATGCGGTTTATCGGCATATTTAACTAGAGACCACTTAAAGAGACATAATACCTACAAAATGGATAATTTATTGAATTTATATACATTTAATGAAGCAAAACTTATAATTGTTCTGGGTCTAACTATATTTGGCTTATGTCAATATAATAAGACTACTCTAGCATGGGTATTCTTGATATTCCCAATTATTTACTGCATTATTCAGGGTGCTATTATTCACATTCATGTTTCTTCGGGTATTCAGAATGCTCCAAAAGTAAATACACTTATGCCGGAAAGTCACTATGGATTAAGTGGAGGAGCGGCTATAATGCCTCAAGACACTAGTCAACAAAGACAAGCTTCACAAGGTATTTATGTTCCTCCACCTACTAAATCCGAATTCCCGGTGAATACAAGTTCGTCTATGTCTATGGGCGGTTCGCAGATGGGCGGTTCGCAGATGGGTGGTTCGCAGATGGGTGGTTCGCAGATGGGTGGGTCAGGCATGGGTTCAACTATAGGCGCTGGTTCGGGTGGAACCGATTCCTATGCCTCCACTTATTTCTAAATAATATTTTATTTTAAATTTAAAGTTTACTCTTATAATAACTTACATGAAGATCTTATCATTTGATGTAGGTATTAAAAATTTATCATTTTGTGTACTGAATGATACAGTCATAGAGGACTGGGGAATTCTAAACATATGTACCGATGATGTGTGTGAACACTGTTCTAAGAATGGTCAAAGATGTGATAAATCTGTTAAATTTGTGGACAAAGATGGTTTCAAAGTATGTCCTGGACATAGTAAGTTAAAATCTTATTCAGATAAAAAATTCAAGAAAGTGTCTAAAAAAGATAACCCTATGTTAGATCAGGGCAAGTGTATCGTTGAAAACCTGCAAAAAAAAGAACACTTCTTAGATGTAGATTTAGTGGTGATAGAAAATCAACCGGCACTAAAGAATCCAACGATGAAGTCTATACAAATGATAATATATAGTTATTTCTTGATTAGCGGTGTAACCAGTGATAGTTCTAAAATAGAGGGTCTACAAATGATTAATGCTCGCAACAAACTCAAAGCCTATAAGGGTCCGGATATACCGTGTGATATTAAAGATAAGTACAAGAAAACCAAGTTTTTAGGCATCGAATACTGTAAATATATGATTAATGAATCTAAGCAAAATGAAAAATTTATAGATTTATTTGTCAACAGCAAAAAAAAAGATGACTTGGCTGATGCTTACTTACAGGGCATGTATGTTTTAGGGATAAAACATAAATAAATTAGTATGTTTTAGGGATAAAACATTAGTATGTTTTGATTAAAATCTAAGGTATACTATAAATGGCTAACGCACCACCAGCGGCATTAATGTTTTCACAGACATTTTCACCACCAGGTAGTCCCCCTGCTCTTAATTTGGGTGGACCTTTACCAGGTATGCCTCCAGCATTTAATCCCAATGCGTTACCGACAAACAAAGAATTAAAACAAGAATATCAACGAGGGTTTAATGATGGTAAAAGGGTAGGATGCGATGAATGTGGAGGTGTAGTGAAACCGGGTTTACAGAGAACTTCCACATTACCAGGTATGGTGTATGAAGTAGGGGCAGCTAAGAAGAAAACTAGAAAAAAGAAACCTAAGAGTAAAGGTAAACCTAAGAGTACAGGTAAACCTAAGAGTACAGGTAAACCTAAGAGTACAGGTATACCTAAGAGTACAGGTAAACCTAAGAGTACAGGTAAACCTAAGAGAACAGGTAAACCTAAGAGAACAGGTAAACCTAAGAGAACAGGTAAACCTAAGAGAAAAGGCAATGCTAAATCTAGTAGAAAAATCCGGTAAATTTAGTATGCGTTTATTTTATATTTAAAGATTTTGTTTATTAAGTAAGATATTAATGAAAGATGTATTATTATATTCCCTTAAAAGTTATTATTCCAATGTTCAAAATCTAACGAAGTTATTAAATATAATCAAGTATAAAAAAAGTATTTCTCTAAGAATTATTGATTGGTTTGCTACAAATTATTCTAAAAAACACAATACAATATTTATGATTTATAACGATGATGAGGGTAATAAAACCCTTAAAGAAAATAAATATATTATATCACAGTTCAATGTATATAATTCATATAAATCTCAACTAAAAGCGTATTCTAAGAAACGGTTTGATCCATTTTGTAGGCGGGAACGATTAGATATAGAGATAAACGGTCACCATATAAATACCACAGT
>Ga0206130_10002476_pt1 | contig 25606 bp, 30 predicted proteins | sample Helgoland_Spring_9_FD_148637 | JGI IMG/M metagenome (GOLD analysis project Ga0206130, IMG submission 148637) | Pelagic subsurface seawater microbial communities from Kabeltonne, Helgoland, North Sea - Helgoland_Spring_Bloom_20160512_1 | ecosystem: Environmental > Aquatic > Marine > Epipelagic ...
TTTGATAATTGATTTGATAATCAAAACACATTATCAAAAAATCGGTTTAAAGATAAAATAATATTTTATTTAAATAATAATGTCTAAGAATACTCTCTCTACAGATAATAAACGCATTTATGATTTCTATAAAAAAAATTCATCTATTAATTTTGAAACCATGAATTTAATTATGATTGACTTTATAGAAAAATTAAGTACTGATTTAAATACTACCATTTCCAGTACTATTAATAATGAAATTTTATCTTCTGTAAAAGAACTTAAACAACAACTTACTAATGTAAGTCATAATTTAAATGATATCTTATCATCACAAAATAAAGAATATTTAAATAATATTAAAACTATTGTTAAACTTTCATCAACAGAAGAAAGCGATAAAATTATTCAACAATTAAATAGAAATACAGAACAATATGTTGATAAATTATCTAGTCTTATTCCAAATTCTGAAAATAAAATTCAAGATAATTTACATTCTTTTCAAAAAACTTTAACTTCTGATATTAAAAATTTTCTCTCTTCGAATAATTCTCAATCTTCATTTTCTGATTTTATTTCTGGTTTAGATTCTAAAATACAAGCTATGCAACAACCTATTTATACATTTATTACTGCATCACAAGAACAAATTAGTAATAAGATTAATGAAAATCTTACAGATAAATCAAAACAAGATAAATTATATGATAATTTAACTGATTTTTTAAGTAAATATAAATCATCCTCATCATATAAAGGACAATATAGTGAAAATCTATTAGAAAATACACTTAATACTTTATATCCTAGTGCCTATATTGACAATACTCATGCATTAAAAGCTTCCGGCGATTTTATTATTCGGAGAGAAGAGAGAGATGATATTCTTATTGAAAATAAAGATTATAAAGTAAATATTAATCTTGATGAAATTAAAAAATTCTTGAGAGATGTTAATGAACAAAAAATGCATGGAATTTTTCTCTCTCAATTTTCCGGAATTGTTTCAAAACCTAATTTTTTTATTGAAATACACGATGGAAAAGTTCTTGTATATCTTCATAATGTTGAATATAATTCCGATAAAATTAATACTGCTGTAAATATTATTGATAATCTTTCTAGTAAATTATCTTCTATTAATGATTCCGAAGAAGAAAATGGTTTCTCTATTAATAAAGATTTACTTGATAAAATTAATAATGAATTTCAAACATTTTTAACACAAAAAGAAACTATTTATAATAATATTAAAGAAATGCAACGCAGATTATTATCCCAATTAGATGAACTCACATTTCCTACTCTCTCTACTTATTTGAATTCTAAATATGCTTCTCCACAAAATTGTTCTTTTGCTTGCGATGTTTGTGGATCTTTCTTTCAAAATAAAAAAGCTCTCGCTTCACATAAAAAGGTTCATAAAAAATCTAAAAATGATTCTATTATATCTATTGAAACTGATTAACTTATTTTATTTTTCGTATAAATACCATCATAGATATTATTACTATCATTGCAATATATATATAACTTAAATTTATCCATTTATTCCAATTTTTCAATACTGCCTCATTTAATTTTGATACATTTTTTTCTTCTTTAATTATATCAATATATTCATATGAATTAATTGATGCTATTATACCATATGTTATGCTATATATAATTACCATAAAAGCTACTACTAACATAAATTTTTTATAATATCGAAAATTATTACTTGCACCAATTAATGCAATTCCAATTGATGATGTTAAAAATAAATTCCTCATTATTGATATATATCCATCTTTATATGGTTGTATATTTGTAGACATATTATTATATAATAATAATATAAAAATATTATTATTATATAATATGTTATATCGGTTATATCAGTTATATGCAATCAATTAAACACGATTTGGAAAATAATGGATATCTTGTTATTCCTAATATATTAAATTCTCACGAAATTAAAGAATATCGGCATGAATTTAATAAATGGATTAAAACTATTGATAATCTTGACACTTTTCATTCTTTAATTAATTCTAATGGAATTTTTAAATATCATGAAGTCGGTCATCAGAGATTTGCTTGGCTTCTTAGAACGAATCCTAAAATTATTGATATTTTTAAACTTATATGGGATACTGATTCTCTCGTTACATCATTCGATGGATGTTGCTATTATCCCACTAATTATAATGGAACACCATCTTGTTGGACACATAGTGATCAGTCATCTATTAAAAAAGGACGCCATTGTATACAATCTTTTGTAAGTTTAACATCTAATACTGAAAGAACTTTTATAGTTTATGAAGGCAGTCATAAACTCCACGAAGAACATTCCAAAACTTATAATATTGAAGATCCTAGTGATTGGTATATGATAAATCAAGATTATCTTGAAACTATTCATCACAAAAAAAAAATATTAGACATTTCTGCCGGTTCTCTTGTATTATGGGATTCAAGGACTTTTCACCAAAATACATGTGGCGAACCCGATTGTAAAGAAGAAAGACTAGTTCAATATCTATGTTATTTACCTAAAAACAATATAATTAATGACAAACTTATGCAAACTAAGAGAGAATATTATTTTAATACTCTTAGAACTACAAATCATTATCCATATCCAATGACTCCTGTTTCTTTACAATCCAAACTTTATAATTATAATAATAATTCTGATATATATATTGACTACAATTCTTTATCAACACCTTATCTTGATGACCTTCTAGACAAAATAGAACATTTATTATAAAATTGATTATTCGTTAATAATAATATTTTTATTGCTATGTTATTATTATTATTATTATTATTATTATGTCTATTACATCTAGCATTCCTTATTTTAATTATATAAATGATTCTATTAAAGCAAATAAAAATAATAAAATTTTAAATATAAATCAAAATTATTTTACATCTAAATATGTACCTGATATAACTATTATACAATATATTGACCGATTATTTGATAATATTCTTATTCCAAATGAAAATATAAATATAGTTATTTTACATTCTATTGCCTTATTAAATTATATGAAAAAATATGGTATATATTTAACACAATATACTGCACATAGATTAATATTAATATCTTTATTATTAGCTACTAAAATTTATGATGATATTCCAAAACTAAATTCTTGTTGGGCTTTATATGGTGGAATTACTTTAGATGATATTAATCTTCTTGAAGAACGTGCATTATATTGTTTAAAATTTAATTTATTTATTTCTTCACAACATATATTATCTATTCAAAAATCTATTTATTAAATATATATTATATAATATGACTGATAGTTCGGTTTCTCAATCTGCTGATTTAACTAAAATTACTAATTTTAGTAATGAACCACAAATAATGAACAAATGTTTTTTAAGTCATGGCACTCCACAATATAGATATTTTACTTTACTTTCACTTTTAAATTCTATTAATCAGGAACGTCCTTTAGTTTGTTCTCCTATATCAAGTGGTAATATTTTTGCTTCTAGAATAGTTTGGAATGCTAATGATAATAAATTAAATATTAATAGGGATTTAATCAAACAATTAGATGAATGTATAAATGATGAATTCGCTCGTTTTGTTGTTATTACTCTTACGTTAAATTCTTTTACTCATGGAAAACAGGTATCACATGCAAATTATATATTAATAGATAAAGGTATTAATTTTGATAACCATACTGTTATTCGTATTGATCCTGTCGGAATTACTACATCTATATTTAAACCAGATGAACTTGATATACAATTATCTGGATTGTTTCGTCAAGAATTTGATATATTTAAATATATTTTTATAAACAATCATCAACAATCAGACCGATTTCCAACAGAAATACAAGCATTAGAAATTAGAGAAAGAGTCCTTACTGGTAAATATGAAGTTATATCTAATCCTGGATTATGTGCTACCCATGCACCTGCTTTTATATATCATTTTTTTCAAGCATTTAAACAGCCAGAATTAATAATAACTGATTTACACTGTAAAACTAGAAAAATAAACCCACATACACTTCAGGGTGAAGAATTATTTAGTACTCTATTTAAAACTATTTATTATGGTACATTTCTTCGTCCTGAAAAACCTAGGGCATTTACATCATCAACAAATCGATGTGATCTAGAGGAACATGAAATGATGGATAGAGGTTGGCTTGAAGAATATATAATTGCATTTAATCAAATTATTAGTAATTTGAATATGGTTTTAATAAGTCAATTATCTGAAGCATATACTTGTAAATATCAATATAGACGGGAGCTTCGCTCCGAGTCGATGCCTAAATATATCACCAAATTCCTTGAATTACACGAAAAGAGAATCAAGGATAACGATTTTAATGATGTATATGAAGAAACTTCCACATTTATTTTAAATGAATTATCTAAAAAAAATCCTGTTACAAAAGATATTCTCACAATATATGGCATAAATTTCAAAAAATTATTAGAATATTGTCCATCATTTAAAGAAGGTGGCAAAAAATCAAAAAAATACAAAAAATCAAAAAAATACAAAAAATCAAAAAAATACAAAAAATCAAAAAAATACAAAAAATCAAAAAAATACAAAAAATCAAAAAAATACAAAAAATCAAAAAAATCAAAAAAATCCTACTTCTTCAGAATTTTTTAATAATCTAAATTTCACTTTACATCCTAATATTCAAAAACTTTTATTTAATCCAAATTCTAAAGAAAATATTAATATTGATATTAATTTAATTAAGGAAAATGATATTTGTAAAAAATCTAAAAAATATATGAAAATTTGTAATTTTTTATAATAATATTGATAAAAATATATATATAATATATATATATATGCATTCTAGATTTACCAGAAAACATCGCGGAGGAAAAGGTAGTGCAAGAAGAAGAGCATCTATTAAATCTAAACAAAATGCTATTAAAAGAGCCGAAAAAAAATATGCTACGCTCAAAAAAAAAACACATACGGCAGAAAAACAATTTAATACTTTACAAGAAAAATTTTCTAATGCACAAAAAAAATTAGATTTAGCATATGAAGCAGAACTGCGAGGGGCGAATCAAATAGAATATTATCGCGATAAACTTACCTATTCTGATTTAGCAATGACAAATTAAATATAATATAAATAATATACTAATATAAATACTAATTATTTATATTATTAAATATAAGTTATGGTTAGTAAAATAATTGCTGAATATGTGTGGTTAGATGGTGATGGTGAATTACGTTCAAAAGCCAGAACTTTATCTCTCAATAATAATGATACTTTAAATTTGCACGATCATTTACCTGAATGGAATTATGATGGTAGTTCTACAAAACAGGCTTCTGGAAAATATTCTGAAGTATTAATTAAACCACAAGCGGTATATAAATGTCCTTTTAGACGAGGCAATAATATTTTAGTTATGTGCGATATATATGAACCAAATGGCACACCTTTAAAAGGCAATAATAGATATTGGGCTAAAAATTTATTTGATAAAAAATTAGATTCTAAACCATGGTATGGTATGGAACAGGAATTTTTTATGTTTTCTAATACTACAGAAAAACCAATGGGTTTTCCGGCTAATGGTAATCCAAATCCACAAGGACAATATTATTGTGGTGTCGGCTCACAAAACGCTTTTTGTCGTGATGTTATTGATATGCATTATGAATATTGTTTATATTCTGGTTTAAATATTTCCGGAATTAATGCGGAGGTTGCACCAGGTCAATGGGAATATCAAATTGGTCCCGTTGAAGGAATTAATGCCGGAGATGAATTATATATATCTCGTTATATTTTACAACGTATTTCAGAAAAATTTAATGTTTCAATTAATATCGAACCTAAACCAATTGTTGGTGATTGGAATGGATCGGGATGTCATACAAATTATAGCACAATAGAAATGCGAGAAGAAATCGGCGCCAAAACTGGTTTAGATTATATTAATGAAGCTATAGAAAAATTATCTTTAAAACACGATGAACATATGGCTGTTTATGGTAGTGGAAATGAAATGCGAATGACTGGAAAACATGAAACCGCTTCCTTTGATAAATTTAGTTATGGAGTAGCAAATCGTGCTGCCTCTATTAGAATTCCAAATACTACAATAGATAATAAAAAAGGATATTTAGAAGATAGACGACCAGCATCTAATATGGACCCTTATTTAGTTACAGGAATAATATTTAAAACAACCGTTTTGGATTCTTAATTTAATTAATCTATTTTAATATATTAATATTAATATAATATTAATATTATATTAATATTAATATGCAATATCCATATGAATTTGATTGTGCATTTAGTGATATAAATTCTAATAATTTTACGAATGTTTCTAAAGGTTTAAAACGAAATGGTACATTATTAAATAATAATACTAATAAAAAAATTAAACTATATAATAATATTATATCCAATAATTTTACTCAATTTAAAAAACAAAAAATCCATTCTACTCATTCTACTCATTCTACTCATTCTACTCATTCTACTCATTCTACTCATTCTACTCATTCTACCAATTTAAAAAAATCGTTTTCTTATACAAATTATCTTGAAGAACATTGTAAAAAACAAAGATTATTATAATTTTGTTACTATTCTTTTTCTTCTAATTTGTCCATTTTTCATTTCCGTTATTGTTTCTATCTTTCTTCCATCTATTATTTTTATTGATGATGTTCTTTGTACTATATTTATATTCGGTTGAAATGTATAATTTTCTCTATGTATTTCATGAACATATGGTCGCCCATTTATACCATTAAAATATGAATTATTATTAAAAATTTTTGCTAAAATTTCATTTGTATTCATAAAATCATTGTTATTATTATAAATCTGGTTCGAATTTTCTACCGATTTATTTATTAATATTTCATATGCTTCGACAACTTTTTTAAATTTTTCTTCAGCATCTTTATCTTGATTTCTATCCGGATGATATTTTAATGCTAATTTTTTATATGCTTTTTTTATATCTTCTTCAGTGGCACCAAATTCCAATTCTAGTATTGATAAATATTTATTTGACATTAATATATTATTACTAAATATACTATTTTTATTCATTTTTACTATAGAGTAAAAATGAATTATTTATTACTAATTAAATATTTATTTTACATTTACAAGACAACCACATGTAGATTTACATAATTTCATATTCATATTTAGAGACATTCTATTTACACCATCCGCTGGCGCTCTAAACATTGATTGATGTTTACCAACACCACCACTAAGAACATTTGTTGTACTAATTATAAAAGGTGCATTGTGAAGTGGTGTCGCCCGAGATTGAATTTCATGAACTAATGCTACACGTTTTCCAACTGTACTTGGAATACCTGGTTTTTTATTTCCGCCACAATTATTTGTTCTATTTTCTAATTTATTCGAACCAATACCACTTGTGCTTCCTCTTCTGCTAGTTGGATTTCCTCCCATTATAATATATATAAATATATAATATTTTATTTTAGAATATAATTAATATTACTAAATTAATTATTGTCCATACAAATCTTCTGCTGTCATTGTAAATGACCAATCTTGTCCATGTAAATTTAAAATATATCCTTTATCATCATATAAACTTATTTGCATTTTTGTTATTGCAACTGGACCAAAATATATTCTTTTAGTACAATGTTCTGTTGATAATTGCAGTTTATAAGACATTCCTCGTGTATCTTTATTTAATATTATATTTGGTACATGCGCAATTGCTAATGTTTGTGGATTAGTATATTGTTCTAATCTCGAAGATTTTTTTTGTTTTTGAGAATTTATTTCATTTATAGAATATATTTGTGATTGCGTTAATTTGCGAGGAAATGTTGGTAAATATATATTTTCATTCGATGCATCAACACATAATATATCTTGCAATACTTTACCATAATATGATGGCATATCTGTTGTAGTATTCACAGTATTTGATGTATTTGTTGTACTATCTATACCTATTTCCGTATTATTTACATAATTATTATTATAATCATCTAATACTAATCTTATATATTGGGTCCCAGCTATATCTAATGGCGCTGATGCTTTTACCGTACCTGATTTTGGTATTGTTATTTTTAAATCACTATAATTAGATGTATCTGTTATTCTATATCCCAAATTATATCCTAAATTACGATTATATTTATCTATTGTTATTGTTGTATTATTACATGATATATCGTATGTTAAACTATTATCCAATTTATAGAAATTTATTGTATATGAATCAGTAGTATTTGCATTCGAAAATTGTATTATTGGTGTTAATATATTTTCTACTAAACTAACTGTTATATCAGTTAATCCAATATTAGTAATTTTTTCATTTAATTCTTTAACTATTCCTGATGGGTCATAATCTCCTTCTGTTATATGTATATTATGTAATCCTCCAGAACCATCTATTTGAAAATAGGTATTTCCTGTAAAATCATCAAAAGTATACCACGCTCTTGGTAAACATATTGTATTTATAGTTAATTTAGTTGTATTTTTTAATCCAGATGTTAATGAACATATAAATTTTGTTGAACTTGTTAAACTATTTGGATCACATGAATATGGTATTATATTTTGTCTATGTTTACTATCTATTATAAAATATCTTACTGTTGTTTGTATCAAATTAGGATTTACTGTACCAATATTTATATCTACTGGTAACACATTTTGTATATCTGGTTTGTTTTTTAATATAATAGGATTTACTCCACTATTAATTGTATTTTTATCCATAAAATCTTTTAATATACTTTTAGCTTTCGTATAAAATTGTACTAATGCAGTGTTATTTTCCGATTTATATTTACTTATTACTTTATTCAGTTTAATCATTATTAACTCTATACTTGGGTCATCTGCTCCATCAAATCCTAATAATTCTAATAATTCTTCGGGGGTATAATCATTTATATCTGTATTTAAATTATCTGACATTATTATTATTATTATTAATTATTATTTTTTCTTTAATAAAAGAAAATTGATTTATATTTGTTTTATTTATATTGTTATATTCTAATATAACAATATGTCTAATCAAATCGATTGTACTGTTTGCTGCGAGAAATATAATCTTACCCTTCATAAAAAAGTTATTTGTCCTTTTGATGATTGTAAATATATTTGTTGTAAATCTTGTATTAGAACATACCTTCTTGGTACAACAAATGACCCTCATTGTATGAATTGCAAAAAATCTTGGGAACAAGATTTCCTAATCACAAACCTTAATCGTGCTTTTTGTGACAAAGAGTATAAAAATCATCGCAAAGAATTACTTCTTGATAGAGAGATTAGTAAACTTCCTGAAACTATGGAAATTGCCGAACGAGAAAAAAAAATTATTACCGAAGAAAATAAACGTACACTTATAAAAGAACAAATTATAAAAGCTAGATTACAACTTAAACAATTACAATTACAAGACCATCAGTATATAACTAATATTTATCAAATTCGTCGCGGAAATATGGACTCAAATAAAGAAGTTCGTAAATTTATTATGGCTTGTCCTAATAATACTTGTCGTGGTTATTTATCTACACAATATAAATGTGAACTTTGTGAAATGTTTACATGTCATGACTGTCTAGAAATTATTGGATACAATAAAACTGATCAACATACATGCAATCCAAATAGTGTCGCTAGTGCACAATTAATTAGAAAAGAAACAAAACCTTGCCCTAGCTGTGGTGTACGCATTTTTAAGATTAGTGGTTGTTCACAAATGTGGTGCACCGAATGCAAAGTTGCATTTGATTATAAAACTGGTAAAATTGATACTGGCACAATTCATAATCCACATTATTATAATCATATGCGAGAACAAAATAATGGACAGGCACCAAGAAATCCACAAGATATTGTTTGTGGTGGACTTTGTTCTGTTTATCAATTAAATCTATTTATAGATAAATTACGCAAAATTTATAATGATGAACATAATCAGCTTATACAATCTATTCGCATTATTCATAGAACTCTAAATCATATTAGTAATTATGATTTACCAAGACTTCGTCAGCAAGTTCGCGAAAATAATGATAATCAAAATATTCGTGTTCAATATATTATTGGTAATATTGATAAAAAACAAATGGCCACACAAATTTATAGACGCGATAATCTTCGCAAAAAACACACAGAACTTCTCCATTTGTATGAGCTTATTAATGTTGTTGGTATTGAACAAATAAATTGTATTCTGGATCCTACTAGTATTAAATTTACAACTGCATATCATCAAAACAATATTAAATTTATTAATGAAAAACTTATTATTCTAGAAAATCTTAGAAATTATTGTAATAGTGAATTTAAAAAAATTAGTATTCGATATAATCATAAAGTTCTATATATTAATAATGAATGGAAAAATGAATCTAAAAAATATCTATCTTCTGTTGAAGTATAAATTCTTATTTACTAATTAAATATATTTAATTTATAAATTAAATATTTTTTCTTCAATAAATTTTAAATATTTATTTTCTACATTATTTGGTATTTGTGTTATTCCTTGTCCACGCTTTAAATGCCATTTTCCTTTAAATAATCGCTTTTCCAAATCTTTCATTTTTTCTGTTATTTCATCATTTTCATCTTTTTTTATATTTTCTATATCTATTCTTATATTTCCTCTATATGTATATCTATTATAATTTCTATCTTCATATATATTATATTTTCTATCTGTATACACTTTATTTATAATCTTTCCAAATCCTATAATTTTATTTATATCATTATTCATTTCTATTACATAAATAGTAATCAATAATGGTATCCCATCTTTTATATAAACTGGCGAATTATATATACTTCCCATATATTCATTTTTCTCTCTCCATCGCATATTTTCATTCCATGTATGTTTATTAAATCTTGTAACCATTAATCTAGACATACTATTTAATATTTATTATTTATTATTTATTACTCTTGTATATTATCAATTTTATATAATATATATATTATATTTATTTTCTACTGCGTCCACGACTGCTACTGCGTCCACGACTGCTACTGCGTCCACGACTGCTACTGCGTCCACGACTGCTACTGCGTCCACGATTGCTACTGCGTCCACGACTGCGATTGTCTTTACGTGTTTTATGTTTATGTCTTAATATCGCATCATTTAATATTTTATTTAATTCCTCACCTTCCCGCCATTTAGTTAAATTATGTTTGTGCATTTTGTTTACTCGTAATCTACGACCCACTGTGGATGGAATAATTCGACTTAATCTTAGAGATTCATTTCTTTCATCTGACAATTGTTTCGCTTTTTCAGCTTCTTTTTTTAATTTTCTTGTAAATCTACGAATTTGTGGTTCTGTTAATTTACTATCTTTAAATCGTCCATATTGTCTCAATGCGTATTGTGAATGTGATTCCGCCATATATATATATATATATATATATATATATATATTCAATATTACAGCTAAATATTATATATTTAATATATATAATATTATAATGTCAATAAAATTAAAAAAAGAATTAAATTTACTTGATGTTACATTAGCTACTGTTGGTATTGTTATTGGTGCTGGTATATATTCTATTATTGGTGTTGCATCTAAATATGCAAAAAATTTTACTTGGATTTCCGTTATATTATGTACTATATTTGCTATATGTACTGGTTTAAGTTATGCTGAATTAGGCTCAATATTTAATAAAAATGGGGGGGAATATAATATCACTAAGGAATTATTTAATAATAATATAGCAAGCATTGTTGGTATTATTATAATAGTAGGTGAGATATTATTACTTACAACCGTTTCATTTGGATTAGGTAGTTATTTAAGTACATTTATTCCTTTAAAAATTCCTATTTTAGCAGGTGCCTTACAATTATTTTTTTCTTATTTAAATTATTCTGGAATTAGAAATAGTATTAATTTTAATAATATTGCTACTATTATTGAAGTTTGTGGATTAGTATTAATCGGTATAATTGGTATGTTTAATATTAATTTTTCTATGTTTGATATCTCCAAACTTAATAAAAAAGCATTAATTGATATTACTATCTCTTCCGCATTCTTATATTTCGCTTATTTTGGATTTGATATAGTTATCGAATTAATTGAAGAAACAAAAGAATCGGAAATAAATATACCAAAAGGTTTAATATATGGAGTTAGTATTTCTAGTTTACTATATTTATTAGTCACTATTGCTGCTATATCTACTATTGGTTGGAAAAAATTATCCGAATCTAAATCTCCTATGATCGATATTACCAATAAATTATTAAATAACAAAATGGGCTATGTAATGATGATTGTTGCTATTATTTCTATGTCTAATACTTTACTAATGGGGTCAATTGGAAGTTCGAGATTTGTCCAATCTATATCCAAAGATATAGGTTTACCTTTTAATCTTGATAAAATAGATGAAACAACTAAAACCCCAAAAAATGCTATTATTTTAATTACTATTCTTTCTCTGTTTGGATTATTATTTAATAATATTGAAAATGCTGCCGCTGTTGCTAATTTTTTTACTATAATATTATTTTTTATTGTTAATATATCTGTTATTTTACTAAGAATAAAAGATCCTGATCGTAATCGCCCATTTAAAATTCCTTTAAATATGTATGATATCCCTATTACATCTATTATTGGAACTTTATCCAGTATATTATTATTAATTACATTAATTAAATATAAATTATTTTAAACTATTTTAATATTTTCTACTTTTATTTATTTTTTCTATATTCTCTCTATCTTTTTCATCAAATCCAAAATAATCGGCAATAGTATCGTCATTTATCACTTCTGGAAAATCTAATAAATTTGTAATGTCTGGAATGAGTTCGAATGCATACTTTTCCAGATACATCATTCGATATCTTGTCGATTTAAAGAGATATATCGCAGTTTTCGTAGAGAGAAATGTTTGTATTTTTATTAAATCCTCTATTTTCTCTCTAATTATCACATAATTATCTCTATTTGATATTCCATATTCTCCAGATATATCTAAATACGGATATCCATACATCTTATGCGCTAATACTAATTTTGTCTGCTGAGAGAAAACAAGTGGTTTATTACTATAATTAATTACTAATTCTGGAGTTTTATCTTTTTGTAATATACATGTTTTTATATTTGGATATGGGCATTCTTTAGTTTTTATTTTCGAGAGAATAGTATTTTTTGGTGGCATATTTGTTTTTATTACATTAATTGTATTACTTATATTATTTGTTGAATTTATACAATATTTCTGTAATTTATTTACTATACTTTGACCAAATACCGGTATTGGAGCATTCAGTTTTAAATTATAATCAATATATTCATCTCTATCTTTATCAAAAATACTTATTATATTATCGGTTTCTCTCTTCGTTAATAAAAAATAACAGGATGGTGTCTGTGCATTTCCTTTAAATATTTTATTTGTCTCTGTATTTGTCATACAATTTAACCATTTTATATTATATTGTGTTAAAAAATTATACATTCGTTCTTTATCTGGCTTTAACCAAATTGATGGTATTAATATGCATAATATTCCTGTTTTATTTTTTAATAATCCCATACTTTTTATTACAAATGTTCCCCAAATTGTTGAACCATCTTGTTTTTTATTATCTATATTATTTGTTGGCACTTTCTTTTGTCCATTACAATTAAATGGTGGATTTCCTATTATAACATCAAATATTTGTGGCATAATATTATTGGTTTCAGAATTATATTTGTAACTTAAAAAATCTCCTTCATATATATTTGCATGTTCTCCAAAATTAGTTTTAAGTATTTCTATATTTTCTGGTCTTAATTCTATCATATAAATCATATTTTTAATTATATGTTTTTTTCTCTCTTCAATATCCGGAATTTTTTCAGAAAGTGAATCTAATAATTTTAAATATAATATTATAGAAAAGTTTCCAGAACCAGCACCTACATCTAACCATTTATTAAAAGGATTTTCAAAAACTTTCTCTGGAATTAAATTTAATATTTTATGTATTAGATTAAAAGGAGTAAAGACTTCCCCAAATAAATCTTTATTTTCTCTCGTTGTTTTTTGATTTTTTTTTATTATTTCATTATTTTCTATATCTTCTAATTTAAGATTTTTAATCATAAATTAGAAATTTATTTAAAATTAAAATTTTATTTGCAATAATTTTTTTACAATTTCTTTATAATGATGTCTAAATTTATATTTTTTTGTATTATTTAAATCATCGAATGTAAACCATTTTATATTACTTTTTTCAAAAAATCCCTTTTTATTTATTTTATCTGGAAAATGTGTTTGCATAAATTTATGATGATTATTAAAATATTCTGGTAATAGTGGGTCAAATTGTATTTTAAATACATATGTACGATATGTATTATCATCTTTACTTATTTTTGTTACATAATTATCACTTATCATTTGTTTTAATTTATATTTGGGACCTAAAAATCCATCTAATTCTTCATATCCCTCTCTTATTGCTGTTTCAATAGTTGTTTCTGTTTTATAATCTCGTGATCCACCAAAATCACCCCATTTCTTATCATAATGTTCTTTTCCTAATAAAAAATATAGTGTATTATTATTTATTGCCATAGGAAGTATTCCTGAACCCATTTATATATTAAAATATTTAATTATAGTTAATTCTATTTTTATTATTATTAATTATTTTAAAAATCAAATATAAATGTCAAATTTTTCGTTTTCATATCAAGAACATATATTTGGTATGGATATTAATAATAATGGAGTTATTGAAAACTTAATCGAAAATACATCTGCATATTATTCAGGAATTAAAATAAATGATTAGATTATTGCAATAAATATGATACCTATATTTCTACCATAGATGAAATATCTAATTGTAATAAAATTATATATACAGTTAAACGAGCACCTGGAACTTGGTTTTAACTATTTATTAATCAATATTTTGCCATAATAGACTTTGACTTGGAAATTAGTATTTTTTTAGTTCTCTTTTTTAAGTTCTCTTTTTTAAGTTCTCTTTTTTAAGTTCTCTTTTTTAAGTTCTCTTTTTTAAGTTCTCTTTTTTAAGTTCTCTTTTTTAAGTTCTCTTTTTTTTAGTTAAAAAATTGAAAGTAAAATAAATTAATATTATTATTATTATATCAATGTGTTCTGAAATAGCGAATTATCCATATCTCACGATGAATAATTCTAATATTAATCAAACACTTTCTATTTATATTTCATGTGTATTTGAAAAAGATGCTAATTTTGAATATATTAAAAAAATATTTCATAATCTTAATATTGGTGAGATAAAACATATTTCTTTTGTAAAACATAAAAATGGACGAGATCTAATTGCTTATATTGTAATGAAACGATGGTATAATAATATTATGGTAGAACATGTACAAGAAAAAATTAAAGATGAAAATCTCGAAGCAAAACTTGTTCATAATGATCCAGAATATTGGATTCTTTCTCAAACAAAATCTATTACTGATCAAATCTTTGATTTACAAGCTCAATATAATATGATGGAATATGCTATTTCCGAAATGCAAACTGCTGTTAAACAATTATTTTATATAATTAATAAATCTAATAATATAGATAATACAAATAATACAAATAATACAAATAATACAAATAATACAAATAATACAAATAATACAAATAATGCTAATATTTATACAAATAATAGTTGTTGTGGTGCTACTAGTAATGCATGGAATCCTATGGGACAACCATCTTAGTAATTATTAATTAGTAATTATTAATTAGTAATTACTAATTATTATTTAATATCATTATTTTTTATATGGAAGATAATATTCCAAAAACAGAGTTTAAACCTTTAAAAAAACCTACAGAATTTCAAGTAAAATCATCTATTAAATATAAAAAATACTTAGATGAGTTTTATTCTAATGAATGGATGCAAAATTATTTTAAAATCGATATAATGGATAATGTAGAGAAAGTCAAGAAAGCTGATAAATAAAATTGAAATAATATTTTTTTATTTAAAACTTATTTAAAACTTATTTAAAAATATTATTTATGGAAAATATGAATAGCACGACCAGATATAACGAAGATTTTATTAAAATTTTAGGGGAACTCTATACTATTATGAGTCGTCAGGGCGAACCATTTCGAGCCAAAGCATATCAAAAAGCACAAGAATCTATTATGACATTTACTGATGATATTACTAATCCAAAAATACAACTTAAAGGATTATCTGGGATTGGTGAAACTATTTTGGCAAAATTTGAAGAATATATTAAAACAGGTACATTGGCTATTTTAGAAAAAGAGAGAAATAATCCAGTAAATTTATTTACTCAAATTCATGGAATTGGACCAAAAAAAGCACAAGAATTAGTTAATTTAGATATTACTACTATTGAACAACTTAAAAAAAGTTCGGTTAAATTAAATGATATTCAAAAACTTGGATTAAAATATTATGAAGATATTAATACACGAATCCCTCGTGAAGAAATTGATGATTTTTATGTCCTATTTAATATACTATTTGATGAATATGCCCCACCTGGTTCTAAATTTGATATTGTAGGTAGTTATCGTAGAGGCTTATCTAATTCTGGCGATATAGATGTTATTATTAGCAATGATCACAATGATTCTAGTGTATTAAATACTATTCTTGATGAATTAGTCAATAACAATATTATTCTTGAATTTCTATCTAGAGGCAAGATTAAAAGTATGGTTATCGCAAAAACTAATCCTAATAAATTGGATTTACCAGCTCGCCGTATCGATTTCTTATATAGTCCACCTGATGAATTTGCATTTGCACATTTATATTTTACTGGAAGTAAGATTTTTAATACAGTTGTTCGGCAAAAAGCATTAAATATGGGTTATACTTTAAATGAACATGGATTATGTTATATGACAAAAAATGGTAAGGGCGATAAATTAACCCAACATTTTCCAGATGAAAAATCTATTTTAAATTTTCTGGAAATTAATTATATTGAACCCGAAAAACGCATTGATTTTAAGTCAGTTCGTTTTTTAAAAAAAATTGCTTCCGAAAAAATAGTAAAAAATAAAACTTTGAAAAATATGAAATCTGATAATACTAGCACACATATTGAAAAATTTAAAAATCAAGGTATTACTGCTCTTAAAATGATGACCGAAAAAGAACTCACTAATTTACTCAATAAAGCAAACAAAGCTTACTATATAGATGATAAATCTATTATGATCGATAATTTATATGATATTCTGCGCGAATATACATTAGAGAAATATCCCAAAAATACGATTGCGAAAGATGGTCATGCATCTTGTGATATATCTATTGAAAAAAATAAAGTAAAACTACCATATGAATTATGGTCTATGGATAAGATTAAATCTGAATCTTCTGCCGTACAAAAATGGATGCAAAAATTTACCGGACCATATGTAATTTCTTGCAAGTTAGATGGTATTAGTGCATTATATGTTGCTAATGAAAAATCTAGTGAAGGAAAATTATATACTAGAGGAAATGGTACATATGGACAAGATATTAGTCATTTTATTCCATATTTAATTAAAAAACATACAAGCGGAATTGCTATTCGAGGAGAGATAATTATTAAAAAAGATGTTTTCCTAAAAAAATATGCAGATAAATTTGCAAATCCTCGTAATTTTGTTGCTGGAATTATAAATAAAAAAACTATTAATCCTGAAATTGTTAATGATTTGGATTTTATAGCATATGAAGTAATTAATCCTATTATGAAACCATTTCAACAACTATTATATCTTCCAGAAATTGAATTTAAACATGTTAAATTTGATGTTAAAGAGAATATATCAAATGAAATTCTCTCAGAACTATTGCTTTTGTGGAGAGAAAATTATGACTATGAAATAGATGGAATAATTATTGTTAATGATAAAATCTATTCACGACCCACTAAAAATCCAGATTATGCATTCGCATTTAAAATGGTTTTATCTGAAAATATTGTAGAAGCAAAAGTAGTCGATGTTATATGGACTCCTAGTAAAGATGGATATTTGAAACCACGGATTCAAGTTGAACCGATTTTACTCGGTGGTGTTTCAATTGAATATGCAACTGGATTCAATGCAAAATTTATTAATGATAATAAAATCGGCATTGGTTCTTTAATTACTATTACAAGAAGTGGTGATGTTATTCCACATATAGTATCTGTTGTTGTTCCTGCTGATAAATCATTAATGCCTAAAGATGATTATAAATGGAATGATACATGTGTCGATATTATTTTAGATAATAAAGATCAGAACAGTGTTGTTAAAGAGAAAAATATTACAAGATTCTTTAAAGGAATTGGGGTCGAAGGATTAGGTGCCGGGAATATAATGCGAATTATAAATGCTGGATTTGATAGTGTTCCAAAAATTATTGCTATGAAACATAATGATTTTATGAAAGTTGAAGGTTTTAAAAATACATTAGCTACTAAAATATTCAATAATATTCATACACAACTTGATAAAGTATCTCCTATTGAATTAATTACTGCTTCGAATATTTTCGGTCGAGGATTTGGCGAAAAACGGTTATATGCTATTTTTAAAGTATATCCTAATATTTTAACTAGCGATTTAGATATGGGACTTAGTAATACTGATATGGTTGCAAAACTTATTAAAGTCGACGGTATGGCTCAAAAATCAGCAGAAAAATTTGTAGAGAAAATTCCTGCTTTTATAAAATTTATGAAAGAAGCTGGACTTACTATTAATTCACAATCTCAAAATACTCTGAATACCGAGTCGCCTCTTCATGAAAAAAAAATTGTTATCACTGGATTTCGTAATAAAGAATTAGAAAATAAAATTAAAACTCTTGGTGGTGAAATTACGAGTGCAGTTTCAAAAAATACATTTGTTGTTTTAGTAAAAGATAATAGTTTGGAAGAAATAACCACTAAAACTGAAATGGCTAAAAAATTAAATATACCAATTATGGTATCTAATGAATTTGCTGAAAAATATCTTAATTAATTACATTAAATAAAACTAATGAACCTACCACCAAGGCAACTAAACTTCCTACTCTTGTATAATTTTTTCTTCGTTTTCCACCACCACTATATAGATTAACTCAGTGCATTCACATACCCTTATTTGTCATGTGATCATGCAAAAAGTATACTACCGACCCACAAACCATTATTACCATTATTACCGTTATTATTATTATTTAAAAATTGATATAAATTTTTATTATAAATTATATTAATAATAACATGGATACTTTTAAAATGAATCATCACCAATTAACGCATCTTTTATCTAATTTTGTATCTGAGACTTGCAAAAATCGCGACGAATCACATGGATTTGATCATATGAAAACAGTTGCTAATATTTCTTCAATTATTGTTTCTAAATATTTTGGTGTTAATGATAAATATAAATTTCTTATTACAATTTGTGCATGGTTGCATGATGTTAATGATCATAAATATGATAATGAAAATGAAGAAGTATTAAATCATTTTTTAGAACTCAATTTTCCAGAATATAGATCTTTAATTCTTGATATTATTAAAAGAGTTTCATTTTCGTTCGAGAAAAAATATGGTCGTCATGATTGGTTAGATGTTTTAGGTGAGAATGGATTATTTGTAAGAAATATTGTTAGTGATGCGGATAAAATAGAAGCTATTAATATTAATAGATGCTATTTATATGAAAAAATGAAACATCCGGAATTTAATGATAAAGAAACTTGGATACGTGTTATCGAACATTATAATGAAAAATTAGTTATTCTAAAAGATCATTATCTTTATACAGAAGCTGCAAAAAAAATTGCTGAACCATTACATCAAAAAATGTGTGATACTGTTGTCGAAATTAAAGCCAAATATGATATTTAAATACTAACTTATATAATAAATTTACTGTTTTCTAGTTTTGCGAGATTTGCGAGATTTACGAGATTTACGAGATTTACGAGATTTGCGAGATTTACGAGATTTACGAGATTTACGAGATTTACGAGATTTACGAGATTTACGAGATTTACGAGATTTACGAGATTTACCTGACCCCATCATAGCTTGTAAATTTGCGAATTCTGCTGCTTCTGCTGCTTCTGCTGCTTCTGCTGCTTCTGCTGCTGCACTCGCTGTTTTATCATTTTCATCACTTTGGTTTTCCATTAATTCATCTAATTCTCGTTCAAGGTCAATGTCTTCAGAATCTTCTGAAATATCTGATTTGCTTAACTCTAATTCTAAATGGCATAATTCTAAATCGTTTTTTGTTTCTTCTAAATCGTTTTTTGTTTCTTCTAACTGTTTTTTGCATTTATTTAATTCACTCATCTATATTAATATATCTCTAAAATAATTATATTTGAGATTTAAACAAGAAGTTCCTTAAATAAATTCAAATTCTGTAATATTTTGCAAATTCTTTTTCAAATACTTATATAAATTTTTATACATTTTATCTTGTAGTTTTTCGAATGATATGTCACCACCGATTACTTTTTTTTGATTTTGTATAACGATTGTTGAAAAATCATCTGTGTATAATTTATCTTCATTTTCTTGTTTCCATTTTGAAAATTCTTCTAAAATCTTTTGTGATATAGGAAATATTATTTTATTAAAAGTCTCTCTAGAGAGAATCTTCCATTTTGAATTTTCGGTATATATATAAATTGTATTATCCTTTTGATTAAATGATTGAAATGGTACGCATCTTTTCGATAATAATGATTTTTCTTTTATATAATTTTCTATAATTTCTTGTATGGCAATAGTTAAATCTGAATTAAATATACATTCTAAATGTTTTCGTGTTATTACTATATTTGATAAATATTCTTTATAATTTTCTATTGGTAGATATTCATCTGTTTTAGATAAAGTATCATTTAACCATTCCAATATATTTATTTTTTTCTTTTTTACTTGCACCCATTTTTTTAATTCATTTACATCATTTTTTAATTGATTATTTGATTTTATTAATTCTATTACTATTTTTTCTAAATTTTGCGATGAAATTCTTTTTGATATTAAATCTTCAAATTTTATGTCACTACCATTATTATTAATACTATTTAATAATGGTGTTTCATTACTTTCTCCTTCAATACAAAGTAATTTATGTTTATTATATGCTGCTTGTCTATAATATTTTTTATTACAATTTTTACATTTTAATAAAGGTACAATTGATACAGAACTCATTTAATATTATATATTAATTTAATATATATTGTTATTTTTCAATTTTATATAATATATTATATTTATATATATGTCATCATTACCTTTTTGTGATTGCTCTGGAAGTGGTATACCAAATAATATTATTCAATGTAGAGGTCTATGTTTGCCTACAGATAAAATAAATATTGAAAAACAAATTCAAAACCAAGTAGGTGTTTCCGAATCCCAAATGTTAGATGTTAAATCCACTCTATATATTGGTACTGATTATTTAGATTCTCCTGAAAATTCTACTATTTATCCGTTTAAAAATATGAGTGATAGGCGTAATGCTCATTTTACAAAAAATAATAATGTACCTACTCGTGGTAATTCAGTACGCTCATCTGTTACTAGTAATAAACCTGGTTCTATGGTACCCGGTGGAAAAGGTGTCGATGTTAAACATGGTTCTTATGCTAGATATTTAGGTAAATTAAAAGCTCCTTTAGTTTCTAGAACTGAAAATAATAGTATAGCGAAAGATGATACTAGAGTTATTAATAATAAAAACTATAGATTTAGTATTATTAGTGCAAAATGTATATGCAATGGAATTAATGTTTAATTTTTATATTTATATAATTTATATGCCAACTACTGTTAATATGAAAATGAAACTTTATAATACTAATAATACTAATGCTAATAAAGTCAACACAACAACTGTAAAAAAAATGAATATGTCTGGTACACGTCTTTTAACATCATCTTGTATAAATATGTCTTTTAGAAAAAGTGCAGGTGGATGTGCTTGTGGAAAATAATCTGTATACTAATATTATAATTATTATTATAATAAATATTATAATATTATTATATAATAATAATGGCTGGTATAGGTGTTTATTCATTAGGTGGTTCTAAAGGACGTCCTACTGGTAGTAATGGCATAATTACTATGAAATTTACCAATAATCAAATTTATAAAACAAATGATTGGTATTATAAACCACATACTGCTAGTGGCGCTAGTTGGAGTAGATCACAAAGTGGTGGTACCGGTAATGCAGTTCGTAGACGATGTTAATTATATATTTATAATTATGTAATAAAATTGAAGTATATTAACTATATTATATTTATTTATAATTATAATTATAATATGGCACTGGAACCTGAAAATACAAGTAGTATAAAAACTGATCGAGTTGAACAATTATTGATTGTTCAAAATGAAGCCCGTGCTTTATTTGAAAAAAAAAATGCTGATTATGGAGATTCATTTGCTACATATGGAACTGTTGGTGTTCTAGTGCGAATTGGTGATAAAATTAATCGTCTAAATACTATTACATCTAAAGGTATTAATTTTGTTGAAGATGAATCATTGAGAGATACACTTATGGATTTACATAATTATGCCGCTATGGGAATTATGCTTCTAGATAATACCAATAAAAATACTGATAGAGCAGCTGTTTTGTCACTAATGTCTTTTAATAAAAACATTGTTAATGAATGGGAAATTAAAGGTTCTACCGGAAATATTTATAAAAGAACATGTACTAGATATCCAGATGGAAAATTTATTAATACCTGCTCGTGTCCTAGTTTTACATATTGTTTAGATGAAAATAAAACTTGCAAGCACATTATTAAGGAATATAAACATATTTAAATAAGTAATTGAAATAAGTAATTGAAATAAGTAATTGAATATAAATACAACAAATAAAATAAAATTATAATTTATACATATGAATAAATTGAATCTTGATATTGAAAAATATTCTTGTGAAGAATTATGTGATATATTTAAAATTAGTATAATTGATGATTCTGAACAGATATCTACACATATTAATACCTATAAAAATAATATTTTAACAGATGAGAAACTGAGTTTATCTGAAAAAGATAATATGACTAGATTTTTAAATAAAGTTGTAAAAAAAATTACGGATTCTAAATGTTTAACTTCTCCTTTTGAAGACAAAAATCATATAAATAATACTTTTTCTTCTTTACATAATAGATTAATTAAAGATACTCCAGAAAATCATCCTATTATTATAGATCAAAATTCTGAAGCTGGATTACATGCTAAAACATATCAAGGAAGAAATGTTGACACAAAAGAATATCCACCAGGATATATTAATCCAATTAATATAAAAACAACTAAAAAAATAGTTAATATAGATTCACGTTTTAGAACATCATATTATGCAACTCAAAGTAGTGATTATCATATTTCTCTCCCTGAATCATTTAAAAAAGTTGTTTCTATGCAAATTTCATCTATAGAAATACCATTAACTATACATGCAATTAGTAGTTCTTTAAAAAATAATTATTTTACAATTGATTCATCATTGGTTGATGTTAGTAGTGGTAATTATTCTAGTTTCGCAGATATTAATAATCCTGCTATTGATTTATGCAATAATATTCTTGATAATATGCAAACATTTATTAATAATAGTGGATTTTCTGATATTAGTTATAGTGTAGATCCTATTACTGGAAAAAGTAAATTTACTAATACTGGTACTACATCACATAAGATTTTTTTTTATGATGTTTGTAATAATGATTTAGATACGCCATTACCTTTAAAATTTGGTTGGATGCTTGGATTTAGAACTGGTGCTTATGAACTACACGGTAGTTCTAGTATTAATTCTGAAGGTTTACTTTCTATTATAGGTCCCAAGTATATATATATTTGTATTAATGATTTTACAAATGCCGGAAATAATAGTTTTATTTCTGCATATTCTGATTCGATATTATCGCCACACATTATTGCCCGTATTAATTACCAAGCATTAGTTCAAAATAATGGTATATTTAATATAGGCGCTGGTGGAGATTTTAGTGATTCTATTATTAGAACGAGAGAATATTTTGGACCAGTTGATATCCAAAAATTACATTTACAAATTATTGATGAATATGGTCGTGTAGTCAACTTTAATAATATGGATTGGTCTTGCGCCTTAACATTTAAAACTTTATATGATTAAGGAAGGCAGAATGTAATATAATGAATCTATATACTAAAATTTTCTATACTTTATAAAATAGAAAAGTACAAAAAATCATATAAATAATTTATTTACACCCTTGAAGATTTAAAACCGCACCTTTCGGTAAAATAATAAATCAATAAGGTTTGCCAGTTCCTAAACATTGTTATTTTAAGTCATTTTACGCAAAATATATTATTCTTGTATTTTACATAATTATATAATTATATTATATAATGACATTGGTAGAAAAAATAAATAAGTTATCACCAAAAGAATATATTAATTGCTTTTTAGTAACTAAAAAAGTTAGAGAGGGTTTTTTATTTCAAACGGTAGATTATAATGAATATGATATAAATTCTCCAATTTCTAAGGTAAAATTAAACTTAATTAAAGATTATTTTCCATCATTGATACAAACACCAAATAAGCAGGGTGTTCTTTTATCTATAAAAAAATTTTCATTAAAAGAAATAGAAGATGATACTATTCTTGGTAAAATTTTAGGATTTCCATGCACATCATTAACCGAAATAATAACAAAACTGAATGAAAATCCAGATTTAGAATCTAGAACTATAGATATTATTGTTAATATTGTATTACAAGATAATGAAAAAAATATTATAAAAAGATCGGTTAATATTATATCATTTAGATGTTTAGATTATAATAAATATAAAAAATCTATAGAAGATCTAGTATCTAAAATAAAAAAGGTATTTTCTGAAGATTCTAATATGAAAGAAATAATAGAAGATGTTAAATTAAATGTTAAAACTGAATATAGTGAATATAATTTAATAAAATTACTATCAAATTATAATAAAAAACTTTCAGAACAAGAAATTTTAGAATTAAATAATTATTTATATAATATAGGATTTGATATAGATTTTCAATTATCTATACAAGATAATATAGATTATAACAATCCAATACATCGTGGTATATTAATAGGATTATTAACTTATTCAAAATATCCAACTATTAAACCATTTGTTCCATTACAAAATTATGGAGAAAAAAAAGATAAAGAAGTAGACGAAATAACCAAAAATTGGGGTGATTTTATTATAGAATCTATTAATCTAACATCTAAAAATAAACCAAGAAAAATATCAAGAAAAAAATCAAGAAAAAATAAAACAAAAAAGAGATAATTTGATTATAAAAAATTATAAAATGTGCAATTTTAAATCTTCAAGGGTGTAAATTAATGTAAATTAATGTAAATTAATGTAAAATTCATTTACTTTTTTATTAATTCTTATCCTTTTATAATCAAACCCTTTTAAATATAATCCTTCCAATGATTTTACTCTTGAAA
>Ga0206130_10002479_pt1 | contig 25598 bp, 22 predicted proteins | sample Helgoland_Spring_9_FD_148637 | JGI IMG/M metagenome (GOLD analysis project Ga0206130, IMG submission 148637) | Pelagic subsurface seawater microbial communities from Kabeltonne, Helgoland, North Sea - Helgoland_Spring_Bloom_20160512_1 | ecosystem: Environmental > Aquatic > Marine > Epipelagic ...
CTGCTGATGTCAAAAAACGGACTTATATTTTTGATGTTATGAAAGAGGTTTTCACAAAATATGGTTATCAGCCTATCGAAACACCTAGCTTTGAGCTAACATCAACATTAATGGGTAAGTATGGCGACGAGGGCGATCGTTTGATTTTTCGAATATTAAATTCTGGAGAAAAAGTAAAAAAGGCTGATTTATCTGCTTTGGAAAACAATGAGCTTTCTAAATTCTCGAATTCATTGTCCGAAAAAGCTTTGCGTTATGACCTAACAGTTCCTTTTGCTCGATTTGTGACACAACACCAAAATGAGTTGTCCTTTCCTTTTAAACGTTATCAAATTCAACCTGTATGGCGTTCTGACAGACCGCAGCATGGTCGCTATCAAGAATTTACACAGTGTGATATTGATGTTGTCGGAAGTGCCTCTTTACTTTATGAATTGGAATGTATTCAGATTTTTGATGAAGTGCTCACTGGATTAAACCTTCCAGGTTTTGCTATTAAAATTAATAACCGTAAAATACTTTCGGGTATTGCTGAAAAGAGTGGAGCAGAAGCTTTTTTAGTTTCTATAGTTACGGCAATTGACAAGTTGGATAAAATTGGTACTGATGGCGTTCTTAAAGAATTGAATGATAAAAAAGTTCCTAAAACTGCAATTAAAAAACTTGAACCGCTCTTGTCTTATAAAGGTTCTAATGATGAGAAAGTTGAATTGATTTCTGCCTTTTTGAAAGATTCGAAAATAGGAATAGAAGGTGTTGAGGAGCTCAAAACTGTTTTAAATCAAGTTGAACGATTAGGGCTCGAAAATGGGCGGTTAGAATTTGACATTACATTAGCAAGAGGATTGAATTATTATACGGGTGCGATATTTGAAGTATCAGCAGACCAAGTAAAAATGGGAAGTATTTGTGGTGGTGGTCGTTATGACGACCTTACTGCACAATTTGGCCTCAAGGATGTTTCAGGTATTGGAATCTCCTTTGGAGCCGATCGTATTTATGACGTTTTAAATGAACTTAGTTTATTTCCTGACTCTACAGCGAGTAGTATCTCTTATTTGATTTTAAATTTTGGAGATGAGGACACGATCTCAAACCTCGATTTAGCAAAAAAAATTAGAGCTAAGGGACATGATTGTGAAATCTATCCGAACAATGTTAAGATTCAAAAGCAATTTAAATATGCCGATGCACGGAACGCTAAATTTGTAATAATGATTGGGGAAGATGAACGTGCTTCAAATTCAATCACAATAAAGGATATGCAACAAGGTTCACAGCAAAAAATCCTTCGATCAAGTTTCTTGTCTTCTTTGTAATTATAGAGTTACCAAATCCTTGATACCGCACCTTCTTTATTACGCATCGGGTCTGATTCTTTGACCTTAAATGCTTGAAAAAATTCTGGGCAGTTCATCAAGGGGCCATTCACGCGATACATTCCAGGGGAGTGGGGGTCATTAGCAATTCTATTTTTCATTTCTGCATCTGTGTACTTAATTTTCCATAATTGAGCATATGATATAAAAAATCGCTGAGCGGGAGTAAAGCCTTCTCTCGAAGCGTTTTGTTTAAACTCATCAGTCATTGCGTAAGCATGATATGCCATTGTCAAACCGCCAAGGTCTGCGATGTTCTCACCCATCGTTAGGTCAGGATTCACACAGTTATCTGTAATTGGACAAAATTGGGAGTAAGTGGCTCCTAGAATTTCTGTTTTTTCTTCAAATAATTCCCTGTCCTCTGATGTCCACCAATTTCGGAAAGAACCATCAGCGGCAAACTTTGAGCCCATGTCATCAAAGCCATGTGTAAACTCATGACCAATGACCATACCTATTCTGCCATAGTTAACGGCATCTTCAGCATGCTCATTGAAGAATGGAGGCTGCATAATTCCTGCTGGAAAAGCAATTTCGTTTAGTAATGGATGGTAGTATGCATTGACCATATGAGCAGGCATGCCCCATTCTTCTTTGTCAACTGGTTTATTAATGTCGGCAAAATTGTCAGCAATAGCATATTTATTTAATGTGATTATATTTTCGAAATACGAAGTGTTGGAAATGTTTAAGTCTGAATAATCCTCCCAAGTATCAGGATAGCCGAGTTTCCTTCCAATTGCATTCAATTTAATCAAGGCCTCTTTTTTAGTAATATCACTCATCCAATCAAGTTGGTCTATTCTTGTTCTAAATACACTCAGAAGATTGTCTACCATCGAATTAACTTTAGCCTTTGCTTCGGGGCTAAAATGAGCTTTTACAAAAGCTTTACCCAATACATCAGCCAATACCGACCCGGTGATTTCTTCTATGGCTCTATCTTGAATGTCTTTAAGCTCCTTTTTCCCACTTAAAACCTTTCCATAAAAACCAAAATTGAGATCAACTAGATCCTGATTTAGGTAAGGGGCAGCGTCTCTCATTAAATTCCAACGTAAATAGTTTTTCCAGGTGTCAAGTGTAAAGTCTGAAAAAAGAACATTCAAGTTCGAAAAAAACTGAGGTGTACTTACTATAATTGAATCTGGTTTTGTTATTTCAAGTGTTTTTACATAGGTATTAAAATCAAATGGAGCCATTATTTCACAAACTTCAGTATAGCTCTTTTTGTTATAAGTATTTTCTGGTATTCTCAATTCAGCTGGTGCATACATGTTTTTTGCAAGTGCAGTTTCTAATAAGACCAAATTCTCGGCGATTGCAGCACCATGCAAACCTGTGAAATAGGAAAACATTTCTGCCATGAATTCTTGATACTTTCCAAGTATTTCTTTTTTACCCGATTCTGTGTAATACTCTTTATTGGGCAATCCTATTCCTCCTTGACTTAAATAATAAATATTAGTTTCTACATCTTTTAAATCTTGCCCCACTCCAAAGCCAAACAAGGATTCAAGTCCTAATTTTTTAAATGTTGCCATTAATAATACAAGCTCCTGCGTATTTTTTACTGCAGCGATTGCATCTAGATAAGGTTCCACTTCCGTGAATCCTTTCTTATTCCGTTCCTTCATGTTAGTATATGAGCTGTAAAAATCACCAAGAAGTTGTGCGTCACTTCCTTTATCTGCGTTCGCTTTTTCAAAGCCCTTAAGGATTGCTTTAAGTTTTATTTTATTGGCTTTATCAAGCTCGTTAAAGCTACCCCAACGTGATTCTGAGGCAGGTATTTCATTGTTTTTGATCCATGTTCCGTTTGAAAACATAAAAAAATCATCTGTTGCCTTTATTTCTTTATCCATATACGATAAATCAATGGTAGATTTTTGTCCCCATGAAAAACATAATAAGCAAGTAAAAAGTAATGTAATGTTGATAGTTCTTTTCATAATAAATTAAAATTTAGAAAGCATTTCCACATGGGGAATGCCATCTTCAAGGTATTCTTTACCTGTAGATATGAAGCCATGTCTTCCGTAATAGTTTTCGAGATGTTTTTGTGCAGATAGGCGTACATCTACATCGCCGTATTGCTCTTTAATAAAAATCATTGATTGTTTCATTATTTCATGCCCTAAACCAGTCCCTCTGAAGGTTTCGTCTACAACAACTCTGCCAATAGATACTTCATCGTAGGAAATTCCTTGAGGAAGTATTCTGGTTGCTGCAACCACTTCATTCTTTTGATTAACGTAATAAAGGTGAAATGCATCCTTATCCTTTCCGTCCAACTCTTGGTAAGGACAGTTTTGCTCAATAACAAATATTTTAATTCGCAGAGCTGCAATATCGTGGAAATGGTTCACACTTAGATCCTTAAAATGAGTGATGATTTTATTGAATTTCATTCTTATAAAAGTAGCAAAAGCATTTTTGCATAGAATTGTTTAGTTTATTTTATTAAGCCTTTTTGACTGCCAAATATTACTATTGAGTAATTTTGCTCTTACCATATATGATCCTGGTTTAAGTTTTTTAAGGTTCAAAACACCTGTTTGTAAAAGTTGACCCCTGTAAACAATACTTCCTCGAATATCTAAGATTTCAAATTCAATGGGATTATTTACTTCAATCTTTACAAATTCAATTACAGGATTAGGGGAAAAGGAGAAATTCAAACCGCCAAAATCAAAAACAGAAGCGTCTTCATAAACATTTATGAATGAGGTGTCTGAGTTAATACACCCATTACCATCTATTATTGTATATGCAATCCCATGTGTCCCGATCCCTGCAAGTGCAGGATGAAAGCTTGTGCCTATAATTCCAGGCCCTGAATAGGTTCCATTTTCTGGGACTCCTGCAGACACATTAAATGCAGTCTGATTGACACCAATTTCAGTAACAAGTTCTACATAGGAAACGGGAAGCGTAGATAAGAGCTCGATATACATAGTATCTAAGGCGCTACAGCCTGATAAGTTTAATCCAGTTACAATATATTCACCCGCATTCACTGTAAATGCTTCACTTTGAACCACGTCATTATTCCAGTTGTAGACATCTGCAGTTCCCTCAGCAGTTAATGTAAATGTAGAATTCGGACAAAGGAGTACGTCATTACCTGCGTTCACTATTGGATTGGTAAAGCTCGTTAAGGTATGTGTGTTAGAGCTAAATTTACAACCAAGCTCACCTTCAAGGACAACTTGATATTCCCCAGGAGCAGCAGTGCTTATAGAAGTATTATTGGAACCAGTATTCCATTGAATAGCAAATGGTGTAACCTCAGACGTAAAATCAAGAGTTGCGACTTCACCTGGGCAAATTCCTTCCGGTCCATTAATTGTTACATCTTCGTGCCTAGCTAAAATAGTGTTAAGCGCATTGGCTTTGCCAAATCCATATCCATAGTTCGGTACAACTCCTGTATAATTATCGATGTCAGCATTCGAAAGGAGGTCATTTTTGAAATCTGTATAGCTTGCACTAGGGCACTTTTGTAAGTATAGCGCCGCGATACCAGCAACTTGTGGTGAAGCCATAGATGTACCACCATTTCTAATATGGAATCCTCCTACATCAATAGATCCAGCGTAGGCTGGATTATTGAGCCATGAGAAGGGCCCGGAACCTAAGGATATATCTCCGGATGCTGTTATGTCAGGTTTTTGCACACCATCTCTAGAAGGCCCTTTGCTACTGCCTGAAAACAGTTCTCCAACTGATATCCCGGGAGATGCATTATAGGTATTACCATTTAAATCGATGTGGCTCATTCTATTTCGGAGGTTACCAACTGAAATGACTTTTTCAGAGCAGTTCCATGAATCTACTATAGTTTGAAGAGTATCAGGTGCATTGTAATGAATGATTTCTGGTACTAAAGCTGTATCAGGTAATTGAGATACAAAATCACTTCTACCAGAGAACGAGCCACCCCACAAGTCAAAGTGCCCAGCTCCAAATGTTTGAAATCCAAAGACATAATCTATTGAGTCAATAGGCGTGAATCCTGGACCAGTAATAGCAATTTGGCCTATGATTTTCCCTGCAAAAAACTCTCTGTAAATAAAGGCTACAGCAATTAATTCTCCGTTTTCATTATTTATATTTTGAAATTGTGGAACGCCAGAGGTGAAGTCAGTTCCAAATGGTGCAAATGTGGTTCCTCCGCTATTTGAATAATCACTATTGATGTTATGAGCGGATAAACTGTAATTAAAATATGCTTCAGCAGTATCAACAACAAAATCATAGATAACAACGTTTGGAACATCATTAACGATTGTAGGATTGCTGTTTGGAATACTCCAAACAAAAGAAGTGTCTTCATCTAGGTCGGCACTTACATGATAGGGACCCTGACTACCTGAATTTCCAGCGGCACAAACAACAATACGACCTTCTTTTTCATCAAGTAGAGATTCAATGAGTTCTGCTGCAGGGTCAGTTGCATCATGCGTTCCATAATAATCACCCAGAGATAAGTTAATTACTGCAGGTTTCCCTAGCGAATCTGCAACTTTAAAAATGTAATCACAAGCATCAGCAATTGTTAATTTCCAATTGTTTACCGTTTGATTGAAGTCTGTTTCTACAATTATTAAATCTGATTCAGGGGCAAAACCTTTATTTGTACCATTTGCTAGTCCATTACTTGCAGCCATTCCAGTTACAGTTGAGCCGTGAGCAGAAGAGGTTTCAAGACTTGTACAGGTTCCATTATTTATTGCTGAACTATCCCAAAGGATCCCTTTTTCGTAATACTCGTAATAGTTAGGATGGTTTATATCATCGACAGTATGGTCCCAATAACGAAGCACCCTAGTGCTTCCATTTGTAGTTTTGAAGTCTGGGTGGTTAAAGTCAATACCCTGGTCTACAACTCCAATGATTACACCTTTACCAGTATAACTCGCGTCTAGCCCTCCCAATCCGCTATGGACAAGATCTGCTTTGTGATGAACGATGGCACTATCTGAAAGGATAGTGGGTGAGGATATTTGAAAATATACTTCTTCGATTTCACCATTTTGTGAAGCTTCATATATGAAATCGGCATCTGCATTACAATAAATGAAATTCCTTGTTTGATGCTTAAGTTTTACCTTATTTTGACTCAGAAAATACTTATTTTTTGTGGAGTTTTTCATTGCAAAAGGCATTTTTATTGCCCCTTCTTTTTGCGCTATAAATTGACCAAATGTGAAATAATTCTTTTGCCCAAGTCCATGATTAAAGAGTAATAAAAGGAAAAGAAGTGAGAGATATTTCATGGTATAATTCTTGTTTAATCTAAATTATGGATTATTTTCGCTAATTGGAAATAACGAACTCAATCAAATAATAACAAGGTATAAACCCAATAAAAACAAAGATGACAAATTTAAGACAATGTTTAGCATTATTTACGATTGTATGTACAACGTCAACAATAGCACAGCCTCTTGAGGGCACACTTAACTGGTACAATCAAGGAGGTCAAGGTATGTTTACTGAAAAAGCATATAAATATTTAAAAAAGAAGGAATCAAAAACAGTTATTGTCGGTGTTATTGATTCAGGAGTAGATATTGAGCATAAGGATCTTGAGGGTAAAATCTGGATAAATACCGATGAGATAGCTGGTAATGGTATAGATGATGACAATAATGGATACATTGATGATATTCATGGGTGGAATTTTTTAGGTAATACTGAAGGCGCTCATGTTAATGAGGCGAGACTTGAAAAAACAAGAATTCTAGCCTCTTTATCAGCGAAATACGATGGAATTGACCCAAATAGTATTGAGCAAGATGCGGAGTATGAGTTGTATCTTAAAGTTAAAGAAGATGTTGCAGCTGGTCGAGCGCAATTTGAACAATATATGGGGATGCTCGATAAGCTTCCTGAAGATGCCCAAAATTATATCAAATCTCAAATGAATTTTAATTTGAATGTTGATTTTGACGATCGTAGTTTAATAGGTGATGACCCTGACGATTTCTCAGATGTAAATTATGGAAATGCAGATGTAGAAGGCCCGGATGCACTTCACGGGACACACGTCTCTGGAATTATTGGCGCAATTCGAGGTAATGATTTAGGTGGTGACGGTGTTGCTGAAAATGTTAAGATTATGGTTTTAAGAGCTGTTCCAAATGGAGATGAGTTCGATAAAGATATTGCTCTTGCGGTTCGATATGCAGTTGATAACGGGGCGGAAGTCATTAACATGTCCTTTGGCAAGGCTTATTCTCCACATCAAAAAGAGGTTTACGAGGCATTCAAATATGCAGATGAAAAAGGCGTATTGTTGATACATGCAGCGGGAAATGACGCCAAGGATATAGATGTTGAGCCAAATTACCCAACTTCAATGTACAGCTTTCAAGATGCGCCACTAGATCATTTTGTTACTATTGGAGCTTCTACAAAGAATAAAGGTGCCGAATTGGTAGCCTCATTTTCAAATTTCGGAGCCAAGGGAGTAGATGTTTTTGCTCCAGGTTTTGAGATATACAATGCAGTTCCTCAAAGTGATTACATGAATCTTCAAGGGACTTCAATGGCAGCACCAATGGTAGCAGGTGCCGCAGCAATGTTGAAGTCATATTTTCCAAAATTAACAATGAAAGAAATAAAAGAGGTGATGTATGAAACATCCGTAAAGTATCCAAAAGTTGAAGGTTTTAAGGATAAATCTGTTACCGGTGGAGTTGTTAATATTTATAACGCAGCAAAAGCTTGTAAAAAATTGTCTAAAAAGAAATAAACATGCGCCTTTTTCTTGGCCTTTTACTCTATTCTTCTTCACTTGTTTATGGGCAAGAAGCTGCTTTGAATAGACTTGTTGATGAATGGCATAAAGATGCGGCATTAGCAGCATTTGAATCCTATTTCTCAGTGACAACAGCTGATTTTATATTTCTCGGAACAGCTCCTAGTGAGCGATGGGAGAAAGACGATTTTAAGAAGTTTTGCAAACCATTTTTTGACAAGGGTAAGGCTTGGGATTTCAAGCCAATTGATAGGATATGGAATTTTTCAGAAGATTTAAAAACAGCGTGGTTTGATGAAGGTCTTAAAACTTGGATGGAGGATTGCAGGGCTACAGGCATTTGTGTTTTTAAAGAGGGTAGGTGGAAGATTGCATATTACAATCTTCATGTGCTTGTTGAAAATGAAAAAATTCAAGAATTTATATCATTGAGAAAAGAGAAATGACGGCAGAGCGTTTTTTGGATTTTAAAGCACAAAAAGACCTTTTTAAAGATGCTTTGGAGCCGAATTTTTCCTTAAATGAAATACAACAGATCTGGAGGCAAATTTTATCTCAATTTCTAAGCATTCCTCCAATTGAACAAATCTCAATGGGCAGCCACCAATTTAGTACTGCCGAATCCAAAATAATTAATAATATTATTGATCGCCTAAAAAATAATGAGCCTTTCCAGCATATTCTCGGAGAAGTAGAGTTTTATGGGTTAGAGCTTAAGTCAGATGCCCGAGGATTAATCCCACGCCCTGAAACTGAAGAATTGGTAGATTGGATTGTTCAAGAAACTGATGGTCATCCTGAAAATATTTTAGATGTATGTAGTGGTAGTGGTTGTATTGCACTAGCCTTAAGTCAAGTTTTTCAGAAGGCTCAAGTTAATGGTTTGGAGTATTCCAAGGATGCTATAGCTTTGGCAGAAGAAAATGCCTTAGCGCTCAAGCTTCCTGTGGCATTTAAAAATGTTGATGTTTTAAATACTGAGCAAATTCATCCTGTACTAGAGGGGGTTACGAAAACATCGCTTTTGGATATTGTGGTATCTAATCCTCCTTATATCCCTCACAAAGAAAAAGAGCTTATGGATGCCGTAGTGTTAAACCATGAACCAGAAATTGCTCTTTTTGTTCCTGACGACGATCCTTTAATATTTTACAAAGAAATAGCTCAAGCTGTATTTCCTTATTTATCAACAAAGGGAGCACTCTATTTTGAGTGTCATTATTTACACCTAGAAAACACAAGAAATTTACTTCTTGATTTAGGCTATAAAACTGTTGAAAAAAGAAAGGATTTACAGGGTAAATGGCGTATGCTTAAAGCACAGAAATAAGTACTTTTAGGGTATGGATTTAGAGGAGGTAAAAAGAAAAATTTCCAAACTTTCTGAAAGCTTACATCATTACAATTACATGTATTATGTAAAGAGCGAATCGCTTATATCCGATTTCGAGTTTGACATGCTTTTAAAAGAGCTTGAGGACCTTGAATCTAAATTCCCAGAGCTCATTGATTCCAATAGCCCTTCAAAGCGCGTCGGTGGTTCCGTGGTGAAGTCTTTTGAAACCATAAAGCACCGTTTCCCAATGCTTTCTTTGTCAAATAGTTATTCAAAAGAAGAGATTATAGAGTGGGAGGCACGAATTAAGAAAACTATAGAGCATGACATAGAATATGTTTGTGAACTAAAATATGACGGTGTAGCTATTGGGATTCGCTATGTAAATGGTGTTTTTCATTCAGCCGTAACAAGGGGTGATGGAACACATGGGGAATTGGTTTCTTCAAATGTAAAAACCATAAAGAGCATTCCTTTAACCTTAAAGGGTGTAGTCCCATCTGATTTTGAAATTCGTGGAGAAATTTTTTTACCGTTGCAGGAATTTGAACGTCTAAATAAAGAACGAGCCGCTGCAAATCTAGCATTGTATGCCAATCCAAGAAATACAGCTTCAGGAACCTTGAAACTTCATGATTCAAAAGTGGTTTCAAAAAGAAATCTTGATTGTTATTTGTACGGAATGTATGAGGAAAGAAGTTCTTACAAGTCACATTACCAAGCGGTACTTGGAGCAGGTAATATGGGTTTTAAAGTTCCTCTTCCAGAACAACGAAAAATTGAAAAAGTTAAAGATGTTGAGGGTATCTTATCCTTTATTGATTTTTGGGATAATGAACGTAAAAAGCTTCCCTTTGAAATTGATGGTATTGTCATTAAAGTAAATACCTATAATCAGCAAGAAGAATTGGGATACACAGCTAAATCGCCGCGTTGGGCAATTGCTTTTAAGTTCAAAGCAGAGCGCGTTGAAACTATAATCGAAAGTATAAGCTATCAAGTAGGCAGAACAGGAGCCGTGACACCTGTTGCCAATCTGAAACCTATTTATCTAGGCGGTACCACTGTGAAACGAGCATCTTTGCATAATGCTGAGCAAATAGAAAAACTTGGACTTCATGAAAATGATAATGTTTATGTTGAGAAAGGAGGAGAGATTATTCCGAAAATAGTTGGTGTTAGTATAGAGAAACGTAAAATAAATGCACAGAAGGTTGTTTTTATAGAATCATGTCCTGCTTGTAATCAAAGATTAATAAAAGAAGAGGGCGAAGCGCAGCATTATTGTAAAAACACATCAGCTTGCCCGCCTCAATTGAAAGGTAAAATCGAGCATTTTATAAGCAGGAAGGCAATGGATATAGATGGTCTGGGTGCGGAGACTATTGATACTTTAGTTGAGCAAGGTTTGATAAAAGACATTGCAGATTTATATGACCTCGAATTTAATCAACTCGTAGATTTAGAAAGAATGGCTGATAAGTCTGTGAATAATTTATTAGAAGGGATAAAGGCTTCGAAGTCCCAGCCCTTTGAAAAAGTGCTATTTGGATTAGGTATACGATATGTTGGAGAAACAGTATCTAAAAAATTGGCAAAGGCATTTATAACAATGGATTGTATCATTGATGCATCCTATGAATCTTTGGTTGAAACGGATGAAATCGGTGAAAAAATTGCACAATCGATACGAGAATTCATTGAAGATGAAAAAAATATTATTTTACTTGAAAAGCTAAAAGTTGCAGGTGTACGCTTTGAAAAAGAGCATGAGGTAAAAGCATCATCGATTTTAGAAGCTCAAACCGTAGTTATATCTGGTACCTTTGAACGGTATTCTCGGAATGAAATGAAAAAGCTTATTGAAGAAAACGGAGGTAAAAACGGTTCTTCGATATCAAAAAAGACCAACCTTTTGGTTGCAGGTGCAAACATGGGCCCATCAAAACTTAAAAAAGCAATCGATTTAGGGGTTGTAATTATTGATGAAGCTGATTTTTTAAAAAAAATAAAGCATGATTAAGGATTCAATTTGGGGGAGCATAAGTGCTTTGCTCATAACATATAACTTCGAGGATGAAGAAGCCTTAAAAGCATTTAGAAAGGGTTTAGATGCCGCTTTAAATGAAAGTGCAGTAAAGCGTGTTATTATAATTGTAAGTATTCCAAAAGGTATAGATAAGAATAGCTTGTCACCACATTTTTTAATCTACTACAATGGCCCAAGCGACTATTCTTTTTTTGGAGGTTTAAAGGATCATCAGCTAGAAACTGAGCTGAAACAATCTTTTGATGCCTTGCTATGTTTTGGTGTGATGAAGAAAAATCTTAAAAATGCCATTAGGCAAACTGTTATACAAAAGAAAATCCTTGTAAATTCCGAATTGACACAGGATAACACTTATGATTTAGAATTAAATTCAGCATCGGACGCCCCAAGTGAGGTGATTCACTTTGTAGTAGAAACTTTAAAAAAAATAAACGCACATGAACCACAGATTTAAAGGGACCGGTGTTGCATTGGTTACCCCATTTCATGAAGACGGATCAATCGATTTTGATGGCTTAACAAGACTTGTTAAACTCCAAATTTCTGGAGGGACAGATTTTTTAGTAGTCCAAGGTACCACTGGGGAATCACCTGTGCTTAATCAGGAAGAAAAAATGCAAGTGCTCAATCATGTCATTGAAGTTAATCAAAAACAACTTCCGATCGTATATGGTCTAGGTGGGAATAATACAGCAGAGATATGTGCAAAACTGAAATTTTTACCGTCAGGGGTAGATGGTTTACTTTCTGTTTCGCCATACTACAGCAAACCATTACAAGCAGGCATTATTGCTCATTATAAAGAGATTGCGAGTAAAACAGAGCTGCCTATAATCTTATATAATGTACCTGGTCGAACGAGTTCAAATGTATCCGCAGCAACGACATTAGAACTTGCTAAAATCCAAAATATTGTAGCTATGAAAGAGGCTTCGGGTGATTTTGATCAAATCATGGAGATCCTAAAAAACAAACCCAAAGATTTTACAGTTCTGTCGGGTGACGATGCGATTACAATGCCATTAATCACAATGGGTGTGGAGGGTGTGATTTCAGTTATAGCTAATGCCCTACCTGAGCGTTTTAGTAGTATGGTTAACAGAACATTAAACAATGAAATATATCACGCGAAAAAGGAGCATTTTGAGCTATTTGATATGATCCGATTGTTATTTGAAGAAGGGAATCCCGGCGGTGTCAAAGAGGCGCTGGTTTATCGAAGTATTTGCTCGAACCACATGCGTTTGCCTTTAGTTCCAGTTTCCAATGTGCTAAAAGATAAGATTCATTCAGAAATGAAAGCTTTGCTGAAATGAGGGAGTTATCATTTTTATCAGTTCTAGTCTTTATTGTTTCTTGTTCTGATGCAGAAACAAAGGTAGTTTCATCACCCAAAGAAAATACTAAAGAGGTACCTCAAGAAATACCTGTCGTTGAAAATCTTGGGCCAGAAACATTTGAAGGTTTGGTGGATGTTAAAAGCTATTCAGGAGATATTTTTATTGATTTAAAGTATGCAACTGAAGATAATTTTATGGGTCTTATTCTTTATGAGCGCACAAAAAGGGCATACCTTCAAGTCGAGGTCGCACAGCGCCTTGCTTATTGCCAAAGCTACCTAAGTGCAATAGATAGTGGGCTTCATCTTTTGATTTACGATGCGGCGAGACCGGTTAGTGTCCAACGTTTGATGTGGAATGCGCTTGACACTGTACCAGTAAAAGAAAGAGGTAAATATGTATCAAATCCCGCGAATTTAAGTTTGCACAATATGGGTTGTGCGGTTGATATTACAATTTGTAACTCGAATAGTGTTCCATTGGATATGGGTGCTGGATTTGATGATTTTAGGGATATTGCATTTCCCAATAAAGAAACTAAATATTTGAAAACGGGAGCATTGTCAAGAGCACAATATGAGAATCGCTTGCTGCTGAGAAAAGTGATGGCAAGTCAGAATTTCCGACAGTTACCCACAGAATGGTGGCATTATAATGCATTTTCTAGAGAAGTCGCTAAAAACAAGTTTCGTCCTTTAGAAGTTGAGCCTTATTAGACAGTGGAAACAACAGTTTTTTAATTTGAATGTCGAATGTCTTTTGTTTGAGCCTATTTGCCTCAAAATAGACTAAAAAAAGTGAGCGTTGTCTCCCAATTCATAACCTGTTATCTTTAAATAACACTCAAGATCTTCACGTTGTTTTTTGTTTGGATAAATCGATGAGATGCAAACACCAGTGGGAGGAAGTGTAGAAATGTTTTCTAGTATTATATCGTGTTTTTTCTGGCCAACCAATTTAAGGACATTGGTAAACCAACGAAATGGAATTTTCTGTTCCTGCAGCATCTTTGCTAGGAGTATTCCTTTCTTTTCCGTTCCAAGTAGGTTAATATCCTTTTCTTTAAACTCCTGTAAAAAGTAACCAAGCTTAAGTCTAAAAAAACTTTCCTGCTGGTAGATTTTAGAGTTTCGACTTATGCGGTCTTCATGCTCACGCCAATAATGGGTACATTCATTACAAGATTCGATTTTAAAACCATGTTTGCGCCAATGAAAAACCATATCATAATCTTCTGGATAGGTAAGTAGGCTAAAACCATTCATAATGTCAAAATCAGAACGCCTCATCATCCAATTAGGTGAAGCAACGACACATTCCCTGTATATGCGCTTATAGAAAAGTTGCTTGTTGGCAGTTTCGTTAAGCCATCTTTCATAGCGCCGATAACCTTCAGATACATTATTCGAAGAAAAATATTTTACGGTACCCGTAGCAATCACTCCATTAGTTTTTTGGACTAATATTTTCAACAAGGCTGTAAGTTTGTTCTGTGGCATAATGTCATCGGCGTCCATGCGTGTAACAAACGCTCCTTCAAGGTGTTTTTCTGCAGTTTGGAGGGCAGGGAGGATGCCTGAACCTTCATTTTCTAGAACATTTATTCGCGAATCTCGGTAACTTTCAATAATAGCTTTAGAAACGTCAGTGGAATGGTCATTCACAGCAATCAGCTCCCAGTCTTTATGATTTTGTAAACGGATGGAATCAATACAATCTTTCAAGAATTGACTTGCATTTTTAAACGGTAAAACGATACTGACTTTTATAGCGTTTGTTTTAAAGCTAAAATAGGGGATTCTACGTTAAGCACATGAACTTCGTAAATAAATTACGAGATGATCATTTAAGTTTGAGACGAACTTAAAACCGAAAGCTATGAAAACCCCATTATCCCCACGATTAATTCCTGTTGTACATGTTACTGATTTTCAAACCAAAGTTAACCCCGTCGAAGTTGGGCTATCTGTTTTGGTTGATGGCAGGAAAGCCTTTATTTACGAGCACATGCTCAATGATGGTTTTTATCAACGTGAGAAAATTGTGATTCAGTTCTCTGAAACGCATCCAAAATTTGCCAATGGCTTGTTTCAGACCAAGTATTACGAAATCAATGAGCCTGGTAGGCTTTCCTGGGGACACAAAGGAGAAGTGATGAAATTGGAGTATTTGCATGTGGCGTAATGATTAGAGGAATCTTTCTTTTCTAATTCTTTTCACTAGAGTATTGGTTCACATCGCAAATAGCTATAGCTTCCAGATTTGTTTTGGATTGTAGGTCTTGACTTTGGCATCACTTTCGCGATAGGAAACACGAATCATCTGTTTGGCTAAAAAACTTACAGGCATTGGCATTTGTGAACGTAATACACCAAGCTTGTTTACAATATTCAAAAATTTAATACCCGATTTTTCATTACTACGTAAAAAGGTTCCTCGATCTAAAAAGGGGGGTTGAAAAATATGTACAGTATCAAAATCCATTTTACATACAGCGTCCTCAAGTTGTCCTTTGATTTTTGGGTAAAAAAAAGGAGACTTGCTACTTGACCCTACGGAGCTAACAAGTAGGAGGGTAGAAACACCATTTTTTGAGGCTTCTTGTGCGACATTATGCTGATAAGTATAATCAATTTTGAATTGGGCGTCTTTACTACCTGCAACCTTGAGCGTTGTTCCCAAAGCAGAAAACAAAACATCTCCCTTCAGCTGATCTTTCCATATTTCAATCGCATTAAAATCGACAACATGCCATGTTAACTTCGAATGCGTAAAAGAGGCTTCTTTTCGAGCAAAAACATCTACGAAATCATAATGCTCGTTCTCCAGCAGCTGTTTTACGAGTGAGGTTCCCGTTGCGCCTGTGGCGCCAATAATAAGTGCTTTTTTATTCATCATTACTTCCTAATGAATCGTTAGATATTTGTTCCGGTAGTGCTTTTTTAGTTTTCAATCCTAACTTTTTAAGTTTTGTTGCTTGTCTGACTAAATTGTCATTACCAGTGCTTAACTGACCATATGCCTCACCGTAGCTATTTTGCGCCTTTTCAATGTAACCACCTACTTTCTCTAAATTCTCTACGAAACCGACAAATTTATCATAAAGTTTTGCACCTCGGTCGGCAATTTCAATTGCGTTTTCATTTTGATACTCACGTTTCCATAAATCTTCAATAAGCTTTAGAGATGTGATAAGATTCGTTGGATTCATCAAAAGAATTCGTTTGTCATAAGCAAAGCTCCATAAATTTGCATCTCCTGACATTGCAGCTATATATGCAGCTTCACTCGGGATAAACATAATAACAAAATCAAGTGCTTGATCATAATCGTCATATCCCTTTTTACTTAAGGAAGAAATATGATTTTTAATAGCGTCGATATGTGCTTTCAACTCCCCTTTTTGTGTTTCAACAGTTTCTGCCTCACTGTAACGAGTAAAAGCATTTAGAGAGACTTTTGAATCAATGATCACACTTCTATTGTCTGGATATTTGATAACGGCATCTGGTCTCATTTTTTTATCCTCTGAATCAGAACGCATCGCCTTGCCATCCTTATCAAGCAGCTGATGCTCCATAAAGTATTCCTTGTCTTTTCTGAGGCCCGACTTCTCCAAAATACTCTCGAGTATCATCTCTCCCCAGCCACCTTGTGTTTTAGCTTCTCCTTTAAGGGCATTTGTGAGGTTTTTAGCTTCTTCACTAATTTCTTTGTTTAATGTTGCTAACTCTTTTACCCGTTCAGCCAATGAAAATCGTTCTTTTGACTCTTTGTCATAAACCTCCTCAACTTTTGTTTTAAAATTTGTGATTTTTTCACTTAACGGTTTGAGCAGGCCTTCGATGTTGGTCTTATTAGATTTTGTAAATTTTTCAGATTTGTCATCTAATATTTTATTTGCAACATTTTCAAATTCGGTGACAAACTTTTTATTTAAAGCTTCTATATCCTTTTTTTGATTGTCTAGTTTTTCTTGAAGCGCAGCATGATTTGCCTTCAGTGTTGCACTTTCATTATTCAGAGTATTGTAGGAGGCTTCTTTTTCCTCTAGTTTTAATTTAAGTGCATTCAAATCCTTTTCAATTTGAGCCTTTACAGTGATTGTCGCTTCTAGAGCTAGGTTGGCTTCAAGTAAGGTGCGTTCTGTTTGGTCATGAGCTTCTTGAAGCGTCTGAATATCGCTATTCTTCTCGTTTTTTATAGCCAATTCACTTTCCAGAGTTGCCATTTTTCTTGTGGTTTTTTGAATGACATATAGCCATGAAATAGTCCCGCCCAGAATAAATGCGAGGATACCAATTATAATTTCCATATCGTTTTTATACGTATTGTTAACCTAATATTTTAGCAGTTATCCTTAGCTTGGAACACTGTTTAATAAAGATATTATTCCTTTTGCTTAAGTCAAGTAAAATTTGAATTTAAAAATCAAAAAGCTTAATTATAGGCAGCTACAAGAGTCATCATGATTAACATGATAAGATAAATTCCTTGAATGGTTTTTAAAATTCGAAAATCATTCTGGATTTCTGGAGAATTAGATGATTTAAGTAACATTCTTTGTATCCCTAATACAATTGCTGCCAAAACAAAAGACTGAACCAATCGTGTTGAGTTCTCTGCTAATTCAAAAAGGTTTGTAGCGTACTTAAGTTTAAGTTCAATAAGGAACAATATAAAAACCAAAACACTTAAAGCAGAATATGTATATACCAAAGATGGCTCGCTTTTTTTTAGGGTTTGCGCTCTGTATAATAGAACACAAATGAGCAGTACTGAAAAAGCAAAATAAGAACCAAAGAGTAGCTGATTTGGTTGTGGCCAATGCATGATTTTGAACAAGGCCATTAATACCGTTATTGAGAATAATAGTGGCAGTAGTGCATAATACCAAGTTCTTGTTTTTAATGCTGAGAATGCGAGTAGCATTGCAATAGAAAGCATAGAAACAACTATTAGAAAACTGGCCCCTGGCCAATGCATTACTTTGAACAAAACCCCTAAAATATACATCGTTCCATTACCAATAGAAAGTTTATACATTAGAGAAGATAAGGGGTTCTTTGCTGATCCTTTAAAAAAATGAGTTAGTAATAGAATTGACAGCAGGCTTAGGCCTAGTACGAGTAATAATGCAGCACCTGGATAATGAACGAATTTAAATGTTAAACCAGCAAGAAAAATAATACCCGTAATGAGTTCAATAGTACTTCTTATCATAATTCAGGATTTACAATTGTTAATACTAAAGTACTTATTATGTTACACAAAATATTCATACCTATCGCATTAACCTACAAAGGCATCACCATATAAATGTACAGAAATCTCCTCAAAATAATCCTCATCGATATACAGCAATACCGAAAGCTCCATGGTGTTTTGTTCGGGTTCATAATGATACCACCTTAAAGACCAGGGACGGCCCTTGACTTCATGACAATAAATTGCACCTGGGAAACGCCATTTAATATAATTCTCTACCACAGCTTCAAGTGCAATTTTTGAAGGCCTTCTGAATACTACCTGTTTTGGGGATTGACCGTTCTTATTTTTCTTAAATAATGGCAGGAATATGAACTTCATTAATCTTTGATATTATTGAAGTAAAACTTTGGTGTTTCGCCATAATTTGTCCGTGTGTATGGCTCTCCAAATTGGATTTGAATGACATTTCCTTCAGTCCAAGATCGTGCCCAAATTGGGTATTTTTTTTCTGAGACGTCCCAAACATTGTGTATGTTTTGGAGTTTATCATCGATTTTCACCTTACTTAAGGTGATTTGTCCCTTGGGAATTTCGACGAGTTTCTTATACGTACTGTAGTGCTCAATAAACATAAAGTTTCTTTTTGCTAGTACCATTTGTTTACCAGGGAAGGCTAGCTTTCCAACTGATACCAGTTCCGTCGTTTGATGATTGTATATGCTCATTTCAACGTAAGTATGAAGTACGGAATCAATGGTTATTCTTTCATGGGTATTTCGAATTTCTAAAGTGTAAGTGCCTTTTGACCAATCGAGGTTATTTCGTACACTCACAAAATCACCTTCATATCCGCTGCTTTCGCACCTGCCGTTGGGTGCAATTTTTATAGCTTTTGGATCACGAATACCCCATCTCGAAAAGATTCCAATTCTACCTAGAATTGAAAAAGAACTTCCATCTATATTATGATTCGGAGAAGTATATCCGCCTCCTTGGGTTTGAATTCCACCATAGAATCCAATACCATTAATCTCTCCGGTAAATGGCGCAATATAAAAGTATGCGGAGTCGTCAATTTCTCTTTTTATAGTCAAGTCTATAGAGAATTTTTCGAATGGCATATCGCTCTTGAACTCGTAGTCAACATCGAGTAAATGCCAAGGTGGAGCAACGATGAATTCTCCTAAAAACGTATCGTTTTCAAAATAACCTGTGCGAATAGAACCATTCTCCAAAAATTCAGTTCCAATACCTTTTTTTTGGTTTTTGTAGGCCTGTCCGAAATAATGGGTCTTGCCATTCTTTTCGAGTATTTGAAAGGATTGCGGTTCTTCTATGGTATTGTTATTGTCAATGTTTTCTTGACCATAAGAAACAAGGCTTAACGATATAAAAACTAAGGATTTAAGTGTGTTTTTCATGAGTTTGAGTTTAAAGGGTTTACCAATTCAATTTTTACAATATCATTTATGAATCTTTCGAGATTCGTTCTTTTCCCAAGGAGATAACTTGACGATTCGAGAATAACTTTTTTAGGGATACTCAACAAGGTCTTACTGGATACTGCCATCTGAAATACATGCCTTGCGTCTCCATTGATCCAATTCACAGATTTAATTTTGTTACGTGTATTGAATCCAATCAAGAATTGGTCTTGTAGGCCACTAACATCGAAAATGGTTTGTACATTTTCATGCTGAACAGCAAATAAGACAGGTGAATGATCATATTCTAGATGTTCTTTGAGCCTAACAATTGGGTCATTCAATAAAACGAGTTTTGGACTAAGCAGTACGACTTCGTGTTTTTGGCTTTCGGTGTCCAAGATGAGCTGTGCTAAGGTTTGTTTACCGAGCTTTTGAATTGGAAGGATATTCATGGCAACGAGTGCAGATTCGAATTCCTTTTTTAGATGAAACCCTCGCATGTGCATAATGGCACCAGGATTTAAACCACGACGATACATCTCGGCACGTAGAGCGATATGAAATTCACCTCTAGATGATACCCAGCCGTTGTGGCCAAGGTCTTTGTTGTAAGATTTTACAAGCGCCAGGTCAGAGTAAGTTCTGAGTCTTTTTTCAAATTGATTTGACATAATGAAATGTTTTAAAAGGTTAAACAATTCATCATCAAGAGAAATATAAATGGGATTCGCTATTTGTTTTTAGGTGCGAGCCTCTCATCTTTTTTCCACCGTGCCCTGCGAAGGATCGGTTGGCATCCGTGACTTTCACGGAACTCTTAATGATTTTCTATTACTCTAACGCAAGAAGTTATAAAAGATTACAAATCTCTTTTAATAATCTTAAATATTCTTGAATAATATCTTTTGTTACTAGGTACCGGTTTGAACGTGAATTCGTGTTTTCATTCATGTATAAAGCTCGATTTACCTCAAGCATGATTGATTGAACATTTTTGTTTTTTTTATAATGAGCTAGTGGCACAATGGTGCCTTTGTAAGGCCAATCGATTCCAACCGAATAACCTTTTTTATTAAAGAAAGTCTCGGATAGTCTAATAAGTTCTTGAGGCGTATGAAAGGCGTCGGTGCCAATATTAAAATCAGGTCTATCGGGGTTTTGATCAAGGTCTCTCTTAAATGGTTTGTTGGGAAAAGAATGGCAATCTACAATAGTTGCCTTACCGAATTTTTTCAACTCCTGATTTACAGCTTGATTTAGCTTCTCGTGATGCGGCCAGTAATAGTTTTTTAATATATAGTTTCGCATCTCCTGATTTACAATTCTTAGCGTTAGACCATTGTCGGTTTTTTCATAAAGGACACCCATCCCGCATTGCGCCATAATTTCTTTTGAATCCTCAGAGAATCTTTCAACATCACAAAAAACCCGAGAAAAATTTGCTTTTATAGTCTGGGCATCATTTAATATGAACAAATCATCGGTATACCAATCTGTTAATTTAAGGATCTCTTGTTTAAATGCTTTTTGGTCGACACTGTACATGGTCAAATCAGGTATGTAATCAGAGGCATGCGGTATATGTAATATTAGTTTATTCAAAATGAAAAGTTTTAAAAGGTTAAACAATTCATCATTAAGAGAAATATAAATGGGATTCGCGGTTTGTTTTTAGGTGCGAGCCTCTCATTGTTTTTCCACCGTGCCCTGCTAGGGATCGGTTGGCATCCGTTAATAACACGGAACTCTTAATGATTTCTATGCTGTAAAGGTAAAAACTTTTAAAAAATTACACTGAGATACTAAAATATATAAGGACAGGGTATGAACATCTATGCGCAAAATCTGTTTAAAACTCAATAATTCTATTGCATTTCAGAAGCATAGAACTATTAACTTTGTTGGACAAACGGAATAAAATGACTAAGAAATCAGTAAAAGGCTTTTCAAAACTTTCTAAGGAAGCTAAAATTGAATGGATCGCCAATGAGTATCTTGATGGAGATGAAGAATGTGTCGGGCTCCTTAAAAGTTATTGGCACAATGATGCCAAGGTACAGAAGATCCACGATGAATTTATTGAGAATACAATCTCTAATTTTTATGTTCCTTTTGGGATTGCCCCCAACTTTTTAATCAACAACGAGATTTTTTGTGTGCCAATGGCCATTGAAGAGAGCTCTGTTGTAGCTGCAGCTTCAAAGAACGCTACATTTTGGATGAACCGAGGCGGATTTAAAGCAGAAGTGGTTTCTACCACGAAGGTGGGGCATGTGCATTTTGCGTGGTACGGAGAATATGAGACACTTTTGGGCTTCTTTGAGTCCATCAAGCACAAGTTTGTTGAGCAAACCAATGACCTCACCGAAAACATGCGCAAGCGTGGAGGAGGTATACTCGATATACAACTCGTTAACAAGACAGATGACGAACCGAATTATTATCAGCTTATGGCGAAGTTTGAGACTTGTGAGGCCATGGGTGCCAATTTCATAAACAGCATCTTGGAGGAATTTTCAAAAATCTTACAAGGTGAACTTGAAAACAGCGATCTATCTGAAGCGGATAAAAAGGTGATGGTCATCATGTGTATCTTGAGTAACTATACACCGGAGTGTTTGGTACGCGCTGAAGTTTCTTGCCCAATTGAAAGCCTTACAGAAGGAACCGATCTTTCTCCCGAGGAATTTGCCAAAAAGTTCGAGCAAGCGATTCATGTTGCCAAGATTGAGCCTTACAGGGCAACTACGCACAATAAAGGAATTTTCAATGGTATCGATGCCGTCGTGATTGCGACTGGAAATGATTTCAGGGCCATTGAGGCTTGCGGACATACCTATGCCGCTAAAGACGGAAGTTATAGCAGCTTAACACATGTAGACATTACGAATGGAAACTTTCGTTTCTGGATTGAGGTGCCTATGGCGCTTGGAACCATTGGTGGTTTGACGGCCTTGCATCCAATGGTAAAGTTTGCACACCAATTGCTTGGTAAACCTAACGCAGCGCAGCTCATGAAAATCATTGCTTGTGTAGGTTTGGCTCAGAATTTCGGTGCAGTACGCTCCTTAGTGACAACAGGCATCCAAAAAGGACATATGAAAATGCACTTGCTGAACATCATCAACCAATTGGGTGGGACAGCAGAAGAGCGTAAAATCATTAAAGATCATTTTTCAGACAAAGTAGTTTCTCATAAAGCCGTGGTAGATTATTTCTGCGCATTACGCGGTATTACCCAAGAGGAGTTACAAAATCAAAACAAGTGAAAACTTTTCGGGCAAACGGAAAGCTTTTAATAAGCGGCGAATACAGCATTCTTGATGGTAGCTTGTCATTGGCGCTTCCGACAAAGAGAGGCCAGGTCTTACACTACAAAGAAATCGATCATAACATACTACATTGGCGAAGTCTCGATATAAAAGGCGAAACGTGGTTTGAAGCACATTTTAAAGGTAATGAATTAACAGTTGTAGACAGCTCTGATGACCGAATAGCGGATACTCTTAAAGAAATATTATTGGCTGCAGCAGGGCTTTCTGATACGGTAAATGGACTAATAGGCGAGGTGACCACGGCTTTGGAGTTCCCAACGAACTGGGGACTCGGCTCTAGCTCAACTTTGCTGTGTTGTGTGGCACAATGTTTTGGTATTGACCCCATACAATTGCATTTTAAGGTAAGCAATGGAAGTGGCTATGATGTAGCTTGTGGCATGACAGATTCGGCGATCACCTATCAACTAAGTGATGGTTTGGCAGAAGTCAACCAAATACAATGGAAACCCGCCTTCAGCGCTTCTCTGTTTTTTGTGTACCTGAACACCAAACAAAAGAGTAGTAGTGAGGTCAATAAATACCAAGACAGAAAATCTAGTATTGACTTGGCTGCAATTGTTGAGCAGATTTCGGCATTAACCCGAGCAATGATGCATGCAAATTCGCTTGTTGTCTTCAATGAAGCGATTGCCAAACATGAAGAAATAATGAGTTTAGTATTGGGTTATCCAACCGCTAAGCAGCTTTACTTCTCTGATTATAAAGGCGCTGTTAAGTCGCTTGGCGCTTGGGGAGGAGATTTTATCCTTGCGACAGGAGATGCTGAAGACCGCATGTATTTCGCGGGCAAAGGATTCTCTGTGATCCACGAATTTGAGTCTTTAATTCTATAGCGCAAAGATTTCATGAAAACCTTGTTGATAATTATTTCGCAACCCTTTTCACCCACCTTTCTTAAACCTTACATTTAAGCAATGATTCAAGAAGAATATACCACAGAAGCAACTTTATCCGTACCTGAATCAGGCACCGTAGCTTGGGAAAGCCCATCAAACATAGCGCTAGTGAAGTATTGGGGAAAGAAACCTGTGCAGCTTCCTGCCAACGCTTCGATTAGCTTCACACTCAAGAATTGTTACACGGCAACCAAACTATCTTTTTCCAAAGCAGACAAACGCAGCGTAAAAGTCTTTGTTGGTGGTCAAGAGCAACCTTCATTCTTGAAAAAGATTGAGACCTTCTTCGAGCGCATAGAAAGCTATTGCCCTTATATCAATCATTATGCATTCAAAATTGAAACTGAAAACACCTTTCCACACAGTAGCGGCATCGCTTCTTCGGCCTCAGGTTTTAGTGCATTGGCATTGTGTGTGCTGAGTATTGAGCGCAAAGCAGCAGGACTTTCTGATGCTGACTTTTACAAGAAGGCTTCTTTTTTAAGCCGGCTAGGGTCGGGTAGTGCATGTCGCTCAGTATATGGTCCGATGGGTGTCTGGGGTGCGCATGCTGATTACACAGGAAGTAGCAATGATTTTGCGGTTCCTTATGATGATGTTCACGATGTTTTCAAAACGTATCAGGATACCATATTATTGGTAGACAAAGGAGAGAAGAAGGTGAGCTCAACCCTTGGGCATGACCTCATGAATGACCATCCCTTTGCTGCAAATCGATTTGAGCAAGCTAGGAATCATATGCTTGAGTTACAGAAAATCCTCAAATCTGGGAACATTTTGGACTTTAATCGGTTAGTAGAGAAGGAAGCACTAACGCTTCATGCGATGATGATGACCTCTGATCCTTACTTTATGCTCTTTAAACCAAATACCTTGAACATTATTCACAAAGTTTGGGAAAAGCGTACATCAGACAACATTCCTTTTACGATTACTTTAGATGCAGGTGCAAATGTTCATTTGCTTTATCCTGCTGAATATAAACAGCTTGCCTTGGACTTCATCAAGGATGAATTAATTGCTTACTGTCAAAATGAGCAGTATATTTGTGATGAAGTTGGAAATGGGCCGCTACTAAAAATGGAGCATTATGCTTAAAGAATCCTTGTATTATAGTAAAATTCTTCTTTTCGGAGAATATGGAATCATCCACGATTCAATGGGCTTGTCTATTCCTTACAATGATTACAACGGAAAATTGCTTTTCAGTGCAACGCCTGACGCGTCCTCAAAAGACTCTAACCTGAAGCTAGAAAAATTCTTATTACACCTTGAAGACCTCGAAGCGAAAGGTAAATTACCATGTGTTTTAGACCTAAAGAAGTTTCGCGAGGACTTAAACAAGGGCATGCACTTTGATTCTAGTATTCCACAAGGTTTTGGTGTAGGAAGCTCTGGTGCCATTGTTGCCGCAATCTATGACAATTACAGTCAGGATAAAATCGCCTCAGATGCGAATATGAGCAACGAAGAATTTATTGGTCTTAAAAAGATATTTGGAACCCTAGAGTCCTATTACCATGGTAAGAGCTCTGGACTAGACCCTTTAATTTGTTATTTAAACTTGCCTGTACTCATTAAGTCAAAAAGTGAAGTAGGGACTGTAGGTCTTCCTGATACCTCGACAGGTAAAGGAGCGATCTTCTTAATGAATACTGGTTCAACGGGAAAAACACAACCACTTGTACAACACTTTATGGAGCGTTGTAAAGAAGAGGGATTCCGTAAAATGCTAAAGGGGCAATTCAAGAAATACAACGATGCATGTATCGATGCATTCCTGAATAAGAAATCGAAGCCACTTTTGACCAATATGAAAGGTCTGTCCAAAATTCTTTTGGAGCACTTC
>Ga0206130_10002480_pt1 | contig 25594 bp, 29 predicted proteins | sample Helgoland_Spring_9_FD_148637 | JGI IMG/M metagenome (GOLD analysis project Ga0206130, IMG submission 148637) | Pelagic subsurface seawater microbial communities from Kabeltonne, Helgoland, North Sea - Helgoland_Spring_Bloom_20160512_1 | ecosystem: Environmental > Aquatic > Marine > Epipelagic ...
GAAGAGACTGCCGCTGGAGCCACTTCTGCTAAAAATTATTCTTGGTCCATGGTGACAACTTGGCCAAAAAACTATCCAGGTTTAGGCATGGCGCCTGAGCGATTCAGTCAGTTAGTTGAAGAGATGTCACAAGGTCAATTAAAAGTTACTGTTTATGGAGCAGGTGAATTGGTTCCTGCCATGGGTGTATTTGATGCAGTGTCTGGCGGCTCAGTAGAGATGGGTCACGGCGGAGCTTATTACTGGAAGGGGAAGGTTCCAGCAGCACAATTTTTTGCAGGGGTGCCTTTCGGTTTTACGGCCGATGAGATCAATGCCTGGGTAAACAGAGGAGGGGGACTAGAGCTTTGGGAAGATCTGTATCGTCCTTTTAATTTAAAGCCTTTGCCTGGCGGCAACACTGGCACCCAAATGTTTGGCTGGTTTAACAAAGAAATTAATTCGCTAGAAGATATCAAAGGATTAAAAATGCGTTTTCCTGGTTTTGGCGGAGAGGTCTTCAAAAGAGCTGGCGGCATCCCAGTTAATATTCCTGGCGGAGAGCTTTATACCGCAATGCAAACCGGGACCATTGATGCGGTTGAATGGGTAGGCCCCTACAACGATTTAGCTTTTGGTTTTCAGCAAGTAGCCAAATACTACTATTATCCTGGTTGGCATGAGCCAGGCTCCATGCTTGAATTTACGATTAACATTGATGCTTGGGACACACTGCCTCCTCATTTGCAGGCAATAGTTACCACAGCTGCCAAGGCTGTGAATCAAGATTTATTGGACGAATACACTGCTTCTAACAATCGAGCCTTACAAGATTTAATTGAGAATCACGATGTCCAGCTCAGGGAACTGCCAAAAGATGTCATCAATGAATTTAGAATTATTTCTGAGGAGATTTTAGAGACTTCCGCTGCAAACGATCCCGATGTTAAAAAAGTCTACGACTCATTTAAAACTTTCCTGGCAGAGGTCAAAGGCTTTCATGCCATTGCTGAGGATGCATTTGTAGAGGCCCGAACAAACAGTGACGGCGACACCTAAGTTCATTCAATTAGGCAATCAAGCCTACGCAGACACCTATGAGAAAATGCGCTCACTGGTTCAAGCAGATTCCTTTGACGATGAGATCTGGTTGCTTGAGCACGACGCAGTTTTTACACTGGGCACTGCAGCCGATCCCTCGCATGTTTTAAATCCTGGAAATATTCCTATCGTTCAAACAGACAGGGGTGGCGAGGTTACTTTTCATGGGTCAGGGCAATTGGTTATTTATTTTCTTTTGGACATTAAGACAAAGAAGATAGGTCCCAAGGCATTGGTCGCCAATTTACAAAACCTCATTCAAAATATTCTGCAACATTACTCCATTGAGAGTTCTTTTGTTGAAGGCGCGCCTGGAGTTTATGTGGGGAAGAAAAAAATTGCTTCCATTGGCCTAAGAATCTCCAAAGGCCGAACTTACCACGGCATTAGTTTAAACGTGGACATGGATCTGGAGCCTTTTAGCCGTATTAACCCCTGCGGATATGAAGGCTTAGAAGTCACGCAAATTAGTCATTTTGATTCAAATGTCACCATGGACAAGGTAGAATCAGTCGCAAAAGAAGAATTAAAAAAATTATTTAAGTAATGGAAATCATCCCCACTCAAAAAATTGTTAATCGCGATGGCATTAAGGCTGTAAAAAATGGTCAGAAAGCCAATCAGTATTCTTCTATTCCCAATCAAAAAAAACCAGATTGGATCAGGGTTAAAGCTACTTTTGATGCAAACTTCAAAGCGGTCAAAAAACAAGTTCAAGACAAACGTCTCAATACAGTATGCGAAGAGGCCATGTGCCCAAACATCTCAGAATGTTGGTCAGCTGGAACAGCAACCTTTATGTTGATGGGATCGGTCTGCACCAGAGCTTGTAAGTTCTGTTCGGTAGACACTGGCAACCCAAAAGGCTGGTTAGATCTAGATGAGCCGATACACACAGCCAAAGCTGTAAAGACCATGGGCCTTAAGTACGTTGTTTTAACCTCAGTCAACAGAGACGATTTGGAGGATGGCGGAGCAGAGCACTATGCTCAAACTGTTAAGGCGATTAAAGAACTCAATCCAGACACTGCAGTTGAAGCTTTAACACCAGACTTTAAAGGCCTCTCTTCTTCTATTGATACCTTGGTCAATTGCGGGCTAGAAGTTTTTGCTCAAAACGTGGAAACGGTTAAACGACTCACGCACCCAGTCAGAGATATTAGAGCTGGGTACGAGCAAACTCTTGAGGTTCTGGCCGAGTCCAAAAGAATTAATCCAAAAGTTCTAACTAAAACTAGTTTGATCTTAGGTTTAGGCGAAACCGATGCAGAAATAGAAGAGACCATGGATGATTTAATTGCCAACAAAGTAGATATCTTAACGCTGGGTCAATACCTCAGACCCACCTTGAATCACTTGCCTGTCGAGCGATGGGTGACCCCGAAGGAATTTGAGAGATATAGAGTGATTGGATTAGCTAAAGGTTTTCTGGAAGTTGTTTCTGGGCCAATGGTTCGCTCAAGCTATAGAGCCGAAAGAGCATTAGAGAAAAATAACGCAGGCCTTTCTGTGATTAATGCGCAAAGTTAAAAATAACTACAAACAAGACGCCTGTTCCTAGAACACCAAGAACACATATCACCCAATCCACCAAAAAAACTTTAAACAGTTTTGACCAAACACCTTGATCGCTTTGATCTGATTTAAGTTCTTTTTTGAAGACTTCCATGGCTGCATATTTAAACCATGAAAAAGTTACCAAAAATGTAATTGCACCAAAAGCAAAAAGCAGAGAGTTAGAGTTCAGCATTTAGTTATTTTAAAGCCTCTGATTAAAGAACAAAAGCAGGAAAGACAATGATCGCTAAAAGTACTGCTAATTGAATAATAATAAAGGGGACAACACCTTTATAAATATCCGTAGTCTTAATGCTTTCATCTGCAACTCCTCTTAAATAGAAGAGAGAGAAACCAAAAGGCGGGGTTAGGAAAGAAGTCTGAAGATTGATGGCCATGAGTATTCCCAGCCAAACAGGATCGAATCCCATCATCAAAAGTGGTGGAGCGACCAAAGGAATAATTACATAGCAGATCTCTATGAAATCTAGGATAAATCCGAACAGGAAAATTGCTAACAAGACGAAGAGTAGGGCAGTGTATTTCCCACCAGGCATCATCTCAAAGATTTGATCTACCAATAGATCGCCACCCACTCCCCTAAAAATTAAAGAAAAAATAGATGCACCAATTAAAATGCAAAAGATCATGGTGGTAACTGTGGCAGCTTTGTAGCTAGTCTCTTTTAGCAGATCCAAATTAAAGCTCCCGTTGAGACAAGTAATAATTAATGCACCAAAAGCACCCACACCGGCAGCTTCTGTTGGGGTTGCGATGCCAGCAATGATTGAGCCTAAGACAACAAATATAAGAGTTGCGGGTGGCAGCAGAGTTTTAAGAATATTGGCTTCACCCTCGATTCCCTCTAGCGGCGCGAATTGTTTATTTCGATTAATAAAGATGGCATAAATTAAATAACCAACAACAATTAAGATTCCTGGAACAATCGCCCCTACAAATAAATCACCCACCGAGACTGTCTCTTGAGAAAAGATGCCCATGTTATTTTGAGCTCTTTGATAGGCGTTCGACATAACATCACCAAGAAGTACCAGGGCAATAGAGGGAGGAATGATTTGACCTAAAGTTCCAGTCGCAGCCACTAATCCAGAAGAGAATTCTTTGCTGTAACCTTGCTTGAGCATTGCTGGCAATGACATTAGGCCCATGGTGACAACTGTTGCACCAACGATGCCTGTGCTTGCGGCTAAAAGTGCTCCAACAATAATGATCGAGATGCTTAACCCTGAATTAGTGTTCTTAAAAACCAGCGCCATATCTTTTAACATCTTGGCTGCAATTCCTGATCTCTCAAGGACCACGCCCATAAAGACAAACAAAGGAACCGCCAACAAGGTCTGATTGTTCATGATTCCAAAAATTCTCATGGGAATCGTTTTAAATAAATTGGGGTCAAAGAAATCGAAGGATGCACCCAAGAGCGCAAATAAAATTGAGGTTCCTGCCAGGGTAAAAGCAACCGGGTAGCCAAGCAGCAAAGCCATGCAAACCATGAGAATTAAAATAATAGGAATTATTTCCATAGCTTATGCAGCTCCTTTAATCCGGCTATCCCAAGAACCATTGGAAACAAAAATATAAAAGACTTTTGAATAAAAACGGTGCTTAGCCCACCCGGCTCAGTTGAAATTTCTTTGACAGCCCAAGACGCTGAAATAAAATCAATTGAATAATAACCAATGACTCCAAGCATGGGAGCGAGCAAAAACACTACTCCAAAACTGTTAACTATTTTCTGATATTGGGGCGAAGCATTGCGGTAAAAAATATCTACTCTGACATGTTCGTCTTGAGAGTAAGCCCAGCCAGCACAACCCAAGAAAATTAGTGCATGTACATACAAAGCAAGCTCTTGAATATCGGCTCGACCCATGCCAAAGAAATATCGACTAACCACAACTATCATGACCAACAAAAGAAGCACCGGAAGCAAGCGGGCAAAAAAACGGCCTAAGAAATCATTCATGCTATGTATATTAAAGAGAATTGTTTAAAATAAGAAATATGTTAATTTTATTATCGCCAGCAAAAACACTAGATTACAGCAAAGACTTTGACGTAAAGCCCACCGCGCCTGCATTTTTGTCTGATTCTTCTAAGCTAATCAAAGAGCTAAAAACAAAAGAGCCTAAGGACATAGCCACCCTAATGGGGCTAAGCGATAACCTTGCGACATTGAATTTTGATCGTTATCAATCTTGGAAAGCAGCCAAATCTATTAGCAGTGACAGTAAACCTGCACTATTTGTTTTTCAGGGAGATGTTTATCAGGGACTGAAAGCCGAAACATTTAATAAGAAAGACATAACGTTTGCCCAAAAACATTTACGCATTCTCTCAGGTCTATATGGAGAACTCAGACCTCTTGACGTTATCAAACCCTATCGATTGGAAATGGGAACCAAGCTGCCTACCAGCAAAGGTAAAAATCTCTATGAGTTTTGGGGCGATAAGATTCAAGAAAATCTCTTAAAGGAACTAAAAGCAAATAAATCTGAGCTGATAGTCAACCTAGCTTCAAAAGAATACTTTAGTGTTATTGGCTCTTTGCCAAAGAATATTGAGGTTGTGGCCCCGGTATTTAAGGACCTTAAAAATGGTGAATATAAGCTTATTAGTTTCTATGCAAAAAAAGCCAGAGGCTACATGAGCAATTGGATCATCAAGAATAAGATCACTGCCGCAAAAGACCTAGTGAAATTTAAAGAAGAGGGCTACAAATATTCTCAAAAGCATTCAACCCCTGAAGAGCCAGTATTTTTAAGGGACTAAACCGTCTTTTTCCCAGAACGAATGAGTTGGCTCCAAGTCATCATAATTAGCTTGTGATTTTTCCATAAAAGCTTTCATTGCAGCTTCCATGTCCTGACCACTAATTAATGAAGAATTCCATGCTGCGTGATAATCAAGTGATTCTTTCACGCTGTGATCTCTCGCGTAGTTAATTTGTTTTTTAATTACTCGGGTAACTAGAGGAGATTTTGAGGCAATTTCTTTAGCTAATTCAAGTGAGCCTTTTTCTAACTCCTCTCTGCTTTCAAACACTTTGTTCATAAAGCCTAATTCTAGAGCCTCAGCTGGAAGAAATTTTCTGCCGGTATAAGAGAGCTCTCTCACCGCTCCAAGCGGCATTAAAGTTGGCAATCTTTGGAGCGTTCCAACATCTGCTGCCAACCCAATATCAACTTCTGCAATTTTAAAGAAAGCATCGGATGAGCAATGTCTAATGTCACAGGCAGCTACCATGTCAATGCCTCCACCGACGCAAGCTCCTTGAATTGAAGCAATGGTGGGCATGCGACATTCCTCTAATGCAGAAAATGTATCTTGCAACTCAAGAACTTCATGATAAAAAGTTTCACGCATCCGAGCAGGATCTTTTTTTACACCGCCTTTGTCAGCAGGGGCAAAATTAGCTAAATCCATGCCTGCATTAAAATGCTTGCCTTCACCTTTTAATAAAATAACTCTTGCTTCAGCATGTTTGTCCAACTCTTTGATTAGCTCGGGCAACTCTTTCCAGAAGAGTCTTGTCATTGAATTGAATTCATCGGGTCTGTTCATGACCACATGAGCTATATGATCTTCGACACTGACATCAAAGCATGTGTACTTAATCATTGGCACTAGCTTGCGCTTGAAGATCTCTTACAATTTCTCGTAAGTTATCAACCAATTCAAAAGTTTTATGATGCGGCAACACAACCTTTCTGTCGGTGCTTAACTTTTTTAGGCCACTGTCTAACTCATCTAATTTGCTGATTATTTCTTTGCTCATAGCTACAATAGGTTATATAAATAAAAAATTATAATAGCTTGGTTAGCTTAAAGCACGCCTGTGGCAAATTTTATTTGCTCAACAGCATGTTAAAATATTTTTATTGGGTTTAATTACCCCTGAAACTCTGGATTGTTTTACAAGGAAGTAAATATAAATATGAAAAAATCTTTAATCGCTTTAGGTATTTTATTTCTTTCATCATGCGACAACCAGTCCAGTCTTGAGCAACTTGTTCCTATTGGCTCCCAAACCCAAATAGCAGCTCCCCTAGAGAGGAATCTCTCCCCTACAGCTAAAAATATTATTTTATTTATTGGAGACGGCATGGGCCCCAATCATGTGTCACTTGCTAGATTATCGATTGGAGGACCAAACCACAGGCTCTCATTTGAAAATTTTCCTATTACAGGGATTGTATATAATCATTCAAGCGACAGTCTTTATACTGACTCAGCTGCATCAGCCACAAGTCTTGCAACAGGTGTGAGGACAATCAATGGATTTGTCTCCCTGGATTCTGAAACAATATTCTTGCCTACTATTCTTGAGTTACTAAGCACCAAAGGCTATGTTTCTGGTTTAGTCTCCACCTCATCTATCACTCATGCAACTCCAGCATCTTTTTATGCTCACGTTGATAGTCGCAACAAAGAAGTTGAGATTGCCGACATGTTAGTCAAGTCTGATGTGATGATTGCTTTAGGCGGAGGCACTGAATATTTCGATTTAACATCCCTGAGCTCAGAGTTGCATCTGGTGCGAGCAGAAGATGGATTAAATTTAGAGGAACTATCATCCAAAAAAAGAGTACTAGGTTTATTTGCTGAGGATGGCCTTGATAGAAGAGAGTCGCCTCCAACTCAAGAAACTATGACATCTACTGCGATTGAATTTCTTGAACAAAAATCATTAAATTGCCCTGGGTTTTTTCTAATGTCTGAGGGGAGCCAGATAGATTGGGGTGGGCATGCTAATAATGTGGAGTATATGCTGTCGGAGTCCTTGGACTTTGATGCATCTGTTCAAGCAGCAATAGAGTTTGCCAAGCAAGATGCCAATACATTGGTGCTAGTCACGGCCGATCACGCAACAGGCGGACTAGTTCTTCAAAAACCATCTGGCTCCAATGTTGTAGCTCAATGGACCACTACCAATCATGATCTATCACCCATCAACATTTATGCCTATGGCCCTGGATCTGAGCTTTTCTCAGGCGTGATGGATAATACTGAGATCTTTGATCGCATGTTACAAGCCTTGGATTATCAGAACCTAGATTCAAAAAATTGCAGCGACCAGCTCTAATAGAGAAGGATAAGTTCTCACACCATTCTGCAATACTTTGTGTCGACCAGGATTGATCCAATACACCTGCCCAACACCAGCATTAACTGCTGAGTTTACGACCTTAAAATTATCATCAATAAAAATCGAGTTTTTCAGATTTACTTTTAAATACTGGCCGGCAAGAGCCCAAAATTCTTTTTGCTCTTTTGCGTAGCCTAAATGCATGCTGCAAATGTGTGAGTCAAAGTAATCAAGAAAGTTTGCAGACTCAGACTTAAAATCAAATAACCTAGGATCGCCGTTAGTAAGAATATATTTAGGATTGCTTAGAGAGGCAATTTTTTTTAAGGCATCTTCGGACCCTTTTAAAAATGAACATCTCTCTTCTTGGTTTTTAATGATCTCCAAAGAATCAATGCCCAACAGTTCATCCCAATAATTCAGGTCATACCAGTTTAAACTGGCTTCCTGATCGCTCATCATGGACTTTATATCAGCTTTAACTTCAGTGCTTGATTTGCCTGTTTCAAGAGCCAATGTATTTGGTAGCCAATCTGTCCAAAACTTCATGTCGTAGTTCAGATCTAGAATAACCCCATCAAGATCTGAGAGAATAGCAGTGGTAGAATTGAATTTTGTCATTAAAAGAACACTATGCAGTCTAAAAACTTAGAACTTATTATCTCTCAATTAGAAGACTTAACCTTAAGTTTATTTCCTGAAATATTAAAAATCTATGAGGACAAAGATTTTAAGACGAGACATAAAAAAGATGGATCACCAGTCACCAAGGCCGACATGCTTGGCCATAAGTTAATCCTGAAGTTTTTAAACAAGCATTATCCTGACATACCGATTGTTTCAGAGGAGAGTTTCACGCAAAAAGGCTATAAACCGGCAAAAGAGTTCTGGTTGGTTGATCCCATTGATGGAACCAAGGAATTCGTTAATCGATCGGGCGAATTTACAACCAATATTGCACTAATTCAAAATGGTCAGCCAGTCCTGGGCGTGGTTGGAGCGCCAGCAATCAATAAGATTTGGTCTGGTATTTCAGCTCAAACACCCAAAACGACTAAATTAAAGGTCACAACCCCAAGCTCTGCATTGAAAATAGTGATGAGTAAAAGCCACAAAACAGTTATAGATTCAGCTTTTTTGAACTTTTTAGATAAAAACGGCAAAAAAGTAAAAATTATTAGCAAGGGCAGTTCTTTAAAAATATGTACTTTGGCAGACAAAAAAGCCGATATTTACCCTAGATTTGGCCCAACATCAGAGTGGGATATTGCCGCAGCTGATGCGGTTCTTAGGTCAAATGGTGGGGGCATTTTTCAAATAGAAACGCTGAAACCCCTTGAATATGGGAAAAAAGATAGCATATTAAATCCTATGTTCATTGCGATAAGTAATTTGAACGAAAAAAAGACAATATTGTCTTTAATAAGAGGTTTTAGTAAAAATTTGCTATAATTATTTAATAAGATAACCTTTGGTTATAATATTATATTAATAAAATTTATATATGGGTACTGATTTACAGACAATAACGCTATCGACTCCAGGCAAGGACATTGAATCCTATTTGTCTTGCGTCCATGCGATCCCCATCCTGACACCCGAACAGGAAAAAGAACTTGCTTATAAACTTTACGATAACAATGATCTTGAGGCTGCGCGTCAACTGGTTCTGTCTCATTTAAGATTTGTTGTTCATATTTCACGCTCTTACTCAGGCTATGGCTTGCCTTTGGCTGACATTATCCAAGAAGGAAACATTGGCTTAATGAAAGCAGTGGATCGATTTGATCCAAATAAAGGTGTCAAAGTGGTATCTTTTGCTGTGCATTGGATCAAAGCAGAGATTCATGAGTACATCTTAAAAAATTGGAGAATGGTTAAAATTGCTACCACCAAGGCGCAACGAAAATTATTCTTTAATCTTAGAAGCAAGAAGAAAACACTCGACTGGTTAACGAAGGAAGAAGCAGAAAAGATTGCCAAAGACTTAAATGTTGAGGTTAAGGATGTCTTGCACATGGAGAACCGACTGACCTCTCATGATGCGGCCTTTGATGGCCCTGTTGGCAGTGACGATGAGAGCGACATTATGTCCCCATCCCAATACCTTGAGGATAAGTCCTTTAGCCCAGAGATTTTAGTTGCCGAACAAGAAGTTGCCGATCATAACTCTGAAGAGCTAACCATGGCGCTTTCGCAGCTTGATGAAAGAAGCAAAGATATTATTGCAAGAAGATATTTGGCTGATCAAAAAGAAACACTTCACGATTTAGCAGACGAATATAACGTTTCTGCAGAAAGAATTAGACAAATTGAAAATGGTGCTTTGAAAAAACTTAAAGCTGCTATGTCTAACGCTGCCTAATTCAGGCAATTCTCTTCATCCCAGGAAAGAGCAATTAATCAAGATAAACCATATCTCGCAAGCTTTGTTAAAAGGTTAGGGCGAATAACTTCCGCTCAAAAAGAGGCGCTCGAGACACTGGATGAATTTCATCTCCAAGACTCTTCCCAGTTGCTTGATTTGGTCCCAGACTACAAAAAAGTGATTCTAGAAATAGGATTTGGTAACGGTGAAAATACTGCTTTTTTAGCAACCAAGAATCCTGATGCGTTAATCGTAGCCTCAGAAGTCTATAGATCAGGGATTGGTAGCTTGCTTGCCTCTATTGATAAGAATTCGTTTCGGCACATTAAGATTTTTGATGATGATATTCGCGACCTTTTACTGGGTCTTTCAGAAGCTCTCTTTCATGAAATCTATATCATTTGTCCAGATCCATGGCCCAAAGCCAGGCACCATAAACGCAGATTAGTTAATCAAGGATTTTTAGAAAACCTTCACACAGTTATGCACCCAGGCGGGACTATTTACGTCTCAACCGACTGGCAGAATTATGCCGAATTTATTGAAGAAGAGACTCCTAAGCTAAAGGATAAGTTTACGGCTAAAAAGATTTCTAATGACGGCATGCCCATTACTCGATTTCAAGCTCGCGCCATGAGAGAAGGTCGAGAAATTTATACCTACCTGCTGACAACGTTAAAAAAATAACTTTATGGTTTCGTTGAGATATTGATATCCGCGATCCGTTGCACCAATTTTATTTTTTAACAGCAGCCCCTCAGACACTCCTACCTCATATTTTTTCCAGAAACTCTCAGGCAGCAATGTGTTGATTTGATCTTGGTTGATACCATTTTTTATTCTTAATAAATTCATGGCTAGATCCATGTCCAGTTCAGCGCCTTGAACAACAGTGCGGTCAGTCATTGTTTGTTTTTTTATGTAGCCATTTAGGGGCTTAATTTTTCTAAATCTTGAAATTTCTTCATCCAGAGTAATTTTGCTATGAGCTCCGGGGCCAACTCCCAAGAAATCACCAAATTGCCAGTAATTAACATTGTGGTTACTTTTGAACCCTGCTTTCGACCAGGAAGATACTTCGTATTGCTTAAAGTCATTTAACTCTAAAACTTCTCGGGCTATGTGCTCCATGTTTTCAATGACTTCCTCGCTGGGGAGCTTAAGCTCCTTTTTATAGAAGATGGTATTGGGCTCAATGGTTAGCTGATACAAGGAGAGATGGTTCGCTTTTGAGGCAACAAATTGTTCTAGGGAATCTTTAAACGAAGCCTCAGTTTGATGTTCGATGCCATACATTAGATCAATGGTTACATTTGTATCCTGCAAAAGATTTACAGCTTTTATCCCAGAAGCTTTGTCATGATTTCTACCAAGCGCTATAAGTTCTTTGTCATGATAACTTTGCAAACCTAATGAGAATCTATTAATACCAAGTTTTGCTAGGCTTTGTATCTTTTCTTTCGTCACATCTCTTGGGTTCATCTCAAAGGTTATTTCTATATTCTCATCCCAAGGGTATTGCTTAATACTCTCTAAAATTTCTTCCATAGCATCAATAGATGTTAACGAGGGAGTGCCGCCGCCAAAATAGATGCTTGAAAACTTCCTGCCATTTATTAACGAGGTAGAATCATTAAGATCTTGGGCAATGGCCTTGGCTAGCTCTTGATCTTGCTGATTTACTGGATCGGTGGTGATTGAAAAATCACAATATGGACATTGAACCTCACACCATGGAAGGTGGACATAGAGACTTAGGGGTGGATTATTAAGAGACAAAATTTTTAATTTTCTGCCTGAGAGTTTCAGCGGCTTTGCCTCTATGACTTAATTTAGCTTTTTCTTCATTGGGCATTTGAGCCAAGGAAAGATTAGAGCCTAGAGGATAAAACATCGGGTCGTAACCAAAACCATTTATTCCTTCTGAAGTAATTTTAATGGTTCCTTCAAGCATTCCGGTCGCAACCAATGGAAATGGATCTGAAGGCGCATTGAGCATGACCAGCACGCACACAAAAAAAGCCTGAGTTTCATTTACATCAATTTTAATTAACTCTTTTTTTAGGTGCTCTCTGTTTTCCTCATCGCTCGCATCCGCTTTAGCGTATCTTGCAGAGTGCAAGCCAGGCATATTATTTAGAGCCGGAACGATTAGTCCTGAGTCATCCCCTAAAGCGCTAAGCCCAGAAGCATGAGTAGCAAAACGTGCTTTATGTAGGCTATTCTCAAAAAAAGTTTGACCAACTTCCTCCTCTGGAATAATCCCAAAAGTTTCTTGAGAGAGTATTTCAAAATCTGAAAGTAGAAGAGTGAATTCTTTTAGTTTTCCTGGGTTGCTTGTGGCAATGAGGAGCTTGGGTTTACTTTCCAAGGAGGTAAACTGCCTCTGCAGCAAATAAGTTGGGCGAGTAATCAGTCAACCATGAAGTGTTACCGCGCTTATTGAGGTAGACTTTTTTCAAAATCTTAAACTCCTCTGTTTCACACAGCTCTTCAAAATCAGCAATGGTACATAGATGAAGATTTTTAGTCTCATACCACCTTGCCGGCAATTGAGATGAAGAGGGCATTTTGCCTTTTAAGAGTCCCGTTCTAAGCTCCCAATTCCCAAAGTTAGGCAGGGTAATCACACATTGATTGGCAACTTCTAAAATATTTTGAAGAGCCTCTTTTGGTTTTCGCAGGCATTGGATTGAACTTGCCATAATAGCTACATCAAAATTCATATTCTTATACTCTAGAAGTCCTTGATCAATATCTTGCTGCACAACAGAGATACCGTTCTTAATGCAGCCATGAATTTTATTTGGGTCATTTTCTACCCCATAACCTATGATTGATTTTGAATTAGCCAAAGATTTTAGTAACGAACCATCGCCACAACCAAAATCTATTACTTTTGAGTTATCAGCAACCCATTCGGTGACAATTGTTTCAAGCGATCTATTCATTGCTCTCTAAAAAATTTTTTAAACTTACTGCATATTCATCGGAATGAAATAAAAAGCTATCGTGCCCATAGTCACCTTCAAGCTCAACATACGAACTTCGAACTCCTGCTTTAATTGCAGAAAGCTGTATGTCTTTGCCGTATTCTTTTGGAAATAACCAGTCTGAATTAAACGATGCTATAAAGAGCTTAGCTTTTATTTGCTTAAAACATGTTACTAAATCTTGCTCAAAGTCTTTGGCCGGATCAAAGCTATCCATGGCTTTGGTCATTAGTATGTAACTGTTTGCATCAAAGGTTTCAGCAAATTGCTCGCCCTTGTACTGCAAATAATTCTCAACCTCATAACTGACGTCTTCATCTATTTTTGTTTCAGGGCTTTGGAGCTTTCTGCCAAATCTTTTGCGCATATTAGCCTCAGATAGGTAAGTGATATGTCCCAGCATACGAGCTGCTTTCAGGCCTTTCTTTGGTTTAATATTTTGAAGATGATAGTCTCCTCCAGCAAAATTCTCATCTTTTCTAATAATCTCTCTTGCGACTTCATTGAGTGCAATATTTTGAGAACTAATTTTTGACGAGGCAGCAATAATTGCAGCCTTTTTAATTAGGGCTGGATAAGAGATTGACCATTGCAGAGCTTGCATGCCACCCAGACTTCCTCCAGCAACCATTTCCCATGCAGGTATTTTTAAATACTCTAATAAAGTTTTTTGTGCATTAACCCAGTCCTTGACCGAGACTTCAGGAAAAGAGGCGCCATACATTTGATTGGTTTCTGGGGAAATTGAAATAGGACCAGACGATCCATCACATCCACCTAGGTTATTTACAGACACTACAAAATATTTAGATGTATCAATGGTTTTACCATTGCCTATGATTTGATCCCACCAGCCTGGTTTATTTTCCTCTGTTTTAATGCCTGCGGCATGGTGATTTCCAGAAAAAGCATGGCAGACTAATACTGCATTATCTTTGCTTTTATTAAGTTCACCATAGGTCTCTACCATCAACTCAAAGCTAGATAGAGTTGAGCCTGATTCAAGCTTGATTGGCCCATCAAAGGTAAGTTTTTCAGTATGAACCTTCATACCATTGAGCTGATTATTTGAATAAAAGATGTATTAATAAGATTTAGCAACATTAAACCAATAATGGGAGTGAAATCTAAACCGCCCATGGGAGGAACAAATTTTCTTATGGGTTGCAAGATTGCTCCTGACATTTCTTCGACTATCTGAAGCAGAGGGTGATTGTTTCCTGGAGCAACCCAGCTCAGGATAACGGACCCAATAACACAGTAAAATAAAATTCTGAAACAAGAGTTAATTACATTTATTATTGAAATAAACAACAATGTTAAAGGTTCATACCCACTGGAGTAGGCAAGATATAAAGAGACAAACTGAAAAAGAAAAGCTAGGGCTAAAGCTGCTAGAAGTGGATTGAGGAAAAAAAATATTGATTTAGAGATTGGCTCTAGGTAGGTAGCAAATATTTTTACAATAGGATTGAAATAATTAATCCTAAATAGCCGAAACATGGCAAGAAGGACAAATGCATAACTTGCAAAGCTGAGTATGATTGTGAGTGTTCCGGTCATTCTGTTCCCATTAAAGTATTAGTTTTCATCGCTTATTTGAATAGATCTTTCTTTTGCTGCTCTAAATGCATCCTTAAAAATAGAATCTATTTTACTGTCCTCAAGAGATTCTAGTCCTGCTTGAGTTGTTCCGCCGGGTGATTTTATCTTATTTATTAGCATTTCAAAATCACGCTCTTTTCCAAACAAATCCCCGAGGCTGCTGACAAAGTCTTGAAAAATATTGATGGCATGCTCATCGTTGCCATTGTTTATTGCCTTTAGCTCTTTGAGATATATATTTAAGACTTGAAATAAGAAAGCTTGGCCGCTGCCAATAATGCTGGTGAAGGCATGAATATCATCTTCATTTTCCATAACCATAATGTGACCCACTCGCTCAAATAAAGCACATGCATTTTTGAAGGCAGGGGCTTCCTGATCTTCAGCATAAAGAGCAGTAATGCCCTTATTGTAAGCCGAGGCTGTGTTTGGCATTGATCGGATGATTGAGGCTGAAGTTGGGTATTTTGAAATCCCAATGCCGGCCACTACAGTTAGAATATTTGAATGAGGAGCAAGGTCTTCAATCTTTTGAGCAACAACAAGAGCATCTTTAGGCTTCACTGCTAACACAATTAAATCAAATATATCCTCTGATAAGCATTCGAACGATGCCACGGTAATTTTCTGACTTTTAAGTAAGTCTATTTTTTCTTGATTCCGTTCAATGCAAACTATTTCTTCAGGTGGCAACTGAGATTTAAGCAAGCCATCAATAATAGCTTGAGCAATATTACCGCCGCCTACAAAACATATTTTCATAGCCTTGGTCCCAAAAGAGTCTCACCAATTCTGACCATAGAGGAGCCTGCAACAATTGCTTCCTCATAATCACCAGATGTTCCCAAGGATAGCTCGGTGCAATTCGGTACAATTTCTTTTAACGAACTTTGCAGGGATTGAATGTTTGCGTAAGTTTTCAATTTATCTTTATTTGAAGCATTAATATCTGGCATAAACATTAAACCCCTAAGTTCCAGATTGGAGCAATGAGAATTAATCTCTTTCGCAAAAGTTAACACATCTTCAGTCTTTACTCCCGATTTAGTCGGCTCATTATCAATGTTAACTTGAATTAATACGGACATTTTTTTATTGAAATGCTCGCAAGCCTGATTGAGCTTGCTGGCAACTTTCATGCGGTCAATTGAATGAACCCAATCCGCTGCTTCGGCGATGAGTTTCAGTTTATTTGTTTGGATGGGCCCAATAAAATGCCAAACGATATCTGTGGGGCAGGAGCCTACTTTTTGATGCAGTTCTTGCGCATAATTTTCACCAAAATCTCTGACACCACTGTCGTAAGCTTCTTGGATGATTTTAGTGGATTGTAATTTAGATACAGCAATCACTCTTACAGATTGAGCAGATTGGTTGATGCCTGAGCAAGCAAGATCAATATTGGCCTGAACTGCTTGTACCCTGGACTCTATGCTTTGATACATTTTTTAATTAATAATGGCTGACGATTATTTTTAACCATAACCTCTCTTGCATTATTAACCTCTGATTTAGTTTTATAAGGCCCAGACATCACTCTAAAAAGAGTTTTCCCAGGCATTGATGAGCTAAAGGTTCTTTCTACATAGGCTTGTATGTCAAGAGCAAACATAATCCCAAGTTGCTCTTGAGCATATATGCGCTTCCCATAAGTTTCGATTTGCAATAAATACTCACAATTCTCTGCAGTGACAATGCCCTCTAATTCGATTAGCACAGTATCCTTTTCTAAGTCTGTTGGATAGAAAAATTCAACGGTTGGATTCGTCACGTGCCCCCGTAAATTTTTTACATCTGTCTGCAAAAGAAATTTAGATGAAATAAGAAGGATTGCCGCCATCCCAGCAACAATAAAAAAGTGCTTAATTTTTAAGGGTTGATTGAGCTCTCTTTTTGCGCGAAGAGTTGCAGTTCTCTTGTTGGACTTTGATTTATTGACAGGATGTTTTTTTGCAAAATCTTTCATGGGACTTACATTTGATCTAAAGGCTCTATGCCAAGCAACTCTAAAGCTGAACCTAGAACATTTTTAACGACAGCGAGGGATCTCATGATATTGATTTGTTCAGCTTCTTCGGCATTTAAAATGTTCACATCATTGTAAAAGTGATGAAAGCCTTGAGCTAAATCCCTTAAATAATAAACAACCAGATGAGGATGAAGGTTTTCTCCTGCATTATGTACGACAAAAGGAAAGTTAAGGGCTAATTGAATCAGCTCGTCACAAGCATGAAAGTTTTCAATATCAGAGAATGCGTTCGGTAGGGTTTTTCCCAAGCCAACATATTTTTTTTGAACTGAGCAAATTCGTGCATGCGCGTATTGAACATAGTAATAAAGATTATCCTTAGAGTTTGTTCTGGCAACTCCGATATCAAAATCCAAGTGTTGATCTGCTTGCTTAGACAGATAATAAAAACGCGAAGCGTCTGGGCCGATGTCATCAATCAATTGTTTTAGGGTATAAAAGTTTCCACTGCGGGTGGACATTTTAACTTTTGCACCATCCTCAAAAAGATTAGCGAACTGAACAAGTTGAACTTGCATCTGTTGTTTTTTGTAACCAAAGGCTTCAATTGTTGCCTCAATTCTCTTGATGTAGCCATGATGATCAGAGCCCCAAACATTAATAATGGTATTAAAGCCTCTGTCTAATTTATTTTTGTGGTACACCAGATCTGCAGATAAATAAGTGCCTCTGCCATCTTCTCTGATGATGACTCGATCTTTATCGTCACCAAATTTTGTTGACTCTAACCAGACCGCCCCATCTTTTTCATAAGTATGATTTTTTTGTAATTGTTGGATGGCAAGAGATATTTCAGATTGGTTGTCAGACAGATTCCCCAAAGAGGACTCAAAAAACCAATGATCATAATTAACTTTGAATTCAGTTAAATCAGCTTTAATAGATTGAATAACGTAGGCCAAGCCCTGAGCTCTTATTAAAGCCCAGCTTTCAACATAAGCAGATTGAATGCGAGTGATCAATTCATCAATCTGGGCCTCTGGATCTTCTGGAAGATTGCTTTGAAGTGTTTTTTTATCTATCTCTTCAGCTTTTAAGTCTAAAGAAATAGAGTCAGCAATATCCAGAACATACCCACCCTTATAAGCAGAGCCTGGGAAAGTGTCTTCATCAAAGCATGTAAATTTTCTTAAAAAAATGCTGCAAGTTAAAATATCAATTTGCCTTCCAGCGTCATTAACATAATATTCTCTCTCAACCTCATGCCCAAGATGCTCCAGTATTCTTCCAATCGCATCTCCATAAGCAGCGCCTCTTCCATGGCCGACGTGCAGAGGTCCAGTTGGATTAGCAGAGACAAATTCAATTTGAATTTTTTGTTTGGTCGTTTGTTCAGAACCTGTACTCAGTTTTAAGCCTGCCTCTGCCTGCTGCAAAAAGGCTCGTTGAGTTAAAAAGATATTCACAAAACCAGGGCCTGCAACTTCAATCTTTTGTATGCCCTCAATGCCCTCAAGGGACTGTGCTAACTGAGCAGCTAACTCTTTTGGATTTTTTTTTGCAATGTTAGATGCAATGAGGCAAAGATTTGTTGTCCAGTGACCTTTATCCAGAGAATCTGAAAGATTAAGTTTGTGCTTTGAAATTAAAAGATTTTTTTGATCGCTTGCGAGATCTAAGACATCGTCAATGAAATTATTTAGCGCTAATGATATTTGAGTAAACAAAAAATTAAACCCTTCCCGAGTATTCCCCTGATCTAGTGTCCACTTTGATTTTCTCACCCTCTTCAACAAACAAAGGAACTTGAATCGTTACCCCGGTCTCTAACTCTGCTGGCTTAGTTGCTCCAGAGACAGTGTCTCCTTTGATGCCTGGATCAGATCTAGAAATAGTTAATTCTACGAACGCAGGCGGCTCAACGGTGATCGGCTCATCATTCCAGATAACCACTTCGCAAGTTTCTTGGCCTATAAGCCATTTTTTTGCATCAGCAACCACTTTTTCGGTTATTCCAATTTGCTCAAAAGTTGTGGAATTCATAAAATGCCAGAAATCACCATCTGAATAAAGGTAACTCATTTCAACCGTGCTCACATCTGCTTCTTCTACAGACTCGCCAGATTTATAAGTTTTATCGATCACCTTATCGGTCATTAAGTTTCTAAATTTCACACGCATGACAGCTTGCCCTTTACCAGGCTTATGAAACTCATGCTCTATAATGGAACAAGGTTGCCCGCTGATGATAATTTTGAGACCGTTTTTAAATTGGCTTGTTGATATTTTCATTGTGTGATTTACTTTCTTTTTGTATTAATTATGGAGTTTGTTCGGATGCATAAATTATTATTATCTACTGTATTACTGTCTATTGTCGTTATTTCTTCTTGTTCAAGTCAACAAACTCCTGCCTTAAATGAATCTGACGTAGAAACATTTTTAGAGAGAGTTGAGCTAGAAGACAAAACTCTTGGCCCTGTAGCAAGCTCAGCATATTGGCTACAAGCTAATTTTATCACTTATGATTCTCAGAAAGTAGTTGCAGATTATGGAAAAAGATTTCAACTTCTGGCTCTAGAGCGCGCAAGACTAGCATCTACTTTTGATGACGTCGAAGTTTCAGAGGAAAACAGAAGAAAGCTCAATTTAATTAAAAACTCCTTTGTCATGCCATCGCCTTTGGATGATACCTTAGCAGGAGAGATTGCCAATATCATGGCAGAGCTCGATGCGATGTATGGGGCTGGGCAACATTGTTTTGGCGACGGTGATTGCTATGACTTAGAAGCATTTGAAGGCGTCATTGACAATTCTAGAGACCCGGATGAGCTATTAAAAGCATGGGAAGGTTGGAGAAATATTGGCACACCCATGAAAGACAAATATTTAAGAATGGTTGAAATTGGTAATCTGGGAGCAAAAGATCTTGGTTATGAAGGCCTGACCGATCTGTGGTTTAGTCAATACGACATGCCGGCAGAAGAATTTTTAGCTGAAACTGACAGAGTATGGGGCGAGCTTAAGCCTTTGTATGATGCATTACATTGCCATGTAAGAAGCGAACTTTCAGAGCATTATGGCGAAGAAGTTGTTTCAAAAGAGGGCGTATTGCCTGCCCATGTTTTAGGAAATATGTGGGGCCAATCTTGGGCCAATGTATATGATTTGGTTTATACGCCAGATAATCCCAATGCGTCTAGCGGAATTGACTTAACAAAGATTTTAGAAGAAAAAAATATCGATGAAATAGAGATGACAAAAATAGCAGAAAATTTTTTCATCTCACTTGGTTTTCAACCGCTGCCTGATACTTTTTGGGAGAGATCTCTTTTTATCAAGCCGCAAGATCGAAGCGTCGTTTGCCATGCATCTGCATGGAATCTCGATGCGGATGCAAATGACCTTAGAATAAAAATGTGCATTGAAAGAAACGCTGAGGATTTTTCAACCATCCATCATGAGCTTGGGCATATTTTTTACTATCAAGCATATAACAACACACAACCCAGCGTATTTCAGAGCGGAGCCAATGACGGCTTTCATGAGGCGGTAGGCGACTTATTGGCTCTTTCAATCACTCCTGAGTATTACAATAAAATTGGTCTAATCTCAGAGGCTGAAGCCAAAGCTGCAACATCAGATCCAATATCTCTTCTTATGCAACAAGCATTACAAGGAGTTGTTTCAGTTCCATGGACCTTGATGCTAGATAAGTGGAGGGCTGGAGTTTTTTCAGGTGAAACCTCTGAGTCAGAGCTCAATAATTCTTGGTGGGAGCTAAGAGAGTACTATCAAGGAATAGGAGTGCCAAGAGAAAGAGGAGCAGATGCATTTGATCCAGGTGCAAAATACCATATTCCTGGAAATACTCCTTATACAAGATATTACTTAGCACAAATTCTCCAATATCAATTTCATGAATCACTTTGCAATCAAATGGGTTTTGAAGGACCTTTGCATGAGTGCTCTATTTACGACAATGAGCTTGCTGGTAAAAAGTTAAGAGCAATGCTTTCTCTTGGGCAGAGCCAAGAGTGGCAAGTGGCTCTTGAGGCGCTCACAGGAACACGTTCTCTTAGCGGCAAATCAATGTTAAATTATTACAAACCGCTCAAGGATTGGTTGGATGTTCAAAACACTGATCGTACTTGTGGATGGGAGGGATGATGAAACACTTAACTAATTTAGCTATCGCCGCTGGAGTTTTTATTTTTACAAAACTTTATGCTGATGCAATTTCTTTTAACAGCATTGAGTTATCAGGAGTGAATTTGGTTGGCCACCTCCTGGTCCTGATCTTTGTCATTCAATGGATTGCATATATTCCAGCTTTTATATTTAAAACTGAAAAATTTTATGATTTAACGGGCAGCCTTACTTATATAGCAGCTATTTCATTTGCTTTGTATTCCACCAATACCTCTCAAAGCCTTGATCTGGGTAGTCTAATCATAGGCGCTGCAATTATCGTCTGGGCTGTAAGACTGGGCTCATTTTTATTTATGAGAGTTCACAAAGATAAAAAAGATGGACGATTTGATACTATTAAAACTTCCTTCTCTCAATTTTTTATGACATGGACTTTGCAAGGCATGTGGGTTTTTATATGCTCATCTGCTGCTTTGGTTGCAATCGCCAATCCAACAGGCGTGCCGATAAATATTCTATTTATAATGGGCCTGGCGCTATTTATTTTAGGCTTTGTGATTGAGATCATTGCTGATAACCAGAAGTCTGCGTTTCGATCTATTCCTGAGAACAAAGATGTTTTTATTAATGAGGGATTATGGGCAAGGTCCAGACACCCAAACTATTTCGGTGAAATTACTTTATGGACAGGCATTACCGTAATGGGCATATCTGCCTTTGAAGGCATGAACTATTTAGCACTTTTCTCACCAATATTTTCATATCTATTATTGAACTATGTCAGTGGGGTGAGAATGTTAGAGTATAGAGGGCACAAAAAATGGGGGCATCTTGATGCTTATAAAGTCTACAAAGAATCTACCCCTAAACTAATCCCCAAAATTTTTTAAGATTTACTAAAATGTCTTTAAATTAGACGCATAAATCTTTACATTTTTCTGATACTAAATAATGCAAATTAGGTACAATTACAATGCAATAAAAGTTTGAATAATTTCACAACACTAGTTAGACTAGTGAACCATTTTTCTAGGGAGAAAAAAATGTTAAATAAAAGTTTATTAACTATAGCTATGCTCACTACATTCGTAGCTGCATCAGAGATGGAAGCAATTCTTGAGGTTGGCAGAGATAATACAGAATTATCTGCGCAATCACAGGGCAAAATTGATGCTACAGACTCTGCAACCGATAAATTGATCAATGAGTTTAAAGTTGTGTCCAAGCAAGTTGAAGGCTTAAAGCTCTACAACGCTCAAAAAAGAATCCAGATTCAGGCACAGCTTGATCTAATGGATCAGTACGATGAACAACTTGTTCAGGTTGTGGTCATGCAAAGACAAGTCCCGCCTCTAGCACAAAGAATGCTAGCTGGCCTAGAGAAATATGTAAAACTCGACACACCTTTTCACATAGAAGAAAGATTGCAAAGACTAGATTTAGTTAGAGCATCTTTGTCTAACCCAAAAGTCACTGCTTCAGAGCAGGTCAGACAAATACTTGAGGCCTACAACATCGAAGGCGAGTATGGAAGAAAGCTTGATGCATATGACGAGACGATTGTTCTTGATGGCAAAGAAATGGTTGTGAACATTTTAAGGGTTGGAAGGCTTGGGATGTTTTTCCAAACAAAAGACGAAAGAAAAACAGGCTACTACGATACTGAGCTTGGTTCATGGGAAGAGCTTTCAGGAAGTTATAGAGTCCAAGTTAGAGATGGTATTCGAATGGCTCAAAAATTAGCACCAATGGATATCATGATGCTGCCGATTGTCTACAGAGGAGAAGCTTCATGAAAAATTTAAATAAATACTTACTGTCTTTTGCTTTAATTGGAACAATTTCAGTATTTGCGCAAGACGTTGTTGAAGGTGAAGCTACTACTACGCAAGCTCTACTTCAAATGGTTTTAGAGGGCAGAACATCTGAGCAAACAGCTAACTCTAAAAGAGAAGCTGACTTTGGAGCAACTAAAAATAAGCAAGCTGCAAAATTAGCAGCAGAAAAGAGGGAGCTTGCTAGGCAAGAGAATATTGCAGACGCTCTTGAAAAAGAATACAAAGCAAATGAATCTATACTAGTTGTTAAAGAAACTGCTTATAAAAAAGAGCTAGGTTCATTGGTTGAGTTGTTTGGGCATCTACAGAGTTCAGCAGGAGAGGCTAGTGCCCTATTTGCAGATTCTCTATCATCAGGCCAATACGGCAGAGACAGAGAAAAATTCTTAAACGACCTATCTTCTAAAATGTCTAGCGCAACCGAATTACCAACAATTAGAGAGCTTGAAGGTCTCTGGTATGAGCTTCAAAGAGAAATGGTTGCGGGATCAGAGGTTGTAACATTTAATGCTAACGTCATCACTCTTGAGGGTGACTCAGTCGAATGTGCTGTTACAAGAGTTGGTTTATATAATGCTATTTGTGATGGAAAATATCTTGAGTACATTGGCAGCAAAGGACAGTATGCATTTTTAGGTAAGCAGCCAGAAGGTCGTTATGTCAGCACTGCAAAAAAATTATCTAAAGCAGATGCAGGTGATGTGGTTAAATTTGGCGTGGATCCTACAGGACCAGTTGGTGGAAGCTTGCTTGCTAATTTAATTCAAAACCCAAGTCTCATGGAGAGAGTTAACCAAGGACGTGAAGTAGGTTACATCATCATCTTTGTTGGTTTGATAGGTATCAGCATAGCTTTTTGGAAGCTATTCCAACTTTATACCATGGGCATAGCGGTAAAAAAACAAGCCACGTCCAAAACCCATGATCAATCTAATCCACTGGGCAGGGTTCTAGCGGTTGGTGAAAAACACATGAGCAAGGATATCGAGACCCTTGAGTTGAGGTTGGCAGAGGCAATCATGGCTGAAAGACCAGATATCGAGCGCGGCATTAATGTTGTAAAAATAATTTCAGTTGTAGCTCCTTTGGCTGGACTTTTAGGAACTGTGACAGGGATGATTGTTACCTTCCAACAAATTACTTTGTTTGGAACGGGTGATCCAAAAATTATGGCTGGTGGTATTTCTCAGGCTCTAGTTACCACTGTTTTAGGTCTAGTAGTTGCAATTCCAACAACGCTTTTACATTCTTTTGCTAATTCTTCAGCAAGAGGCATTATTAATGTTCTTGAAGAACAAAGCACAGGAATCGTAGCAGAACATTCTGATAAGTAATTAGAGATAATGTTCTACGCAATTACTGAAGCATTTAATACCCTCAGAGACTTTATGTCCGCTGGGGGAAGTGTTCTGTGGTTGATTGCAATTTTGGCAGCCTTCATGTGGGCAATAATATTAGAGAGAATCTGGTACTTTAATGCAGGTCACAAAGTCTATATGCAAGATATTCGATCTGAATGGGAAGCAGTGGGTGATCACACAACATGGAGAGCGCAGCAAATCAAAGATAAGCTCACCTCTCAAGCTAAGACAGAAGTGAATAAATATCTACCCCTTATTAATACATGCGTTGCCCTCGCTCCCCTCTTTGGATTGCTAGGAACAGTTACAGGCATGATTGAGGTCTTTCAGGTGATGGCATTTACAGGTGGTGGTGATGCAAGATCTATGGCTGGAGGGGTGTCAAAAGCTACGCTTCCAACTATGGCCGGCATGACAACAGCTCTATCTGGAGTTTTTGCTACCATATACCTTACATCAGCTAAAAATAGAGAAGAAAATTCAATCAAAGAAATAATTAAAAGTTAAATAGGAGAATATCGTGAGAAGAAACGCTATATCAAGTGCAGTACAAGACGAAGAAGCTGAAATTAACATGACTCCCATGCTTGATGTTGTATTCATCATGCTTATCTTTTTTATTGTTACAGCTAACTTTATTAAAGAGCCTGGTCTAGAAATCAATAGACCAGATGCAAGTACAGCCGAAACTCAAGAAAATGCTGCAATATTGATTGCAATTGGTGCTTCAGGAGAAATATGGATGGACGGAAGAAGAATTGACGCCCGCCAAGTTAAAGCAAACGTTGTTAAGCTTTTAGCAGATAATCCCCAGGGATCAGTTGTCATTCAAGCAGATGAAAAAGCAATGGCTGATACCATTATCAAAGTAATGGATGGCGCTAGAGAAGCTGGCGTATTTAACATCTCGCTTGCATCTGAGCCAAAATAGAGAGTCACATTGAATACTGCTGCTAATAGTTTAAATTCTGCTTCGCAAATCTTATCAAAGATTCTTGCTCCGCTGGCAGACTTTTATTACAAAGCATTTAATTATAATAAATATTTAGCAGGCGTTGGTTTTGCCTCTATTATAACTCTATCTCTTTTCTTTCTGATGGTTGCGTTGATATCTCTTGGGGATGCTGGCATCCCAGAGGACAATTCAAGGAAACTGGGTGATGTCATAATGCCAGATAGAGACATTGATACCCTATTTGATAACGTAGATAAGCCTGAAGAGCCTGAAGAACAACCCGAAGATATTGCTCAACCAGAATTAGATCTAGCCCCTATAGCTGGCATGGATGTAAGCCTCCCAAAACCAAAAGCTAACTTTGCAGGCAGCGGTTCATTTTTTAGAGACGGTGAATATATTCCACTGTTCAAAGTTACACCCATTTACCCAAGAAGAGCTCAAGAGAGAGGTATCATGGGATATGCAGTTGTAGCATTCACTATTACGGAAACTGGAACCGTAGAAAATGCTGAGGCTCTTGAAGGAATGTGTGGAGATCCCAGGAATCCTGAAACAGTATTTAGAGCATGTTCTATTTTTAATTCAGCAGCTAAACGCGCATCA
>Ga0206130_10002481_pt1 | contig 25586 bp, 27 predicted proteins | sample Helgoland_Spring_9_FD_148637 | JGI IMG/M metagenome (GOLD analysis project Ga0206130, IMG submission 148637) | Pelagic subsurface seawater microbial communities from Kabeltonne, Helgoland, North Sea - Helgoland_Spring_Bloom_20160512_1 | ecosystem: Environmental > Aquatic > Marine > Epipelagic ...
GACCATGCCGCTGTAATACCTAAGTAACGAATAATACCTCTGTAGAGACCAAAACTATTAAACACAGGAAGGGCAATTACTGGAGCAAAAAAAACCAATAATACTATTGGGTCATGCACACCACCACTGGGCCAGTACCAATTGTCTAAACTCAGTAAAAACGATAGCGCGAGAGCACCTATGACTATTACAAAGTCAGAAGTAATGAGAATCCTGCGCTTTGTTTTGCGGGATATCGCAAGTATTTTTTTAAAAACAGTATGCATAAATTACTCGCTGTATTATTAAGTCAAACAGCTGGATAAATAAAAATATTAAAGGGCATTGGACAACAAAATTAATAAGTATTTAAGGGAATTAAAGCAACAGCACATCAACAATATTTTTACATTACTTGATCAGTCTTTTATATAACTTTAAAATTTCTGATGTGATTTTATCTTGGGAAAAAATATGAATAGCTCGATTTCTTGCATTTCTTCCCATTGTGTTTCGTAATTTATTATTGACCAATTTCAACATTGCCTCTTCTAACAATTTACTAGATTTAACTGGCACTAGCAGACCAGTTTCTCCTTCAACTATTGCATCACTCAATCCATATATATTAGAACCAATAGAAGGAAGTCCACAGGACGCTGCTTCAATTATTACACTCCCGAACCCCTCTCTGTAACTTGGCATCAAAAAGATATCTGAAGCAGCCATGTACTTCTCTGGTGTCTTAGTAAAATCAACAAACTTAATGAATGCTTCACAAGGGCCAAGAGTTGGAACTAGCTGGCTCCTCAACATTTCCTCATCTTTACCTACGATTATTAGCGCTACATTCTTTTGTTGTTTACTAACCTGTTTGAAGGCTTCAACGGCCTCAAACACTCCCTTTTCTTTTTTCAGCCTTCCAACAAATAAAAATAATAAACAATTATTCTGGATATTTAGCTGTCTACGGATACACTTTTTATCAGTGTTTGAAGGTTTAAATTGATTGACGTCTACACCACTAATAGAACCGCTACCTAACACCTTAGAAAACCCTCTGGTTAAAATACCCTCTTTCACCAAAAAATCTTGCTGAGAAAAGCTATCTACCAAAATAGTAGTATTAAGCATAACAATTGTTTTATCTAACAACTTTAAGAACCAGCGACCCAAGCCTTTTTTCGTCATCCATACTTGGCCAGTAAACGTATGCAACCGACAGGGCACTCTGGTAATCCATGCAGCGATCGAGGTCAACAGTCCAGCTTTAGGTGAAACTGAATGAACCAAAGAAAATCTATTTCGGTGCAATATTATAATTAGTAAAAAAAGAGCTTTTAAATCAAAAAGTAAATTTATATCTCTTTTTATCGGCACATGGATGGAGTCAATTTTACTTGAAATATTGTCCAACATATCTATATCACCATCAAAATTAGCAATAATAGTGACATCATAAAAATCAACCAAAGAATTAATTTGATGTGCGAGAAACACTCTAGCCTGAACAGGTTTCGCAATAATAAAAGCTATTTTTTTTGTGCAAATAATAGAAACCTCTTTTCCAGTGTCATTCCATATTTAAAATTCAACAATTTTTGTATTTTCGTTGAGTTATAAACACATTTACTTGTTAGAGCATCAACTCTTGAGGTTGTGAGGGGAAACCTTGGAATCCACCCAACTACACCTACCAGAATTCTAACGAACGATTCTGGAATTCTTAGTACCTTTTTATTAGACTTCATTCCAGATGCAAAAGACGCTATCATCTTATCGACAGTTGTTAATTGTGACAGATTAAAATCCTCTCCGACTGCCCTATCATCAGTCCCACAGGAAACTAGTGCGTTGACCACATCTGATACATGAACATAGTTAACTAAAGATTTATCTTTTTTACCGATGAAAAAAAACACCCCTTTGTGTATCGCTTTGATCAGCCCCTTCAAGGACTGATTAGGCATGCCTTTACCAAAGACATTAGAGGGGCGCAAAATTACGTAAGGTATACCACTGTGTTTTACAATATTATCAGATGCAGCCTTAGTTGTTTCATACATACCAATAGGCAACCGATTCGATTCTTCAACTATAATCCCATCCCGGTACGATCCATACACACCAACGCTGCTTAATTGAACCCACCTACCTATTTTTCCTTTCGCTGCATTGACCAACCGTTCAGTGCCATTAACATGCAAGGGAATCATCAAAGATTCATTCTTTATTTCACCAGCACAATGATAGAGGATATCAACGTCATTTAGAAAACCTGCTAGATCTATACTGGTATTTGTTAAATCACCACAGAAGCAGTGGACACCGGTTTTGTTTGGGTAATAAAATCTTGATAGCACTCGAACCTTGTCACCCATTTTAGTGTGTCTTTTTGCTAGTTGAGCGCCAATGAATCCTGATGCCCCTGTAATTGCAATCGTCATCTGTCTTGTCATATCTAAGAGACCAATTTTTTCCGAATCCCAACATATAGCCCGACAATAGTGCCCAAGAGTGGACCAACATTTCTCTTAAGTAAACTAGAAGCTACAGATTCCCAAAACAATCCGATCAATAACCAAATAAAATTAATCAATGAGCTTCGTTTATAACTATTCTTCTTATAAAATACTGCATACTCAATCAATTTTCTTTGCCAACGAGACCTAAGCCTATCTCGATTAATTTCCGACATATTATGCTCTAGACACATATTTGAAGCAATAAAGAAAAAATCCTCTCCAAAGAAATCAACTGCACGTGTAGAAAAATCTATATCTTCTAACATATGAAAATCATTTTTTGTGTCAAACTCGACATCATCAAAAACTAGTCTACGATAGCTTGATATCCCACCACTCAAAAATCTACTTGGAATTAAAACACCATCACCACCACAATCTTTTGATTTTCCAGCATTGAGTCGCGCGTCAAAGAATATACCACGATGAAATAGAGCAAACAAAGTCTCATAAATATATCCGCTGTGCTGGTTAGACATAACACCACAGCACCCCATTATATTCACTTTTTTCTCAAAAAGTTCAAAAACATTTTCAATATAATGATGATGCAGAACGATATCATCTTCCAAAAAACTAATAATTTCACACTTGGAAACTGACACTCCTTTTTGCTTTGCCTCTACCAATCCACAGATGCCGGGTTCATAAACATATAACAACTTCGGAACCATCCTGTATGTTGAAAATAAACTTTTAACAACATCGTATGATTCATTTATATCGCTCTGGTCAACTATAATTAATTCATTAGGAGCTTTTTTTTGTTTAAGAATTGAAGTCACCGCCAAAATCAGATCAGCAGGTCTATTCTTGGTTGGAATTATCACAGAAACAGAGAGTTCTTTAGCCATAATTACACTACCTTTAAAATAAACTTAACAATATTGCAAGAAGCATTCTGTGGTTTAAAAACATTTACAAAGTTAATATGAAAATTCTCGAAATCAACATTGCTGTAATTCTGCAAAACTCTCATTAAATCAATTGTGTTACCAACACGGGGACAGAATTGATCTAGCCACATATCATCTGAATCTAAGTTTTTGTAATACATATCCCTAGCCACGTCATTTATTTTTTTCCGCAAACTTGGGGATTTAAAAAAGTTTTGAGGGACGAAATGGACTGTCTGACACTTATTTGCTATCGCTTTATAAATTGTACTGCTTGTGAATGAAATCACGAAATCAACTTCTTTTGATAAGTCATCAATAGGATCATTAACAAAAACCACTCTATCTCCTAACCCAACCAAATATTTAATTATATAATTTGTCCTCGGATGGGATTTAACCACAACGTTGTAATCATGATCCAAAAGAGTTCTTATTATGTTATTAGTCTCGTTAACCTGGTTAAGATCTTGGAAAAAAGCATTATCATTATTGACTAAAATAATCAAAACAACTTTATTTTCATTATTAAAATTAATGCTATTGTTTTTATTCAAACTATTTGCTTTATAAGATAACTCAAAACTTGGGCATCCGAAAAACTTAACATTATGGTGAAGCTTTTCTGCATTAGCGCTCTCAGACGTGCTGCTTATTAAGAACAAATCGAATGGATATATCTCTCTTTGGCTCCAGTTCGAAAGCGCTACAATCGGTGTTCCAACAAAAAAAATATTCGATTCCTTTGCAATTTTATAAAAGTGATACTCAACAAAATCAATTGGGATTCCTGGGTAGTTTCCAGAAATCACAACATCATTAGTTGTTAATAGGTCTAAAATTTTTGTTTTAGCTCGATTTTTAAAAAATAACTGTTTTAATAAAAAATTGTCTAATTTCAGAAATATTTTAATAAATAAATTATGCATTGGTAATGAAAAGTAATTAATTATTTTCACTAAAAAATATGTGATATTAATTAACTCGTTTCGATACACTATTTTAACTTTGGAATCTTGCAACAAAGATATATTAGGAGATATAACTGTTGATTTATATATATTAGGTAAAAATACCGTTACAGTATGCCCTTTATCAATTAACTCTATAACAATTGGAAGTCTCCAATCTAAATCCAGACAAGCTCTATCGAATGAAGAAAAAATGAATTTCATTATTATTTGACCGTTATTAAAATATTTAGAAATTGATGCTCATTCAGACGCATAATATGATAAATTAAAAAGAGGACTCAATGTTTATATCTAATTCATATACAGAACCGATAGCCATTTTTGAACGTTAATTTTTATTCACATTTCAATCTTGGGACAATAGATACTAATCAGTAAACATGTAGCTATCAATTGTGTCGCAGAGCACTTCTGCTGGATATCTTTCCAATTTAGAATGAAAATTATGGACTATACCAGACCAATCCCCTAAGTTCTTGTGCAGTAAATCGCCTTCTTTAAATTTGACAATCGATTTGGTCAATACGTCAATATCTTGGTACACAACGTCGGCCTGAGAATAAATTTTATCGTGAATAGTTTTAACCCCATGCGTGTCCAATAGAACTACTCTAGTGTCAAATACGGCAGCCTCTAGTCCTGCTGTTGCCCCATATTTATGGCTAATACAAAGGTCACTAGCTAATGCCACCTCTCCAGGATGAACATTGTTTCTTCCAACTTTGTTACTATTTCCCTGCGTTATTTCAACGTAACGTCCAGTTAAGATTGCTTGTTTAATGAGTAGATCATCTTGATAAATTCTGCTGGGGACCGTTCGAAGAAATTGCGTTTTAATGATCAGTCCAATATCTTTATTTTTCAGCATTAACGAAATAAAGGCGTGTAGTTCTTGTAAATCACGCTCCTCACTTACTAAACCAAAACAACCTTTTTGTACTGATTCGTTAAAATACGATATGACAAATTTCACTCCAAGAGCTTTCATATCTTGTCTATAAGCAACAGCCCTAAGGTGACATTCAGGTGCGAGGTCCCTATTTATATATCCAAATATTTTAAAGTTTATTGGAGAAATATCATGATAGTGAAATACTTTTTTATATGGATTGGAAAAAATTAATTTTGTATCTGGCTCACTAATCATAACAGGATTTGCTTGCCCCAAGTTAGAATATTGCATCCCTATTGTCTTTATATTCATGCTTGGAGATATCAAGAGCATGGCACTTGCTAATTCAAAATATGAATCTGAAAATACAAACACTTTCACGTTATACTGAAGGGCAAATGAAGCCATGAGCTTTGCTTCTTCCAACACTGATAATAAGTAAATTGAAAAATATTTCTCTGTGTACGAACTATCTCCAGCAAGACCAACAAACAAAAAATGTCTGATATCTTTAAGGTTTTTAATAGCATCTGTATTTTTAAATTTCTTACGGAATTTCCACAAAGCACCGCTAGGGGCTACAAAAACACCTTGACTACGAAGCTTGTCCTGGTTCCTTACTTCCAAAAATGATGTAGATTTTTGCCTCAAGATGATGTGGTTGTATTTGCCTATTATAGTGTTATCACCGACCCAGAATGGCTGCCGCCTATAACTAGCGTCGGTACCTATATCATCTTCTTGTAATGAAAAAACTGATTCCCCATTTTGTTCTGGATAGTCGAAGTGTTTACCCTCTTTAAAAGCATTTAGAAAATGTATTAACTTTCTGACTTTCAAGCTTATGAAAAATATTAAAAGGTTAATGAACTTGGGTTGCCAGCTTTTATAAAAATTAATATTTAAACCAGCAAACTCTTTATTAATTATTGAAGGATTAAATAGTAGTGGTTTTTTTATAAGAATATCATAAGTAGCGTATTTCTCTGATAGGGCTGTTGCAACCGAACACCTATCAGTCCAAAAAACAATATCAAGTTGTAATTTTTTTGCGATTGCTAATGATAAAGGATTGCGTTCCAATTTAATATTCTTGAGCTTAAGGGATCGCTTTAAAATACTATGAGATTCTGATAACGAAAGCTTAGCTGATATCCTATTCGATAGTAAAAACACCGACTCTCCATCAATGGCCTTGAGGTCTCCCTGAAAAAAATAAACAACTTTACTTTCTATGTCTTTCATTTTTAATAACCAAGAAAAAATAGAGAATAAACTGTTATTTTCTTCCAAAACTAGGACAGTAGAAATATTATTTTTTCTTAATAAAGTAACAAAAGAAGTGACAGTTAATTTATCTAAAAATATCGCATTATTTTTCATGTAATTTAGCGGCCTTAATAGAAAATGATATGAAAATATTTATATTTTATTTATTTAAATATTATAAAAATAAAAATACTTAATTAAAATGGCGAAGTGAATAAGTTTATAAAAAATAATTTTTACCCTACACAAAAGATATAAAAAATAAAGTAATTATTGAGAAACATAAATAATATTAATTTATATTATCTAAATAACGATATTTTAATTAATAATAAAGGGATAACAAGTAATAATTTTATTTACCATAATTTACCAGGAATAATAGTTTTCGATAAAAATAATATCAAGGAAAATTATTTTAATTTTAACGTCAAGCAATAATAATCAACTGATGGTAAAAAAAACCACAACTACATTTATATTTTTTTTGAATAAAAAATAAAACCCAATAAACTCATAGAAAAGTAAATTGCAAAGGATGACAATAATAAATTAAAAGAATCCCCTATAACGCCATCTATACCAAAGGACCCTAGAGCATTAGTAAACAAAAAAATCATTGCTCCATGAATGATGGGATTATTAATTCTAGAATATATGAAACGCCAAATAGATGTCACTATAAATAAAAATAATGGTGCGAATAATCCAACCAATATCATGCTATCACCAAAAGCAGTATAGCTGCTTGTGTTGAGACTCTTTAATAAAAGAAGGTGATCTGCTCCTCCAAACCAACCTCTAACATTTTTATTTATTACTTGACTAAACAATTGTCCAGATGGGGCGTATGATTCGGGATAAACAGTTCCAGGTAACATCAAATTCATCGCATTTTTTGAGGCGTAAACCGCATAATCTATTGCTGTTATATAGCTATAGGAATCAATAATAAAAGTATTAAAGAGTAATATGTACCTATCCAAACCATTAGCTGACAATCTCCACATTATCAAGTGAAACACATCCATGTATTGGACACCTTCCAGATGAACAAAAACATTATCAAAGTGGAAATCTAAACCCGATCCAATACTAATTCGTTTAAATGAGATAATTAAAAAAAGTAGAGGTGAAATAATTATTAATAAAGTTATAAATTTGCGGGTGAGAAAAACAACTTTGCTTTTTGGAATAGCTGAAGACATAGCGATATTTATCATAAAAAACATCAAACCTATTTGTAAAATAGCTCCTTTACCTCCTGTGTAATATTGATAAGATAAAAATAGTAAAAAAATAATGGCAGCCACCCATGTATATATAACAGTTTTATTATTAGTTGATTTGTTATCGTAATTAATTTTTAAATATATAATTATTCCAGACAGAACTAAAAATGCATGTAATGAATAAATGACCCCAATTTTAGTTTTTCCTACGACATTAAGAGACAAAAAATTATCAATATTAACCTGATTAATAAAAAAATGAAGTGCAGATATAAAAATTGCGAATATAATCAAAATTAATGGTGTGATAAAATTTAGAGAGCGGGGTCTGAAATTTTTGTAAGAATTTTTTTTGTTGCAAACTACTGATCCAAGCCAAATCGAAAACCAGCATACTGTCAGAAATAAAAAACCGTATGTTAGTGAATCATAATATTCTTTTTGACTAAAGGGAACATTCGCAACACCAATACCAAAATTATAACTATCCCCTTGGATAAAGAGGTATAACATCGGAATATTAATAAAAAGCATTGTGAAAAAACATATTGGAATTGCGAAAGGGCTTTTTTTAAATATTTTTCTATTGGCTAATGTCGAATTAATTATTAAGAAAATAAAACCAGCCAATGTACTTAGCATGTTGGTGTTATTAAATAACAATAATAGAACAGCCAAGACATAACCAATAATTGAGTAATATAATATAATCTTATTAATGATGTATTCAGATGAATATATCTGGAGCATATGTGATTCTCTTAACACCCTCTAACGAGGACAATTAATGGCATTTTATTATGAAAATTTGACACTGAGACCTTTAAACAAAGGCCTTATTATTGCTCACCAATGACGTAAGCCTTAAAAAATAATTGATATTCCAAAAACGAGGAAAAAAAACTACTTTCAACCAATATATCTGCTTGTTCTGCCATCACATGGCCTTTTAACACCGATTCCCTACCAATTAGACGCAACTATAGTGTGAAGCTTCACAGGATCTCTTAATGTTTGCCCCTTGGTACGCACCCACAACTTGGCATGCATACAGATCAAGCACAACCGCCTAATATGACCAACGTTTTCCGGTCCAAACGTATGTAACATCACCACACCAAATTTGATTCTGATAATCTGCAGCGAACTTGCGATTTAGCGTATTCAGAATAGCCAGGTGGTCGTTGCCGGCCTTCTTGCACCGATGAAGCGGTAGCTGGCAACTGACTAACGCTAACTCCTTCATGCGCTTGCTGGCCATATATCGGCTCATTGGAAGGCCTTCGGTGGTCAACATGGTTGCAACAGATCTCTCTCCCGCAGACCCATTACTAAGGCTGTGAATGCGCTTCACTTCTGCACGCTGCTTCACCTTCTCTAGTTTAATGCGGCCCTTTCTCGCCGCCCAGTAATTGTAGCTACTGCGGTGTGGGCCAAAAGTTTGGCATAAATCCATTAAGTTATTCGCTCTCTTAAGTCTTGCGACTAGCGCAAACTGTTCATGCTGTCCGACATCAAGAGAGCTGAAGCCTTTTTTAGTATGTCCTTCTCAATTTCGAGACGTTTAACGCGCTTTTTTAACTCGGCTATTTCTCGTTGTTCTTCAGTAATAGGCTTGCCAGGGCTCAATGAATCTTCTCACTCAGCTTTTAACTTCCTCACCCATTTATCAAGGGTGGAGTGCCCCACATTCATCGCATCAGCTGCTTCTCGCACAGAGTACCGCTGATCTAAAACGAGTTGAGTACATTCAACTTTAAATTCGGGGTTGAACTGAGGCCTGGTCCTCGTATTCATAATGTCACCATAATGATTTAAGTGCATTTTAGCACTTCTTATTACGTGACCAAAATCACTGTACCACTACAGTCAGCGCTTCATGCTCAGAAGTAAGGCTATCGGCTAAACTCCGTTGCTTAAGGTTTTTCCATGCCATTAAGAGATCCTAAGTCTTTTTTTTTGTATTACCTAATTTTACTCCAAGTCAGTGGCCCTCGGCACCAAATAGGCTATAAGCAAGTGTATTATTACCCTTCATGATATCACAGCGTGTCTTTGGTATCTTTGTGCAAGGGTCTCAATTTATCAAAAAACCTTCTTTATTTCTCATAAACAATATAAGTCTTTACGACGATTAGAATAGGCAAAACCTTTTAACCAAAAAATTCTTCAAGGTGGTTTATTTCTTGCCATACCATCCAACATAGCAAAGCATGATGATTGGCACTAATTTAGTTATATGATGTGTTGTTAAGTCTTCTGGGGCGCTAATGTATTGGTCAACCAGATTATCAATATAATCTAGATTGAAATAAGCCTTTGATAGTATCTGATGATAAGGCTTATCTTTAATACTTTCCTGGAAATCATTAACTAGTGCTGAGTAGCAGAAAACTTCTTGGGCGTGATTGAATGAGTGATCAACGTCATAAGTATAAGAATGAGCGCCTTTTTGATAATCATAAGGGTAATCAACCCCTCCATCTTTTAACATTTTTTTAAGGGGGTACTTAGTAGGATTCAAATCTAGACTCCGCCCCCAGTCTTCTGGCATTTTTGACAAAAACTTTTGTAGGTTCTTGTTCCAAAATGGTAAATCCGTCTCTAATCCATGGTAACCTGCCATTGTCTGTAAGGAAAAAACCGTACTGCCCTGCCAATGAAAAGAGTTATATAAATACAAGTAACTTGCATAAACGTTGTCAACACTCATATTATTTGCAATTTCTACTAAATAATTTTTTTGCATCTCTTGTGTGTAATAATCCCCACCTTTTGAAGTGAGAATTACTTCGTTGTCTATTGAACTTAGAGGCAAACGGGCATCTCTTAAAAACAAACTCGTAAGAAGTTGTAGTTTTACTTCCTCTTCAGATTTACCAATTTCATCAAAGGACATATCACCAGCCCTATTTTTAAACAATTGATAGATGGGATCATTTATGTATTCCCCATTGATCAGCAAAGACAAAAAGGTTGGCCCAAACAAATAACTATTCATCTTATCACTGTATTCTCTAAACCCATGTGAGGGATGGAAAATAGTTGCGTATTGGCTAAAACCTAAGTTGTGGGCCCCATCACTAATTTCTCCCGCGAAAATAGATTGGTTTTTTGTAGCCACTTGAGCTGCTTTAATTGCTAATTTATCATGAGTAATAGCTGTAAGTGCATACAACTGATGCTTTCGCATCTTCACCCTTAATGATTCATAATAGCTTTTATCTTCAACAGTTAAGTCAAAATCGACTACATCTAACTTGATGTCATAGTACTTTGCGAATCGGTGAGCTTTATCAATTTCGATTTGATTACAACAACCACTTCGCTCTGAATACTTCATTTTTCCTATGACGCCAGAGACTTTGTCCTTTCCCACCAGATGAACTAAACCAGCTAAAATAGAAGTAGAATCCCATCCCGACGAAAGATAAATTAAGTTTCCATCCTCTGATGCCGCATCCTTTAGGTGTCCAAGAAACATCTTCGTGTACTCATCATGATGTCCATCGGTATATTCTTCAATACATTCAATATCAAAATCCCTCTTCCCTAATATTATTTTTTGACCGTGGGAAATTTTTATAAACTCATCTACGCCGAGTCTATTAACCGAGTTATATAGTGTTTCCTTTTTGGGCGGTCGATAGCCATAGTAAGTCAACGTATGGGCTAATGCTGCTTGATTAAAACCACCCTCCACAAAGTTTTTTGGCAAAAGGTCTAGGTTGGATGCCAGTGTAAAGCTAACATCATCTTCGTAATAGTAAACCTCTACCTTTCCAAATTTGTCTGTTCCAACAGATACGCCTTTATCACATACAAAAATCAGAACAAATGAACCTTCTAATTCACTAATAATATTCTGGAATGAAGGTTGTTCAATCAAATCAAAATGAGCATCAACTGGCTTTAACTGATCTGTACTATAAACTGAACCTAGGCAAACAACTGTTCCTGAGAGGTTTTTATGAATTATGGTTTTTGGAAAGTCTGATTCAATATTGATTTTTCTATCACTATATATTACATTTCCAGTAGGCAATAAATTTGTCGCATCGTTTGTACTAATCCTGAAATTCATAACATCCCTTATTATTAAAAATTATTTTGTATTTGTTGAGACCCTAGACTAAACTGGCGTAGCCGTGATCGGTAGATTAACACCATTAATATACCCAGATTCCTCTGAACATAAATGCACCACCTGATTAGCTATGTCAGTTGTTTTCACTAACCTTCGAGTAGGGTTTTTAAACGCCTCCACTTCCTTTATTCTGGCTGGAACGTCGGTAGTTAAATCTGTCATAGTCAGACTTGGAGAAATCATATTAACAGTGATTCCGTGGTGGGCAATTTCATTAGATAGAGCTTTGGTGTAACCCCACAATGCCTCTTTAGCACTAACATAAGCTGCCATGCCTGTTGGAGGCGCAGCGAACAGATATGAGGTCCCAATAAAAATAAAGCGTCCAAATTTAATAGTTTTCATATTAGGTGAAAACAGTTTGACCAACAATATTGCTCCTTTCAAATATACGTCTAAATAAGACCTGATATTTTCATAGCTAGTTTCGTCAGCCTTAATTGATCTAATTGACGGAGATGCTCCATGAATAACCAAATCACATCGGCCCCATTTTTCCAATACATTTTTCGCCATCGCGTTAACTTCGTCAACATTTGACATATCGGCACAAATTGATATTGCAGTTCCACCTGATGCCAGGATAGCATTTACAATTTTTTGAGCCTTCACTTTGTTATTTTTATAATTAACCACAACTCTATAATTTTCACTTGCCAACTTATAGACTATCTCTTCCCCAATACCCCTACTAGACCCAGTTACTAAAGCAACTTTTTTATTTGAAAGGCTTTTTATCTTTAATAGATTTTCTGGTGTCTCAATCAGACTGATATCTCTCGATTTTTGGGAGCCTACAGACAATTCAACTGTCATTTTTACTTGGGCTGAGCCGTACATTACTTTTTGTTCATTTTGATTAAAAACTTCCGTCATTAACGTCAAAATATTAGCACCAGCAGAATAACTCTGAATCGTTAAAACAATATTAATTTCATCATCTAAAAATACAGGCCTCAGCCAGTCAACTGTTTGATTCATCCACAAAGCACCTCGACCTGGGAAATTCATACCGATTATTTTTGATAAATAACACAATTGAATTACCCCGTGAGCCACCTGTCGAGAATATCCATGATCTTTTGCAAATTCTATATCCATATGTATTGGATTAAAATCCTGTGAGAGTTTTGAAAATTTTTCCAAAATATCCTTATTAATTAAAAATTTTTCACTATATTTCTCTCCAATATCATATTTCATTCCATCTTTTCTTCCACTATTATCTGGATCAGTTTGAAAGAAAGCATATCCATCGCATCCTCAGGCGTTAATTGAATATCTAATTCAGCTTCTAACGCAATGATTAATTTTAAATGAGAGAGGGAATCCCATTTTGGCATATTATCAGGGCTACTATCATCAAAAATGTCTTCGATATCAACTGCTAATACATCACACATAACTTGCTTTATTGCGTCACGGGCTGTCATTTTTAATCCTATTCACTTTAATATAATCTATATTTTTAGGAACAATACTTAAATCATATTCCCATGTATTGTCTTTTTTATTTATCATATTGAACCCATGATTGTCATAAAAACTACTAGTCATACTATTTTTTAAAGTAGGTTTATATAGTCCTTGCAAACGTTTTGCACCTCTGGCTTTGACAATACTGATGATTTCAAATAAAAAAGCAGTTTCAATTTTTTTACCGAGAATCCTACAACTCAATAACAGGCTATCTATTTGCCAAGTATCATTGTGATTCTTAATAATAGCAACTCCGGATATTCCACTATCTCCAAAACGATCAGATGTCTGTAAATATAAAACAATATGCCCCAACTCAATCAAGTTCTGAATTTCTACTTCAGAATATCGTTGCGTTGTTAAATTAAATTGATTTGTTTTGTTAATAAGCTGAACAACCCTAGCGATATTAATGCCTGAGACTAGGTCAACATTAATTTGTATGGCTAAGTTAGATAAAAAACTAGATAGGTCTCTTGAATTATCTTTCAGTTCGTCTCTCAGGATATTCTGTTTAACCATCTTTGTCCTATTCTTATCATCTGCAGTAATAGAGATAATGTCAAAATACCCAGAATTATTCAAAGCGTCACTATACAAGATATGATTTTCTGGGACATCAATAACCTTAACCTCCGGCAAATAAGTGGAAACTAAATCTCTTTCTACAGGATTATCATCAAAGAAAACGATTGCATCCAAACCAATATTAAGTTGTTTGGAAATTTTTTGAATACTAGTTGCTTTATCATTCCAATTAATCTCAATTGACGATAAATGCTTTTCTTTAATTAAACAATCAGAATGGTTCCTAAAAACTTCAAGCGCATCATCAATATTATTTTTACTAGCCACTGCTAAGAAAATACCTTGGTCGTATAATTTGAGTATTTCGCGTTGAAAGTTTTTAAACGAATTTCCCGGATAACTATCACCGAGCTGGATGCCTGACATGCCATCTTCACCAATAACACCAGACCATATTGTATTATCTAAATCGAATACTAAACATTTTGATGACTGGTTTTTGACACTGTTTACCATTCTTGCAATTGACCTTCCTAGTGCTATTTGCCCAAGTTGACTGAAGGGTATTTTTGCCATTAAGTAAAGCTTTTGATCAATCCAATTGACCAATCCAACCTGGGAGATAATGGACATATAGTCCAAAACATGACAGGAACTTGTCAAAGAGCACAGTGATAGAAACTTGACATTTAACTCATAAACAAAGTTATTTTTTTTATGCATTATTGGAGAGTGCACGAGATCATTAGATTGGTAATTAATGGCCGAAGAGTTAATGCATATAATTATTGAATTACTATTTTTCCTGATAGCCTTGATTATGGAATCGTAGCGGCTCAAAAATTTGTAAGTTATTTCTTCTAGTTCAGATTCACTGTATCTAGAAAAACGCACAGCCAAGCTTGGGTACATATCTTCAAGCATATTGTGAATAACTATAATGTCTGGATTGTGTTTGTATAACAAACTATTTTTTTCAAAAACTTCCTGCTCAAATTGATTAAAAGGCGCAAAATAATTGTTTACAAAGAAATCAAATTGTCTAAGCTCAACACCTATATAAGGCTCTAGTATTTCAGAGGTATAACTTGATAAATAGGCAAGATTTATAACATTGAGATCAGCATTTGACTGTTTTATTTGCCTAAACTCTCTGGCGTAAACTGCTGGTTTTTTTAAATCATTTATCATTTTTTTCAAGCCACTTTTTTTTAGTTAGTATCCACTCATGACCTAAATTTTCTTTACCCAACCCTCTGATATCACTTCTAACAAAGCCTAGTTTTTTGAAAGTAAATACCATACCTATATTATTATCTTTGCATCCACCAGTAATAGTCTCCAAATATAAATCATTGAAGGAAAACTTAAATACAAATTGACAGGCACTATCAGAGGCTAATTTGCCCCAATAGTTTGCATCGCCAATCATCAAACCAATTTCTGCTGATAGTGTTTTATAGTTAATTTCTGATAAAGTAGTTGTGCCAACTAAAGTAGTACCGTCATAAATACCCCAAATATATCTCTCTTCCTCTTGATAATAAGAGTTTATATATTCCTGAACTGTCTTTTTGTTTTGCTTAATATGTCTGACTTCTAAAAATTGATTAATCTCAGGATTATTTAGCCATGACACATAAGCGTCTGTTACATCACTCTGACTTAGTTTTTTAAAGCTATATTGTGTAGTCTTCATTTGATTAAATACCATTAGATAGGCACACTAAGAATGGTGTCAACTGCCACTTCTTTAGAAGCTAGTATACTTTCAAATGCACATTCAATACTACCATTATGGTTAGCTGAAAGTTCAGCAATGATATAAGGTGTTTGGGTGTATAATATAAAGCTACTGTTTAATTTCATTTGCATCCTATGCTTAACTTCATTTAATTAGTCATTCAATTATCAATGCTTCAGCATCCTGAGCACCTATAATACTTCTTCTAAATCTAGCCAAACTCTCCAAAGTTGGATAGGACCTAGTATTAGGTTGATTCCTTATTTCCTCATCATAATGTTGTAACGCTTCAATCTTTAGCAGCATAAAGTGGCTTATATAGAAAGATATAGTTTGGGCTAAAGACACTATCTATATTTAAGGATTGGCAAGATTTGACTGACAGTGTTTCAAAAGTAAAAAGTTTATAAAGTAGCATCACCAAACCATCACAGGTCTTCATCAGTGACATCTAAAAACGTTAGATGCCTAATATATAAACGATTTGGGTTTAGGGGTTTAGAGGCTTAAGGAGTAATCACATAGAATCCCTAGGTGATTCTACTTTTATAACGATCTAAATACTATCAAGATAGCATATCCCAACATACAGCTGTTCCACGTGTTGCGTCTCTGCCTACTTTTTTCCCCAGCACCACGTCATAATATTTAGTTGGAAGACCCAATCCTGGCCTGATCGCCCTCATGTTTTTTTCAGTTATTACTTCGCCTGCTTTAATATCTTCAACGATATATAACGAACGCCTATATTGACGCGACTGGATTTCTTTTTCACCTGGCCCATACGAAACTGTCCCCACAGATTGCCACGCTCTCTCTGACTCCTCCACCAGCGACTTCATTTCACTTGGCTCCATAGAGAAAGCGCTATCGATACCACCATCACTTCGGTTTAAAGTAAAATGCTTTTCAATTACTGTAGCTCCCATGGCAACACTAGCAACAGATACGCCTGTGCCCATACTATGGTCTGATAACCCAATCTCACAACCAAACATTTCTCTCATGTGAGGAATTGTAGCAATATTAGTACCTTTGGGCGTAGAAGGATATGTACTTGTACATTTTAAAAGGATTAGATCTTTACAGCCCGCTTCCTTAGCATTTCTTACCATTTCGTCCATTTCAGACAAATCCATCATTCCAGTCGAGACGATCAATGGCTTACCGGTCGCCGCTACTTTTCTTATTAGGTTAACATCCGTATTCTCAAAAGATGCTATTTTATAACAGTCAACATTGAGGCTTTCTAAAAAGTCTACAGAAGAGTTATCGAACGGTGTACTAAAGGGGATCAATCCCAATTCACGAGCCCGCGAAAAAATCGCCTCGTGCCATTCCCATGGAGTATATGCCTCTTGGTACAAATCGTATAGCGACCGCCCCGCCCACAACTCTTGGTCGTTAATAAACTCCCCATGAGCCACATCTATTGTCATAGTATCAGCCGTATAAGTTTGTAACTTAAGAGCATGCGCGCCCGTTTTTGCTACGGCATCTACTATTTCAAGCGCACGCTCCAACGATTGATTATGGTTGCCAGACATTTCTGCAATTATAAATGGTGGCGCATCACTACCTACGCTATATTTACCGATTTTAATCATTCGTACATCCTTAATTTTGAGCTTTTTATATTTTATTTAACTATAATTCGTCCCACAACAAACGACTCGGCAGACGCGGTTCCAACAGTGCAGCCCCTCCATATCGCCAAAGCTTTAACCCCTTTAAGAGAGCGTGGATGAGGAAACTCCCTAAGTTCGTCTTTATAAGCATTCAGTGCTGCCATTTTAACATCAATGGATTCCGTGATATCGACCCAATAGTTTGGCGAAAAAAGTACCTGCCCGGTCACTGGGATCCACTCAGTTGATGAGGCGATCTCCATAAACAGTAATTCCTCAACACAGTGGTTAGGCTGAGGTCTACAAGCAACAACAACGGCTTGGTGAGTAATCTGATGATCTATATTTACATCATTTGAAAAGTGGGTAATCACTACATTAGGTCGATGTTCTGCAATAAAGGTTTCGACCGCTTTAACCACATCGAGTAGATCTACCCCATCCATCCTGTTGTCAGGGAAATTAAGCATTTTTAAAGATGTTGAACCCAGGGTTTCGTTAGCGTAAATGGCAGCTTTATTACGCTGCTTCCGAGCCTTATTATAATTTCTTGGGTCTAAATCGGTACGAGAAGTTTCTCCATCTGCAAGCAACAAGACATGAACTTGGCATCCCTCTTTAACGAATTTTGCAATCGCCCCCCCACAACCCAGCACTTCATCATCAGCATGTGCAGCTATAACCGCTATAACCTTAGTCATTTATCACTCCTATGGAATCTAACGACAGCTTCTATATTCCCATCCACATTTTTCGCTGACGAAAAGTCCAATCGGAAGTTATCGGTTTTGATAAACGCGCTGGGATAATTGTCCGCGTCTAACATCCGTATATGATCATATATCTGGTCTGTTGTCTCAAGATAGAACAGATCGCCTTCGTCTGCTACTCTACGTTTAAAATTTACAACATCACCCACTTGATCTTTCAAAACCGTTTGGCCATCAATAATTTTAATAATCATCTGTTGAATGACGACAGACGCGCGATCTAAAATTTCTTGTGCCGTGCCTTCAAGAGTCAACGGCACCTTAAGATAAATGGGGCCTGCATCTAATTCCTTGACGCATTTTATTGCAGAAACAACAGTTTCTTTTATTCCTCTCACAATAAGGTTCTGTAAAGGACTACCGCCCCTACCGTAGGGCAAGTCCGTCATATGAAAAACGACGCATTTAAAATCAGCAAGTATCTCGTCAGGAATAATCCAAGACCAATGTGGAAAAAAAACATAAGTTGGATTTATCTCCTTTAGATATTCCGCCGTAAGGGCTTCAGGTGTTTTTATACGCATTACATTAAACTTGGCGCCCAACTCTGTTCCGATATAATCGTGGCGAGAATGAGGTGAGGCTATAACAATATTTTCAATCACGAATCACAAACCGATTTCAGAGGTAGTAATTCTGACTTTTGAGTCCTTACGCATTCAATACCTGGCGAAATATTGGAGAAATCAAAACCTATTCCTTTTACATCTCGAATAGACCAAACAACATCATCAAAACCTATTAAATGACGCATGTACACTGTAGAAGAGAATCGGGGGTTTATTTCAAATATTCTTGGTCCATCATCAGTCAAGCGAAGCTGAACATTCATACTCCCCTCCAACTCCAAATTCTCTGCTACACATTTACACATATCTTCAATATCTTGGTGATAAACAGTTTTTGCCCAAGACGTGGTCCCCTCATTCAACACTCGTTGAAACTGTAACACAGCAATTTTTTTATTTTTTGATCGAAAAACACCACACGTTATTTCATTGTCGTGTGGCAGTAACAATTCCTGAAAAATACCGTCTGGATATCTCTTTACCAAAAATAAAGCTTCATCTGCACTTTCAACCGTAAACAAAACTTTAGATCCAGCTCCCTTTCGACCTTTAAAAATACAAGGATAATCAACTGGGACATTCTCTTGAGCGGTGATCGTCCAAGGGACAGGCAAACCAAGAGATGACAAAAACTTGTTAGTAATGTACTTGTCCAAGCACGTGTCTACCACTTTAGTACCTGGATATATAACATGAATATCTTTAAACAGATCAATATGATTGCTTATTGCCTCTATTTCAGTTTCAGATGTTGGGAACAAATAGTTAATGTTAAATTCAGCTACTAGAGATTGGAGATGGTCTAGATAGCTATCTACCTCACCAGCAGATGGGATCACCTTGAAATGATTGGTAAATAATGAGCCTGCGTGCCTTTCTGAAATATCAGTGCCTATAAGAATAGAACTCTGATCGTACGCTCGTATAATTCGACTAATTCCTTGAGCTATATCACCGCCGATACCCGTAATTAAATAAGAAGTCATTGTCGTGTAAATACTCTATGTAGATAAGGTAAATTAGGGTTCGTAACTTTTGCCCACTCAATAATGTTGCTCGTATCATAATCTTCAGTTTTAAATTCGAAATGCTGACTACTGGTGTCATATAGCACCCAATGTGCGGCACTTCCTTTATTTCTGGGCTGTCCGACCGAGCCAGGGTTCAGTACTATTTTGTCGCCGATTATTTTTTTCATAGGATAATGTGTATGCCCGCATATAAAAATATCACAGTCCATTTTAGTCACCCAATCACAGGAGGTAAGATCGTTATCGGGGTAAAAGTAATCATTCACATTGACCGGCGAACCGTGTGACAACACTATGTCTTTGTGTTCAATATTCAATAACAAAGGATGTGGCAAATTAGTCAAATAGTCTATTTCCTGGGCTGATAATTCATTTATCGAAGACAATAGGCCAGTTCCATACTTTGCTGTAATTTTTTCCAGGTAAGCCTTATCTGTAATAGATTGTTGAAGCATATCCTCATGATTACCTCTCACTATATCTGCATCCCACGCTGCCAGTAACACCAAAACGTCTTTAGCGAAAGGATAATATCCAACGAGGTCACCTGTAATAAAAAGCCGGTCAACATTACACGCCTTGGCAGCATTCAAAACAGCGTTTAGTGCGTCTTTATTACCATGAATATCACCGAGAATACCTTATTCATCTGTTAGCTTTTCTCCGAATAGATGCTAGCGCGCTTCTAAAACTACGCCCATTGAACAGTTCTAATGACGGAGTTATAACCTGATCCTGAAAATGGGCAGAATCATTCACTCGAACAAAATCTCTTCCATTTAGTAGCCCGTCACATATTTCCTGCAACATACTTTTAACACTCTGAACCTCTTGACCTGCTACTAAATGAGTGCCACAAATTCCTTTTTTTATAATATCTGAAATCGTCTGTGACAGGTCATCAACATATATGTAATTCCGTAAGTTTGCTCCATCACCATACATCACAGGGGCCACTCCAGAAATTGCTTCCGCAATAGACCTGTTGATACCAAGATGACTCGGTCCATGATGACCAAACACGCCGCCAATTCTTAAAATACAAGCTTCTGGTAATATTGATTTCAGAAGTAATTCAGCTTCATATTTAGTTCGAGCATACTCTGAATCGAGGTCTATTATGCTGGAGCTGTTAACTATCTCAGCAGCCTTACTATGAACTATAACTGTTGATGCGTAGATAAACTTAGCTTTCATTTGCAAAGCAACATGGCCTAAAACTCCAGTAGCTATAACATTGCTGATAAACATTTCATCGTATGTCTGATCATCTAATCCAACTGTAGCGGCAAGATGAACAATGACATCAAAGTTATACTTGCTAGAAATAACGCTTATCGATGACAAATCTGTCAAGTCACATAGTACGTCAAATTTTCCTGACTTAGAATCTAACTTCCTTACCCCTCGGAATACCTCAATATCTTGGACTCTAAGATGTTCTAGTAGATTAGCACCTATAAAGCCCGTAGCTCCAGTGACTAAAACCTTTTTTATCATATTTAATCGATCCTAGGCGTTACGAAGATAGTCAAATCTCTTCTAGAGACTATTTTTGAAATTGCTCGCTTGAAGCCAATTACATCTTCAATTGGCTTTTCGAAAACAAAAGCTCTAGCTGTACTCTAGCCCAATGTGCGTCTTTTCCAACTGAAGGGTTCGAAACATAATTGAAGCCAAGGTGATATAAGTACCAGTCAATTGGAAAGTCGCCCAGTAAATCCATAACATGCCACACTGTTTCACAGGCAATATTAGCTAGGTCTTCATTATCGAAAAAAGATATATGGTCTGGCGGGACTACCCAAAAATTTTTATCAATATGCCCCCTCTCCAATGCCTCTTTTTGAATGTTCGAGCAATCATTAGGTACCGTAATAACAGCTATCCCCTCCACCGAAAACTAGATTACGTAACACTCTGAGAAGCTCAACTGGTTCCAATACATGTTCTAAAACATTTTGCAGCTAAATGAGGTCATAGCGGCCATTTTGCCTCAGGTGGGTCAATTTTAAATCGGCGCTAGTGGGTCCTTATTGCATCGGCGGTAACATGAAGAACTGAAATCGAGCCCCCTGACTGAATATCCTTGATGTCTAAAGTACTCATTGCATAACCTTCGCCACAGCCTACATCAAGAAAACTTTTTGTGCCCGAAGTCTTAGATGGAAGGCGATGAGCATTTATTACAGCTTCATGTTGTTCTCGGCGAACTTTAAAATACGCCAACCCATCTGGAGTATACTCAAGTTCATAGCTTCCTTTTGCTTCCTGGTAGTATTTATCCTCATAATACTTCTTAAGCTCTTGAGTGCTTGGTTTTTCTGCCAACTCGTAAAAGCCAATTGGTTTTTTTGTAATCTACTATTCATCTTGCCAACTCCTTTTTTATAGGGGCAATATAACGTCAGCAACAATATTTGCGCCGTTTCCAGAACACGCTCGCATACAGCGCTTAGACCAGTCTGCTAGGTCTCTGCGAGACAATACTGACCTAATTGCAGCACGCACCTGCTCAACGTTAATTGTTTCTGCATCACCTATCAACTCGATCAGTCGGAGCTTACTTAAATCATGATTTACTAATTTTTGATTTTTAGCCAGGGTAATCACTAGTGAAGGCAACCCAAGACAAAATCTCTCCCAATTAGTTGTTCCGCCGGCACCTATAGCTATATCTGCTTCTAACATTAATGGAGCCAAAGACGGCAAGTCACAATGTAAATTCGCTTTCTTTAAGGGTTTTATTAACTTTTTCACTTGATGATAAAACGGACTAGCAGATGGCATAACAACATTGATCGATGAGAATTCACTTCCAAAACTATGTGCCGCTAAAAATGCTAACTGGGTCAAATTACTCTGATCGGAGCCTCCAAAAAAAATCAGGAGATTTTTAGTTGATGAGTTTCGGGCTTTAGCTTTCTCTCGAAGCTGGCTGTATTCGGTTTGTAAGAGGGCATATTTTGGACCCAATAGCTGCAAACACTGCGAAGAAACGCGTCTCTCATATCTGCGTTTCATATCTAAAAATAGATTCTGATCAAGAAGTATGTCGCAACAATGATCACGATTAGCGATATCATCGATGACCATCAAATTTTTATAGTTCTTGGCTAGGGCTTTTTCCCACTTCACGTCAATAGAGTAATGATCGACGATTAGCCATTCTGGATTAATAATCTTCAGAATTTCATTGGTTTCTTCAGCATCTATTTGCCATGAAGAACCCAACCACCTGTCGTGTTTTGCCTCACTCCCAGTTAATATATCTAATTCATTAGGTCTTGCGAGCAAAAACAGTTTAAAACCGCGATCGTTGATTTTAGCTGCTATATTTCCCACATGATCACGACATACAAAACTACATAGAACACCGCGCTGACGCAATACATTCGCCAGTGTCAGACATCGTATCAAATGTCCAAACCCAATAAAATTAGATGAATCTACCCGAAAGACCGCTTTCATTTGTTAATTTAGCCTTGCAAATCCACCGTGACATACTGGCCCATTCAAAAGATCAGACACATCACGCCCATCCTCACAATCCCGTATTAACCCAAATATTGGATCAAGCGAATCAAAATAACCATCAACGACATCTTTTGTATGCTCAGTACAAACATAAACAGAGTTAGCAGCCAAATACCCTTTTGCTAACATTTCTTGACTAATTAATGACTTATATTCGAGCGCCTGAGGACTTTCAAAAGTGAATCCTGTAAGCGCGGGTAAGCCCCAATGCTTGACCGGTAAGGCGTACTTGTCAGCTAGAATTTTCCAGCCCTGACGAATTGAATTTCCTGTCTGAGTTATCTTTTCCCAAGATTTTTCACGCTCCATTACTTCTAAAGTTTTGAGTGCAGCGGTGGGCCCTATTCGCTCTGTCCAAAACGTACTACTAATAAACGTATTCTGGGCTGCATTCATTATTTCACGACGACCTATTACCGCTGCGATTGCGTAGCCATTTCCAAGCGCCTTACCAAACATGGCCATATCTGGCTCTACGTCATATTTCTTATGAATTCCCCCAAATGTTTCCCTGAAACCTGAAGTGCACTCATCAAAAATCAATACAATCGATCGCTCCGTCGCAAGTTTTCTGACCTTATGTAAAAAGTTATCCTTGGGGCCCAGATTTCGCTCAACCTCCATTTTAATTACGCCTATATCATGCAAATTGACCAGCGATTCTAACTCCTCAAAGTTATTGTAAGAAAATGGAAACACGGTACCCTGAAGGTTTCTAGGAACGCCCAACGGATTCAGACCTGGTAATAGATGGCCATCTAATCCTTTATCATCTCCTAAGTTTGCCGATAAATACCAATCATGCCAACCATGGTAACCGCAAATCGCAACTTTATCCCGACCCGAAAAAGCACGAGCAATCCTAATTGCGATTGAATTAGCTTCACCCCCAGATCTTGAAAAGCGCACCATATCAGCCCATGAATGCAGCTCGACTAATTTTTCAGCCAAATAAACTTCCTCTGGACAGTTTAGCGTGGACATATTTCCTGAAGTCACTGTCGCTTGAACCGCCTCATCAACCTCTGGGTGGCCATAGCCTAAAATATTGGTCCCTATGCCCATGATACTCATATCGATTAATTCGTTCCCATCCAAATCCCAAACCTTGCAGCCTTTCGCCTTGTTGAAATATGCAGGCCATTGATCTGGTAGAAACATTTCGGGCCTTTTAGAAAGCAACATATTACCGCCAGGAATGACATTCTTGGCACGCTTCCATAGCCCTGAGCCAATATTATTATTCATGTTTATTCCATATATACATAGTTTTATAACCTTCTTCTGTAAATGGCTTAGTTAGCGCAATCAAACTATCATTCAGGTCTAAAAATTCAATTATCTTGTGAATAGGAATCATTGGTGCCATATCAGCAAAATTTTTATAGACTGCTCTACACAAAACTAAATCTTCAGGGTTATCTACTGTGAGTCTTAAATCTTTTCTATTAAGTTCTGGAGGAGATTTGTACTTTTGCAGGTTAAAGTCTCTAGGATTTTCACGAAGGTACAATGTACAAAGTTCAGATCGATGTCGCTCTGAACCCTTTCGATGCGATTCCTTTAATGCGTCTAGTTTAATAATTTCAAAACTACATCCATCTATAACGTCATCAAAAAATGTTCCATCCGCTCCACTAACAAGATGTTGATCCCAAGCCTGCTGTATATACTCAAATGCAGGGAAAGGGGATTCACTGGTTATTCTGAAAATATCAGTGGCACCGGACTCGTCACCACATGCAATTAGCCTCGCCAATACATCTGTCTCATCTCCCACAATAAAACATAATTTCTCCTTGTGAGCGAAGTCAATAAAAGTCCTATTCTCTATACCTTCGGCAACTCCCAAAACAATCTTATCTATACAGGCAACCGATTTCAGACAAGCTACAAGATGCGCCAGTATGGTTGTTCCTGATTGAACATCAAGATTCTGGAGTGGCTTACCATACAATCGAGACCCTTGATTTCGAACCGCCAATGCAACTACTAGCGTCCTATCTAAACTTGCATCAATCATTAAGGTCCCCGTGGTTCAATGGAGCATTTGTATTTATAGCTTTGTTAACAGTTTTACCATAGACCAACTGAATATCCGTATACGCTGAAGAGGATGAACTTCGTTTCAGCGCAACATCTGAGGATGTAATTACGCTACCGATTTTTAAATCTCTTGAGGCGACAACATGTCTTCGAATATTTTTCCTGTAATTTTCTTCGGATTCAGACATACCGAAGTTATCGCCAAGACTGCTCTCTCCGTGCGCGATTTCAACATCTCTGATACAACTCACAAAGGTTTTAAATTGATCTGGGTTCATCGCAGCTTCATGATCCTCCAACTCCATGCAGCAGCCTAGTGTTAGATGCTTTTCTAGGACCA
>Ga0206130_10002485_pt1 | contig 25556 bp, 19 predicted proteins | sample Helgoland_Spring_9_FD_148637 | JGI IMG/M metagenome (GOLD analysis project Ga0206130, IMG submission 148637) | Pelagic subsurface seawater microbial communities from Kabeltonne, Helgoland, North Sea - Helgoland_Spring_Bloom_20160512_1 | ecosystem: Environmental > Aquatic > Marine > Epipelagic ...
ATCATCATCGCCGGTATTGATTCCAACAGCGCCTTGGTTAAAGGCATAAGGAAGATCGTAATCTATATCCTCCACTTCGTAATCCGAGCCTCCGATTGCAACACTGGCAATACTTGGAGAAACTAACTGGATGCACGAATCAACACAGTTGATTTCCACATCTTCTCCGATATCAAACAAACCAAATGTCTCGCACTGGGCCGAAACGAGCCCTACAAAACCCGCGAGGATCGTACAACTTAAAAACAGGACAACTTTAAAATAACGTGTAGAGCGCATGGAATGCATTTTTATTTTAAGACAATTGTCAGAGTTGCTATTAAATGAACAAACCTTCGAGTCCATTGGTTGCAACATCACATAGCCAAAGTAACTCTTTCCATGAAATTTATTGCATCGTACACAAGCCTCAGCATAATCATTGTGCTTCTCGCAACAACTCTTTGTGCTTGGAACTTCATGAAATCATCCCATCGTTATCCCCCCACCCCCTCCATGGCATCATTCTATGACCTCACAGCAAAAAATTTGGATGGCGAATTGATTTCTTTCGAGGCCTTCAAAGGAAAACGCGTCCTGATCGTCAACACGGCGTCGAAATGTGGGTACACGCCTCAATACACCGATCTTGAGGCGCTCCATAAAGCTCATGGCGGAGATGATTTTGTGGTTATTGGATTCCCTTGCAATGATTTCGGACGTCAGGAGCCTGGATCTGCTGAAGAAATAGCATCCTTTTGCTCGAAGAATTATGGCGTTTCGTTCCAAATCATGGAGAAAGTTCATGTAGGCGGTGGCGATCAGCACCCTGTATATTCATGGCTCTGTTCTGCAACTGAGAATGGTGTAGCCGACCACAAGGTTGGGTGGAACTTCCATAAATTTCTGATTGACGAAAACGGACAGCTTGTGGCTTCCTTGCGGAGTGGCGTGAAGCCATTGGATGAACAAATCGTCGAATTCGCTCAAGGTCAATAACAAAGAGTCGTGGTTTGAGCGCTACGGATGTAATTTGGCCGCATGCATTCCCTCAACATATCCGGACGCCTTTTGGTCGTTTTGACCTTCATTGCCGTATTCACTTCAAGTCTTGACGCTCAAATTGACTTACTGAAACCTGCAGCAATTGTGGGACACGAATTGGGTGGCCGCTTCACATTGCACCACGCTGTATCCGATTATACTGAACATGTTCATGAAGCCGTTTCTGGTTCTCAATTGATCCGGTACGGAGAATCTTTTGAAGGCAGACCGTTGGAATTGCTGGTTCTATCGAGTGCCGCGAACTTGCAGAACATCGAAACCATTCGAACCCAACATCTCGACCGCATGCGCGGCGGAACGGGTATCGCCGCATACGATGATCTAGCCATCATCTGGCTCAGCTACAATGTGCATGGAAATGAAGCTGTTTGCACTGAAGCCGCATTGAACGTCATGCACGGTCTTGGGCAAGCCGCTCTGGACGGAGAGGACTTCTTGGATCACGTGGTTGTTTTACTTGATCCCTGTCTCAATCCAGATGGGCATGATCGTTATGCCGTTTGGTTCAATCAGTATGCGAGTAACCCTCCCAATTCAGACCCCAATGCATTGGAACATGACGAACCTTGGCCAGGAGGACGTCCAAACCACTACCTCTTCGACTTGAACCGCGATTGGGCGTGGCAAAAACAGCAGGAGAGTCAGATGCGATCCGCAGTCTACCATCAGTGGATGCCTCATGTTCATTGCGACTACCACGAAATGGGCTACAATAGCCCCTACTACTTTGCTCCTGCAGCTGAGCCTTATCATGAATCCATCACCCCATGGCAAAGAGCATTTCAAGAAGAAGTTGGACAAGCTACCGCTGAGGCCTTTGACGCTCGTGGTGAATTGTATTACACCAAGGAGTCTTTTGATCTTCTTTACCCAAGCTACGGTGACACCTACCCGATGTTTAACGGGGCCATTGGCATGACCTACGAGCAAGGCGGCAGCGGAGGCGCAGGCGTCCTCGTTAAAACCTCACAAGGTCAGCTCTTGAGCTTGAATGACCGCATCGCAAACCACGTCGAGAGCAGTTTGGAAGCGGTGTATACCAGTGCACGATTGGCAGAGAAATTGGTCGATGAATGGGGTGCTTATTACGATCGAAATCGCACGCAACCTATTGGACGGTTTGGTGGGTATCTCATTCCGAAAACGGAAGTCAACACGGCTCGTATTGAGCGACTCGTGAAGTTTTTAGACCGCCACGGTGTCACGAGCGAAATCATGACGTCAAATCAAAAATCGGTGACCGGTTGGGAGTATGGAGTCGGGCAAAAGCGATCAGTGAAACCGAAAGAGGGAGACCTTGTGATCAGTGCGTACCAAACGCACTCTGGGATCTTAGGCGTGCTCTTCGATCCGGACCCCGTGCTAACTGACTCGTTAACGTACGACATTACCACCTGGAGTGCCCCGTTTGCATATGGATTGCGCACCTTTGGATTGGATGCCCCGTTGAATGGAGCACCCCATGTTTCATCCAACATCAAACCCTTACAAAACGAGGCTTTTGGTTACGCGTTCGCCCGGACAGGAGATCAAGATTCTCCTCTGATGGCCCAGCTTCTGCATGCAGGTTTCCGTTTGCGCACAAATGCAAAGTCTTTTGAAAGCAATGGGTCAAAGCATGAAGCAGGAACGATATTGGTCCTTCGAGGAGACCACAAAGGACGTCCCCAATGGTGGAGTGAACTCAGTGAATTGGCGACGGAACATGGAGTGCATCTAGACGAGATTGCCGGTGGGTTTTCAGATGCGGGTCCTGACATGGGGTCCGATGATGTTTGGGCCATTCAGGCGCCGCGTATCGGAGCGCTCACCGGGCCTGGAGTATCAAGCTTGGGTGCAGGTGAGGTTTGGTGGCATTTTGAACAGGAATTGCATTACCCGGTGACCATGCTTTCTGCTCAAAATTCTGACCCTCAGGAATGGGCGGAATTTGACGTGATCGTCTTGCCTTCGGGATGGTATAGCAATGCAAACGACTCCTGGTTAGAATCGTTGGGGGATTGGGTCCGCGATGGAGGTCGACTCATTGTTTTATCGGGAGCGATGAGACTCTTTGAAGGAGAATCCGGATGGGGATTGAACCGCTTTGACGATGACACACAAGAAGACCAAGTCCGACTGCAGTCGAGCGCCGAAAAAGCTTCAGATCGCCAACAAGCCTATGATGAAAGACAGCGTTTAAGGGCCATGCGCATCGGAGATGGGTCGATTTATCCTGTTCAACTTGATCGCTCTCACCCACTTGCATGGGGCTATCCTGACTCCCCGTATTACACGTTGAGATCCAACTCAAGTCGTTTTGCATTGCTCAACAGCGGTTGGAATGTTGGAACGTTTGGTTCAGAGACCCAGGCCGTAAGTGGTTTTGTTGGAACACGAGCAAACCGCCAATTGGATGAAAGCTTTGTTTTTGGTTCCCAACCGATGGGCCGTGGAAGCGTAGTCTATTTTTCAGACAACCCCCTCTTCCGTGGATTTTGGGAAAACGGCAAACTCATGTTTGACAACGCCGTGTTCTTGAATGTCAATTGACTCCATCACGGGCCGAACATTTTAGCGTAGCTCTGGGCCATTTTACGCGTCTCCAACCCCATCATTTCTCTTAGCGACGCAGGCTCCAAAACTTGAGCGGCCGCTCCATGGTGCAGAATCCATTGAATGAACGGAGCATTGGGCACCAAGTTGACTTGAATGGCTACACCATTGCCCGAACGTTCGATTCTCGGATCTTGCGACGTGTGAAAAGGCTGGGTTAAGTAACGCGAAGCTGTTTTATTTTCAAACCACAACCGCATCGCCACGGGTTTCTCATCAGCATCTTTCACCACCCCTGGAACAAGGGCGAAACGTTGATCAATGTATCGAGACCACGCAAATGGAATGGCGTCCTTCAACCCTTCTGGAACATCGACCAAAACATCATCCCAACTCGTGATGGAATCAAGTGGCAACACCAAGCGAAACGCTTCCTGTGCTTCATCGTCCCAAACCAATGCTAGGACCAGCCATCCTGCCGTCTCCTCAACCAGGTTTTCAATCAGCATTGAATGCCTTTCTGAACGCTCGGCGTCAGAAGTCGTGAATCCAACACGCGCCGGCATGTTCAATTGGAGCGCCGACACGGCCCCCTCCAACCATCGCAAAGCACTTTTTTCCTGAACACGAGGAAAGATCTGTCTCTGCACGTGTTGGGATACACCGCGCTTTTTGGTCGCTTTTTTTTGAGGTGCCACTACGTCAAATCGATGCCGAAGTAAGGCCTCCATTTCTGTCCACCATTCAAACCCCTCTGCTCCGCGAAAACGAGACAAGTTCCCAAGCACTCCATGCAGCTGCGCTTTCTCTTCAGCTGTCAACGCTCCAGAACCAATGGACATTCCAAACTCTGAATAGGCATAGTACGCACGCTTGTGATCACTGTGCTTGACGATTTCAACACCATAAAGCACCTGCATGTCCGCGATGTCTTTCTCGAGCGTTCGCATCGCTATTGGCTTAATTCCCGGGGAAGCTTCCTTGAGAAGAGCATTCACGCGTTCTAAAAGCTCAGGTTTGAAAAGTCTCTTGGGCGGCTCAAGCATGTCACTTTGTGTCGGGTCTCCCCATACAAAGCAGGCATCCAATATATGATACCTCAAAAGCGCCAATCGGTTGGGAGTAGTCAAGGATACGTTGTTCGCAGATTCAATGCGAATATAGACCGGGTTTTAATCTTTCCAGCTTCCAGGGGCACTGCATGGGACCGCACCAGGATGCCCTTCATGTCCAGCATTGGGACTACGTGAGCTCCCAATAAAGCTGCTATCATCCAACCTCACCGTTGAATTTGAGCGCGCTTTTTTTTCGTTTCGCCAGCCAAATCGCCAAGTCAATCCAGCTTGTATTTGCATTGTATGCGCTTGCTTTGGCACGACAAAGGCATCCTGATCAACCCCCACCCCGCCTGTGTTCTGATCGACAACAATGCGAGTCCCTTGTGCAATCCCAATGTGATCTGTGGCCACAAAAATGGCCAGTGGGCCTGCATTCATGCACACCGCCAAGCCCCACGTGCCTTTTCGACTTTGGAGTACTCCCCTAGACAAAGACACCGCCAACCGCTCATTGAATTTGTGGTTGTAGCTCAATCGCCAATCAAAAAAGCCCGTGCCGTTTGATCGACCCCATGCCCCAAGTGTTCCGCGCTGGTGTGAGGTATTCAGCACCTCCCAGGACAGCCCAACACTCCATTTTGGAGCAAGCCTTTGCGTAAAACCCGACCGCGTTGTGTCGATCTCGAAGGCAGTCTCCCAGTCGTCACTTTGACTCTCCAACCAATTTTCCAAAGAATCGGTTGGCCAGGAATCCAATGAACCCACATTCTCTACAGCCACGCCTGAAAACACCATCGTGGTATCCGAAATGTTCCAGTTTTGAGCGCGCGTGTTCCAATCGAGTTGTCCGACGTTCGAGACCTGGACAAAGCCTGTCCATCGATCAGAGGGTTTAAATTGCAAGGCGAAATCCGCTGCAACACCCCGATTTCCTTTTGCATTCAAATAGTCCGTGGCTTCAATCGAGTCTTCGCCATCGGCGTCAGGCAAGCCTGCGACATCCAATCCGAGACCTCCTTGAACAGTCCAAGCGTACGTATCTGGATTTACAGCCCATTGTGTCGTGTTGTCCCGAGTCCCTGCAAAGCTCAAGCCTTGGAGATAGGCCAATCGAACGCCGCTAGATAGCTTTTCATTCCATTGAAACTGCCATGTTCCAGCATATTCTCTGCGGTGGGAAAACTGAAAGCTCAAAGACGAAAAATCCAAAGCTCCAGATCCTGACACTGATGCGTTGGCATTGCCTGTAAAAGGCAGCAGCAGAAGATCTTCAGGAAGTTCTAAATTGGATTGAATGTGCTCGGATACGGCCACACTCCAAAACGATCTTCGGCTGGCGCTAAAACCTCCTGCACTCAACCAATCCCATTGCAAATTGACGCTCAAATCATTGCGACCACTCAATGATTCACGGACGCCATTGAGATTCAAGCTAGCCTCTGAAGCTCCGGGAGCTTGCAACAGCCAGTTTGAAGGGTCTAACAATGAATTCCCCAATTCCATGCGAAAGTTGCTCAAAAGTGGCATTCCAAAATAGCCCGCTGCAGGACGACTTGAAACATTCAGCCGCGTGTGTTGCGGCGCCAAATCCATGAAGAGGGCTGTTTGAGCATCCTGTGCAAAGAAGACGTTAGAGCATAGGACCAAGAGCCCTAAAAACACGCCTTTAAATGAGATCAAGCGCACACTCATGGGTTCCAAGTAATATCAAAATCAACGCGCACACCCAATTCAATGAGAAGCCCATCCTCAGGGTAAAATCGAACATCTTGGTTGTTTGCAGCATCCGTTGTCTCCATCATCGCCAAAACGACAACCTGACGGCAATCTTGTCCAATCAAGTCTTGAGCCATTTCGCGGTCCAAAACCCAGTCGATATTCTTTGCCTCGGGATTCAGAACCCGTCCAAAACCGGGGGCATCAGGTGAGCCCATGTTGCTGACTGAACCCGCCTCGATTGCAGTCCAAGGAGAACCGTTTACAGCCGCCGATTCAATGGCTATACCAAAACCATTTAAAAAAATAGCTTGAACACGGACGCCCACAGGCAATGCGTTTTCACAACGAAGACGCATTGTAACCGCTGCAACATCTTGCCAATCCAACGGAGGCTGAACCGCCTCCTCAAGAGCTTCTGAAATGTCCACATCCAAGGTATCGTTCCATTGCAACGCTGAAGCCCAGCCATTCATAGGCAACCGCAACTCTCCTTCAAGAGCGATGCGACTTGTTTCCAAAATAAAATGAGAAGAACTGCCTTCTGGATTAATCGAGATGGCTCCGTCGAGATGCATACTGTCTGGCATGGCGTCCATAACACTTGTCAATGAAGGCGTCGTGCCACTGTTATCAATAACATGGTAGGTCTCGGCATCCTCTCCTGGCAAACCGGCGCTTGCTATGATGGGGAAGTCTTCGATATCGGGTCCCGTCATGTATGTCGTGATCCCATCCTGTACAAATGCCAACTCTTCCCATTCGACTCCCACAGGAATTCCACTAGAATTGGACATCCACAAATGAATCTGAGGGTCTGCAAAATGGACTGAACCGTGCTCAAAGCCCTCCATAACAGGAATGGATTGCCCCATTTCAAAGGGCCAAGCGACGTCCGTAGCAAACGCTCCAAACGCCGCATCTATGGTTGCATCGGCAATCGAAACTGTCACTTCCAATGCTTCTCCTGCATTGACCTCTTCGCCAGTCCCCAACCATTCAACTTCCCAGTCAATGGGTACCCGGGGATCCGTTCCATTTAAAAAATGCACGGACCGGCCATCCAATGAGACAGACTCGCTTGCGACCACGGGCAACGTACCGGTATAGTCGAGAGTCAAAAAAAGCTCAAGAGGAGCTCCGTTGGCTAGAATATTATCGGTTGAAATCCTCACTTCAAGATCCATAGGAAGATGCGAAGTCACTTGAGCATTCCAATCACCATCGCTCAGCCACAATGAATCCAACGAGGACATTTCAGACACCCCCCAACTCCAATTGACTGATGCGCCAAACGAATCACTTTCACCTGCAGGAAAAGACGAAAGCCCTTGAGCCATTGCCTCATCTAAAAGCCAGTCGAACGTAAAATCTTCTTGCACTGGATCGAGTACCAACGGCGCTGAAGAGAACACTTCAAACGGCTGCACGAACTGCAGCATTCCGTCGACTTCATCGGGCTCAATTTGCAATGAATCCAATACATCCCAGTGGTCATTGAGTTGAAGATGAACCTGACCCAATGGGACTGCCCAAGAAGGCTGAACGTCACCAACAATGGGCGAGTTTTCATTGAGATTGAATTCTTCCCGTATGCAGGAGGTCAACAGTAGCCCCATGAAGAACAACGGCAAGCCACCGCGGTTTGCTGTCTTCCTTAAGCTTTGATTGACGTGCCGGTTCATACCCTGCTTACGAGAGCGGGTACCCCATAGTTTCAATGCATTGCGCTAATTCGATGGAGATCTCATTTTTTCATAGATCTCAATCCAATCTTGAGGCGTCAACTTGCCAACGAGTTGACCGATCAACTCAAATGGAATCTGATCTAGACGTTTGAAGCGAATGCAGCTCTTACCCATGTCTAACTTGGTTGAAACTGTCTCTGCATAAGCCGACACGAACCACTTCATCAGCTCTGGATTGGCATACAACCCCATATGATACAATGCGATGAAGTTCTTTTGATTGGCCAGATTGATAAAAGGCAAGGGCAGTGCTGGATTGCAATGGTATCCATCCGGGTACACTTCGTGCGGAACTACAAACCCAACCATTCCGTATGACATCATCGGCACAAAGCCACTTGGGAGGCTCCGAGCTACAGTCTCATACAATCCAATAAAGGCCTGTTTTCGTTCTTCAGGCAATTTTGAGATGTATTCTTCGATAGTCGTTGCCACAATCTTCATTGGAGTGTAGGATTTTAATCGAAATTTACTGCATGCACAATGATGCCCTACGTTTTGTATTCATGTTTATACTTTCATTGACTCAGCTTTGCAGCCAAGCACAATCAACGCGGTATACCACTGAGGAGCTCCTTGGCCAATTCGATGCCGCTGTACACCCCGATTTTTCGATTATTCCGAACACATACACACGAAAAACAAACATCTATCTCCGGAACGAAACATTGGCAGCCTTCGAATCGATGTGGAAAGCCGCAAAAGAAGATAGGGTGTCTTTGGAGATTGTGAGCGCCACTCGAAGCTTCTCAGCACAACGCAGTATCTGGAATCGGAAATGGACAGCACCGCGCTTTATGGGGTTTCAAGAAGTTGACCGCGCCCGTGAAATTTTACGGTACAGCTCAATGCCCGGCACTTCACGCCATCATTGGGGTACAGACGTTGACTTGAACGCCCTCGAAAATGAGTGGTTCGACACTCCTCCTGGGTCCCATGTCTACACGTGGCTTCTTGCCAATGGAGCAACCTTTGGCTTCCATCAAGTGTACACAGCCAAAACAAACGGACGAACCGGCTATGAGGAGGAACGCTGGCACTGGTCGTATTTGCCGCTAGCGGAGGAAATGTGGGAGCAACACTGCGGCAATTTCACTGACGCCATGATGACGGGATTCGAGGGCTCCGAGTGGGCCGATTCCTTGGAGATTATGCAACGCTATGTCCAAGGAATTGACATGCCGTCCACCAAGGAACAACACCCGTAGCATTCCTACACTTGCGATCTAAGTCTTTGGGATATTCCCTTTCAACAACCACGTTGCCTCGGGTTTCGCAACGAGTCGAGCGTTGTTGTATGCCATTTCCGGAGTCAACAAATTGACCGGTTCATAGGATCCTGCTTCTGCATTCCAACTTACTGCTAAGGCAATGTTTGGCTCTTTAGACCCGATCCGAAGAGGAAGAGCCAGCGCAGGAAATCGTTCCTTTGCGTGCCATGTAGGCACGGCCAACTTGTAATCCAAAGTCAGCTGATCCATGGCCTGATTGAGCGCCAATTCCATTTCTTGGCTCAATATTGCTAGTCCTGGATCATCCCTTAGTACATCAGCTGCAACTTCCAAACTTTCGATATAGGCCTCTTTACCGACATCGCGCATGTCAGGAAGTTCAATCCGTCCTTGAGTCGCTTCGGCAATCAACAGCCGCGGAACACGGCTTATGTTATCCAAAATCAATTCCGGCCAATTGCATTCAGGGGGACCAACGCGTAAGTCATAAAAAGCCTGTTCGCAACGAATTAAAAACCGAGGTCTCTCAGGAAGTTCATCGAACTGATTCAACACTTCTCCTAGCCCCACATTGTTTTCTGTCGTGAACCCCCGAAAAAACCATTCTTGAGCATCGTCTCTTTCATTCTTGACAAAGACAGCATACAGTTGCTGGAGTCGATCCGTTTGCAAACCTGTGTGAAAAACGGCACTATCACCATTGGGTGCTATCGTCATCAGCCCATCGTCCATGACCTTATCAAACATGTGATTGAAGTAACTCTTCAACATCCTACCTCCTCGTCCCCAATACTCTGTTTCTGCCAATTGCTTCAGCCTTTCTAACGGCTCAGGGTAATTCGGAACAAATGCAAAGTCAAATAAGCGCATGTTTATAAGTGTATGTAAACCAATTTATTACGGCTAATTTATGCGATAGTCCCCTTCATAACAACTCCATTTAGCTTTTGTTCACACCATCATTTTAATACACGTTCAATACCACTAAAATACGCCCTGATTCTGACGCTATTTCGAAACCAGTCGCTTGCACCGAATTGATAGCCCTGCACTTGAATCGATTGAAAGAGGCTTGCTTTTTAGCTCATCCTTAGACATTCTTATTGCATTTCCTTTCTTTTTGACCACAGCGTCTGACGCCCACCAATGTCCTGCAAAGTCCAATTCTTCCATCTCACCAGAGCTTGATTTCATGCCTGCAGGAAGGGCTGTAAAACCGCTTGAATTGTTCCCATTCATGGATGCTGCTTTCAACTTACCACCTGCCACCCGTTCGCCACCGAGATGCCAATTCAAGGCTCCCCAGTCATCGGCAGAAGGAACCTCCCAACCCGTTGGGCATAGCCCGTATGGAGAATGAACAGCATGCAGATTGTACAAGTAGCCATACCTATCCGATTTTCCAGGTTGCTCATGCAAACTGTGCGCTCCAGTGAACGAATCATTGGACTTGCTCCATGATTTCCATTCTTTCACCCCAGTAACGCGAACAATCAAGGCTCCGTTGGCATACTGATCACTCCGCAGGTTTTCAGCAAACCAACAATCGTCACCGATCCGAACAAGCTCGTAAGTGTGCCCTGCGTGACTTACATCGTAGCAGTCAAAAGCCTTGTCATCCGCATCTTGAGCAGATTCTGCTTCTTGAGCAGCCAATGCCTTTGTTTCCTCTCGCAATTGACGTTCTCTCTCTTCTTCTTGGGCCTTGAGTTCCAATTGCGCAGGGGCATTGTCCAACTCATCAAGAATCGTGGACAACAATTTAAAGATGTCGGCATTCACTCCTGAGGCATTCCATTGTTGCACCCCTTCTTGGCAATCGACCAATTTCAGATTGACGACCTCCCTTGATTGAATGCATCCTACCGAACAAAACACAACGCCTTGCGATCCTTGCAGCCGGCCAGCATCCACCGCTGAGTTTTGAAATACCAGTCCCGACATACCCAATCGCTGTTCCTCTAACACCCGATCCAAGTACTGTCTTTCTAAAATGGTATACACTTGACCCAGCTGCATTTCCGCTAAGGTCACAACGGATTCGCTGGTCAGCTCTCCTCCCGAACAGCCTTCAGATTCACCGGGTATAATGAAAATCCGATCAATTTGAGCACCTTCGGGGTTCACGGTAACTCGGATGTCTCCAGATTGGGCAAACACAGAAGACAAACAACTCAGCCCGAGCAGAAGCGTGGCGAATTTCGTCCTAGTCATCATGGATTGTCGAGTCATTAACAGCGCTTTTAACAGTTTCACTTCCGTGAGCAAAGTTAATGAGAGAGGCCCACCATTCGATACGATGCCTCCACACATCTCAGCACATAACACTCACTGCCTAATGTCACATTAATCACCTTACAATCAAAGTGTAAACCTCTGTATTCCGTAAGGATTTCACGACAACGTAATAGACGCCAGCAATACTCGGGGCCATCAGTTCTGCGCTCTGATCCAGAGCGAATCTGTGCCCCACTCCGTCCCACAGTGTTATTTCATCACCAATCTCAAAAGGAACTCTGAATCTCCCCCCTACACCCACTGGGTTTGGATGCAGTAACGTACGAGGTACTTCAGAACCGGAGACCGTCTGAGCCTCGCTGCAATTTCCTCCATAGAGATCCAGTGTAAACGTCGTGTCCAACGACAGAACTTCACCAAATAGTGAATAATAGGACCAGTGTTGAAGATTCCATGCCATCCCCTCTGCAGGGTCTACCAGCTGCATGTTGATGTAGGAGGTGGGCGAACTAACCGCCTGCAGGTCATAGCATTCGAACTGACTCAAACAGAGGGAATCCGATTGCGCCACAAACGCTGTTGATTCATTCATCTCAAGCACTTCTGACCAGACATTTTCACCTGCACCGTTTTCCAAACTCAATGCAAGACTGCAGCCGTCTTGTTCATTGGAATAGGCGACGACGCGAACAGGAAAGCATCCTTGATCTCCTGTACCGGTCCATTCCAATTCTCGCGGTACAAATTCCCATTCGAAGCTGCAGGCAAGAACCTCTCCAAATCCAGTCCATAATTCCATTGTAACGGGCATTGAATTGGCATTGTTTGGCCAAGGGTTCGTGGGTACCATACGATGAAAGGACGCGCCGGAAATCCCAAAATATTCCACTTGCTCTTCCGCCATTACATTTCCTTCCAGATCCCGCATCAGCCAACTCGGATAACTGTAAATCTCATCCCAAGACTCATTGGAACAAAGGACGTTAATCTGTTGGTTATTAAATGGGTCAAGCCATACCCCATCCAATGTCAGAAGGTCGCAGGTCTGAGCATGAGAAGAGCGCGTAAAAACGAGAAAAACAGAAATGAGAATAAAGCGCATGAAGCGAATGTAATTTATTTCCAAGATGTCTCCGTTTCTTTCAGGCATTGCATAATTTGCAGTCATGGAAGACGGGATGCGTGTGGCGGTCATTGGAGGCGGAGCAGCTGGTTTTTTTGCCGCGCTTTCTGTCGCGGAACATCACCCTTCTGCACACGTGGTTCTTTTTGAAAAATCAGGCAAACTGCTATCCAAAGTCAAAATTTCCGGTGGTGGCAGGTGCAATGTGACCAACGCTTGCTTTACGCCGAGTTCCCTTGCGAAGAATTATCCTCGAGGAGGCAAACAACTCAAAAAGGCATTCACTGAATTTCAAGCCAAGGACACTGTGGAATGGTTCACCTCGCGGGGGGTCCCTTTGAAGACAGAGCCTGATGGCAGGATGTTTCCGCAGTCGGATGATTCGCAATCCATCATCGATTGTTTGATGCAGGAGGCTCACAAAAAAGGTGTGGAAATCAAAATGCAAGCGCCTGTTGGCTCCATTGTATTGTACAACGGGGAATATCAATTGAATGCTGCCCGATTTGACCGCGTGATCATTGCTACTGGAGGCAGCCCCAAGACCGAAGGCTTCGATTGGCTGCGGACACTGGGACATACCGTGAGCGCTCCCGTGCCTTCGCTGTTTACCTTCAAAATCCCCCATGAACCGGTCAAAAAACTGATGGGACTGGTGATCAAGGACGCACTCGTTCGCATTCAAGGCACCAAACTGGCTCACCAAGGTCCCGTCCTCATTACCCATTGGGGCATGAGCGGCCCGGCGGTATTGAAACTATCCGCTTGGGGCGCACGAGAGCTCGAGAAGCAAGGCTACGCCTTCAACATTCAAGTGAATTGGGTCGGGATATCCAATGAAAACGAGGTGTCTGCCCTGATCGATGAAGCATTGCCTGAAATTCGAAAGAAGAAAATGGCCAACGCGTGCCCTTTTGATCTGCCCAAGAACTTCTGGTTGTATCTGCTGGATAAATCAGGAATTGACGCCGATTCGTTGTGGCTCGAACTGGGCAAGAAATCTCGCAACAAGCTCCTCAACACGTTGTTGAATGACATCTACGGGGTGCACGGCAAAACCACCTTCAAAGAAGAGTTTGTGACGTGTGGAGGGGTGAACTTGTCGGAAGTCGATTTCGCCACCATGCAGAGCAAGGTGATGCCTGGGTTGTACTTCGCTGGCGAAGTGCTTGATGTCGATGGCATTACCGGTGGATTCAATTTCCAAGCGGCCTGGACGACGGGATTTCTGGCGGGACGTTTGCGCTAGGTCGATCAGATTGGCGTACCAGCAGGGAGTCACGTTTCAATACAGGAATGATTCAAGACCTCCAATGGATCAAGCAAAACGAGAGAGACGAATTTGCGTTCAATTGAGTTGAATGCGCTTTTCAACGCTGCCGTCTGAATAGAGATACAACTGCAATCGATTGGGTTCGATCTCCGTCGTTCTTCCCATCAAGTCCATGACACGAATCACCTTTTTCGCAAGAAGGGTTGACGGAGTCTCTGAAGCAATAGAGTTTGTGGATTCTTCACAAGCCGCAGAGAAGAATTCCCAGATCAATTCGGTGCTATCAATGTCTTGGTTGCCCCATGCTCCGAACCAATCATGCCCCCCTCCGTTGACCCGGTAATGGTGAAACTCTTGTCCACCTGGGGCACCAAAATGCCGAATGAAATCGACGGTACTGAGATCCAACAACACGGTATTGGGGACAGCTTCTTCAACCACCTCCGTAGTCCCCATCAGTCCTGTCCAATATGCCATGACATTCTCCACCCCCCAGCCCCCGCTCCACGGACCATCAAGAATGACCCCTTGATTGTAACTGACCGTAGCATCCAAGGTGCCGTGCAAGTGAATGGTAGGCAAGGCGGTTTCAGGGTTGCAATTGACTTGATCGTAAGCACTCATATTTCCCGTTACTGACCCAATGGCCCGGAACAAATCCGGCCTTTCACAGGCGAGGGTATAGCTCATGAAGCCTCCATTTGACATGCCGCACGTAAACGTGCATGAGGAACTCAATCCATACTGCTCTTGTAACGTCTCTACCAACGAGGAAAGAAAACCGATGTCATCGGTGTCGCTGATTCCCAAGTTGGCATTCCAATGATTGATGCCTAGATCGTCTGATGTCCCCTGCGGATAGCACACCACGGCCTCTCCATTTTCTGCCACATCAGACCAACCGGAATACCCTCTGATGATGTTCGCAGAACTAACGTATCCGTGCAGAACCAATACCAGTGGAAGCCCGCTGACTTCTCCGTCCGGTAAATCCAAAAGGTATGTCCGCTCCAATCCATCATAAGACAAAGTGAATTCTTCCTGAGCGAGAAGAATGGACCCATGTGTGCAATAAAAAAGCAGTGCGAGCGACGCAAATAGACTATTTCGCATGCTGCAAGTTATGAAAGGACAGCGCCTCAAAATTGACACCCCTATCCAACGATTTACATCGCAGCATCCTCATGAGAGCGACCACATGCCCGGTCGAATAATTCCAACATCATGTCTTCCGCTTTCTCATCAGGCGGACCTCCTTGTGCACGCTCGAAGCCGTATGGTTTCTCAAGTCCCTGATCGATCAATTTGAAGCGGAAAATGTAGTCATCTGCGTCTTTCGCTCGGCCCGAAAATGTACCAAAGCGCAGGTCGTTTAGTTGCAAGGAACCGTCGTTTCGGCGCACCGCATTGAGGTATCCATCACTGAACCAACGGAGCACACCAAGTGTCTCATCTGTGTCGAGGTGATGAAGAAGCTCATATCCTTTGCTCGTTGGATGAAAAGCAATCGGAATCTCGTCCAAAATAGAATATTGGGCCAGAAGAAACGTTTCTTCCGTGTCCACGACCACATTCCAAAGGAGATTATTGAAGATGGTCGGCGTGATCAGAAATTTTTTGTAGTTCATCCCCTGCTCGTGAAGTGATCCTTCAATGGTCCGATGCACCTGGTGGTAATTGAGAGCCGTCAACGTCAAATACAGGCAGCTCCAACCCAATCCCACCCAGTTCCAAACCCGTCGGCGCGAATCGTGCCGCGCGAAACGTGCCGCTATGAGCAGACACACGAGAAACGGAAATGTATACAATGGATCCACTACCGATACGGTTCCCCACGCCACGCGGACGTCAGAAAACGGAGCGAAAATCTGAGTGCCATAGGTGGTGAAACAATCGAGCAGAACGTGGGTCAAGAAGCCCCAAAAGAACAAAAGCATCCACCCTCTAACATCGGCATCTGGAGCCTTCCAATCTCCGCTGAAATACCGCCTTTGTCCATGCCTCCACAACCCAAAAACTACCAACGGGATGTAGACCGCCACAGGCCACCATGATCCTGGAGCAAAAATCTGGAACAGGAAGTTCACAACAAACCCAACCACAACCGCTGCGGCCGCTTTCGTAGCCAGCGCCAACCAGGCGTGATGACGGCTGCCGTACAACCGGTCTGTCACCCACCCGAAGACCAATGCGCCGACTACGCAAAAAACCAAGGAATGGCTGATGCCGCGGTGAAATGCCAAATTGTCCAACTCGCTTAGAAAGTACTGACCCAAGACATCCATGTCAGGAATTGTACCCGCCACAGCTCCCCAAATCATCGCTCGGTTGCCAATGCGGCGACCGAGGACCGCTTCACCAACAGCCGCTCCCAATACGATTTGCGAAAGAGAATCCATTTTCCAAAGTTCGGGTGCACTGCTGTAGACTCCTACTGCTTCTTGAACTTCATCCTATTCGTCTGTCTTGTCGTTCGAAACGGCGCCTGCAGGCGCGACATGAACAGCGAGGATCCGATGGGCTTCCTCACGCACCATCCCTGCCTTCTTCAACGCCCAAAGACGTTCTCTTGCCGCACGACCAGCGGAGTCAATATCCACTACAGGATCGCGATAGGCATTGTCCAAATCAAGCCATTGACGCTCCAACGGTGGAATGGTCCAAGGCGCATGCAGGGAATGCGATGGAATTCCCTGCAGTTCAGGAACCCACTGCGAAATGAAAGCTCCTTGAGGATCCCGCTCCAAACCTTGCTTTACTGGATTGTAAATCCGAATGGTATTGATCCCCGTCACCCCTGCCTGCATCTGAAATTGACTGTAGTGGATTCCCGGTTCAAAATCGAGAAAGCACCGCGCCAAATGCTCCACACCTGCTTGCCATGGATGGTCCAAATGGTGTGTCAAGAAACTAACCAGCATGGCACGCATTCGGAAGTTGAGATAACCTGTGGCGATAACGCAGCGCATGCACGCATCGACAAGCGGAACGCCGGTCATTCCCTCCTTCCACGCTTGAAGCGTTGCCGCTGTTCCGTGGTAAACAACCCCACGGTAACCCCGATTGACCGATTCAAACTCCATGCGATCCTCCGCTTCAAATTTTTGAATGAAATGTCCCTGCCATCGCAGTCGGCTGCCAAAAGCCTTCAAATCCGTTTTTGCTCCGGGCACAGCGGCCTTTTTGTACGCATGAAATACCTGGCGCATGCTCAAGCAACCCCAAGCGAGATATGCAGACAGTCGACTGCACGATTGTCTGCTCGCGAGGGGTTGACCGATTTGTCGACGGTATCCCTTGACTCGGCCCTCAAAAAATGAGCGCATGTAACGGTGCGCATGCACCTCGCCTCCCATTTGAAATGGTCCCCGCAGGCCAGGATCTTCTTCATGAGCGACCAACGGACAATCAACAAGTCGGAAAGGCTCTGGCCATGAAATCGCAGCGAGGGTTATTCCCTTGATCTCAGAAAGCGAAATGGGCTTTGTCAACTGAGCGAGCATCGTGGCATGCCACTCAGTCGCCCAGCCATCTCGAGAGCGTCTACCCCTTTGAACGGCTTGTTGAGGTGTCTCAACCCACCTGATTTTCTTGCGATCGCACCACAATTGAAGTGCCTTATCGCGATCATAGGTATGCCGGAGACCCGTCTCCTCGTAGCTGTAAATTCCGTGAATGGCGCAATCCTCAGACAACCATTCAAAGCAGTCCAATGCATCGGCCTGAATGGCCTCTACGCTTACGGGCCACCCCAGTTCGGCCACCTCCTTGTGCATGGATGTCCACGCCTGCCAACGGAATTGAAGATGCCGATTGGCGGTCGTAGGATGTCTTAGATTGGAAGGCTCGAAAATATGGAGCAAAAGAACGGAGTGTCCTGCTGCTGCAGCGAATTTCAAAGCATGGCCGAGAGGCTCGTGATCCCGAAGCCTTAAGTCTCGCTTAAACCAAACAATGTGGATGTCCTTTGTTAATTCCGGTGGCACAGAAAAGGAACCCCTTTGCTTCATGGAAGGTTCAATTCAGGCGATTAAAGCACCTCCGGAAAGGTATTTTCAACCGACCTAAAATGCTCTAGAAGGAAGACTAGATTATTCGATGGCTGCGGTATTCCGACTGCTCAATCCGCGTTGTAATAGAAGCATAATTACCGCAAGTAAAACCGCGGTTAATTCGTAAGAAAAAGCATGCCAAGCTTCAATACCTAACGCCCTGCGCAGTAGGATTGTCGCAACAACAAAACCCGAATTTCGCAATACGAATCCAAAGTCATCGAGGTACTTGAAGGAGACCACCAGGAGCAAGACATCCACGAGAATCAAGGCTGTAAAGAATTCATCATAGAAAACGCTGTTCAGGTCTGTGTGCAAAGCTTCAGGGTAGGTAATCCACTCCCAGAGCCAATTTCCGACGGAGTAAAAGCTGAGAACAATGAAGAATATTGTGAGCAATCCGGCCATTCCCATTTTGAAGCGCACAAACTTCTTCAATTCGGTTTCCTCCAGACGAGCGACTCTTCGGGGCAAGAGGTTATAAAAAATCACCAGCATTCCACCCAATACAACTGCGGATAGCATATGCGGAAAGAAAGCTGATTCCCAAGGCCACGTTGATGTGTCTTCGAGACTTTTAAAAACCGATCGAATTTCGATGAGCGCCACGATTTCAATTTGTTTCCCCAATGAGCGTGCAAAAGAGGTCGGCAGGTAATAAATCAACAGATAGACCTCCGCGATGAGTATCACAGAAAATGGCGTGTACAACGTCGCCAATGGATGGGAAAAAAGTGATTCAGGCAAGCCCCAAGAAAAAACTTCGTTTCCCGCGTAAAGCGTCAAATGAACAAGAAACAACGTAAGCGCACAACTGACAAGGAAGCGCTCAATGACGCCTCGCATTGTAGGATTCAGTGCATATTGGGCAAATGTCTGGAGAGGGCCTAGTCCTTTCATGTTTCTATAACACTCGATGTCCGGTAATGTTTGTCAATCAGTGCTTTATTGGGCATAAGCAACGTTGCACAGCGCAGAAACCTTCAACGTATTTTGGACGAGAAGAAACTCGCGCTAACAGGAACGAGAAAGGAAAATCACTCCAAGCGGAACCGATAACACCCCGCTTCACCGCACTCCACCCCGCTCTGCGGTGTGGAATGCGGTATAAAACAAGAGTTCAATACAAAAGGACCAAAGGGACAAAGAATCAAAGGGTCAAGCCCCCCCACAAGCCCACGTTTTTAATCCCGAACGCAACGAACTGAAAAACCGCGCCGTCGGTTGTAGTTGTACCGACTGACTATAGTGTGACCACTCCGCAGTGTAAGGTACCAGGCTATTTCAATAAACTCTCCAGTTAAGTCCAATGTCGTACCGCCCGCCGAAGCCGACCAGAAATAACCGAAGTCGCCTCCACTATTGAAGTCCCCGTCCCGGTAGCCACGAGCCAAACCTGAAAAACCGCTCGTGTTCGTACCATCCCAACTTGGATTGTCGGAAGGTGAAGATTTCATTGGGGTTCCTGCAATTGAGGCACCACCCAGAAAATCCGTTAATTCCGTGTACTCCCCATCAGTCGGGACGTGCCAACCGCTTGGGCACAACCCACGTGAGTCATCCACCGCGTACCAGTTGTAAAGGCGGCCGTAGTCGGCAAGGTTGGCTGGACTATTGTTGTAAATCGCTTGAGCGCCAAGGTTGGTGTCGTCAGCATTCGACCACTCTTAATCACTCAACTCCCCAGGTATCGCATCCCCATTCTGGTACAGCTCCGTCCTCAGGTTCTCAGCAAACCAGCACTGGTCGCCGATCGCAACCAAATCATAGGTGTAGCCGTCGAACGTGAAAGAGTTTTGGAAATCACAAACAGGAGAGCCGTCAGCCCAAACACACGAGTTATCCTCCTCAATCGCATAGGGGTCGTAATTGTCCGCTGTTGGGTCCATGCACCCTAGGTTTTCGCACAAATACGTCAAGAGCGTGTCAGAGTACAGCTCAAACACCCACCATTCTTCAATCGCCTCAGCGTACAATGAGTCGTAGTAAACAATGATGGTATGAATTCCGAGGATTTGAGGTCCTGGTCCGTTGCAAACCTCGCACTCATCGTAGGCCCCAACACAGCCATCCTGTGAGTCCCAAATGCCGTCGTCATCCTCGTCGTTTTCGGCAAAGACGCTTAATAAAACGAGCAACTCTGACACCCCGACATTATTATCCTCATCGGCATCGGGGTTCCAATCATCAACGTAATCCGTCTGCGCACTGAGGTTCAACCCCAACGCAACGGCAAACAGTATGGTCAGCAGCTTTTTCATTATTCAGTGTCTTTGAGGCAGCGAACGGAAAAACCGGTCCGTGGGTTGGCGCTGTACCGAACGACTTCAGTGCTACCACCATCCAGCCTCCGGTTCCAAGCGTTTTCCCCGTAAGCCGAAGCCGACCAGAAATAACCGTTATAGCCTCCACCGTGGAAGGTACCAATGGCGTTCCGGTAGCCAACAGCCAAACCTGAAAAACCGCTCGTGTTCGTACCATCCCAAGACGGGCAGTCCTCAGGTGAAGATTTCATGTCTTCACCTGCCACTGATGTACCTCCAAGACCATCAGTCAAGGTAGTAAACTCCCCATCTGTCGGCACATGCCAGTCACTCGGACATAAACCCCGTGAGTCAACCACGGCGTACCAATTGTACAAACGGCCATAATCAGCAAGGTTGGATGCGTCGTTGTCGTACACCGCTTGAGCACCATGATTGGGGTCTTCAGCAGCCGACCACTCATCATCAGTCAAATCCCCAATAATCGCATCGCCGTTGGCGTAATACTCATTCCGGAGGTTTTCCGCAAACCAACATTGGTCGCCGATCTGCACCGTGGCGTAATCGTAACCGTGATAAAAGACAGTATCGCCGCAGGTCCATTCAGAGGTTTCGGGGTCTTCGATTTCAGGGCATGCCGTACCATATACCGAAAGCAACATAAGTAAGTCCTCTGTTCCACGCATACCGTCACCATCCAAGTCCGCCATGCAACTATTCGGCATGCACGCCTCGAGCAAATCATCCCAATAGGTGCCTTCACCGCATGCCTCCGTCAAAACTGAAGGGTTCAAGACACATCCACTCACTTCAACGCTCCATGTTGTCCCTAGCGAACAATAACAATCAAACTCACAAGAACCGTCGTCTTCTGTTGCTTCCGGATCAAAATTGCATGCATCACATTGATCGCACCCAAGAGTCTCTTCTGGATCACAGACCCCATCGAAGTCGTCATCCATAGTACAATTGCCCTCGCAATCGTATCCAAATTGAGGATACCAACAAGAATCATCATCCTCCGTTGCACAACCTTCAAAGTTGCAGGCATCAGGAGCTGTGCATCCCAAGAGTTCTGCCGCATCGCACACTCCATCATTGTCCGTATCGGCCTCCAAGATACCGAGACACGAGGCGCAGGAAGCCAAACACCCGTCTTCTAAGTATTCCCAATTCGCACAGCTCCCGTCGTCAACATTGGACAAAGGATCGAAGTTACAAGCGGTTGAAGCGGTACACCCTAGAACTTCTTCGCAATCACAGAGACCGTTGAGATTCGCATCCATGCAAGCCCCAGCACAATCAAAACACGCGGCGGGGTATGTGCAAGAGCCATCTTCTTCTTCCGCGAGGGGTGCATAATTACAAGCTTCTGCATCAGTGCAACCGGCCTCGTCAAAGTCGCATGTGCCGTCACTGTCTGTGTCGACGCAAGAACCGTCGCATGTGTATCCTTCGTCTGGACCTGACCCACCGCACACTCCGCATTCGTCATTGGATTGGCATGAGCCATCATCCTCACTGACCGTCGGATTGAAATTGCAAGCCGTTGGATCCGTACAGCCAGGACATGTCCCAAACTCACACGAGCCGTCGGAATACAAGGCCTCTGGATCGAAGTTGCAAGCAAATATATACGTACATCCCGCACAGGATGACCACTCGCAAGAGCCGTCATCATCGGTGGCTTCAAAATTATAATTGCACGCAGCATCATTTTGGCACCCTGGGACTTCTGATTCATCGCATATTCCATCCGTGTCAGCATCGTTTACGCAGGCGCATGAGCAGGTGAGATAGGGCGCCCCGCAAAGGTCCTCGGTACTTTGACAGGTACCATCATCGTCTGTAGCAACATGTGCAGTCGGGCGCACGTTGAATTGCAAGCTCTCGGAATTTTACCGGAGGCGTCACTGCAAAACAACCCCCCTCTACAACAGGACGACGCTGTAATGGTCAGGAAGGACACTAAAAGCAATCCTACACGCTCTTGCGTCTAGAAAATAATACTCCTAGTATAATCCCCGAAAGGGAAAAAGTTAAATCCCAATAATCGATGCACGAGCAAGAATTGATTGACTTTGCAACTTCAATAACTAACGGGGTAGCAAAAAAAAAGTGCTTTAGTTTTAAGTGGGTAACTAAAAACGAGAAAACAATAGCTCCATAAAATGAAGAAAGGTGAATAATCAAGAAGTGAATCCATTTGAAATCACCTAACACCGCAGTAGCCTGAAAGAACTCGTTTAAGACCCACAGACCAAGCACCCGTGAAAGAACCCATCCATTGCTCTTCCTAAGCGTAGAATTCACGAGTCTCCCTGTCAACACTTTCATTTTACACTCTACAGAAAGCCAATGAAATTCGGCTTTGAAATTTCGTTCAAAAACGGATCCTGCTGGCTGTTCACTTCATTCGATTTAACCCGCAGGAAGCTCAGCGTCATTTGAATTTTCTTCAGGTTGAATTAGATTTAAGTCAAAGTCATTACGAGATATGTTTAAAGACTCTATTTCTTTGACTGCCTCGGAGTATACCTTTTCGAAGTCCTTCATTTCAGTTGTCCTTGCCTTTGAATTCAACCATACGCCTAGAGCAATACCGCAAAGATCCAATGTCCATGGCAACCAATCACCTCCGCCAGAATTTACATAGTCCGTATAAATAGAAAGGAAACCTACAACAAGTAACCCTGCACCAATCACGACTGCTCTTTGTTGTTTTTGCTTTGCTTCTTCTAGTTTCGCTTGTGCTTCTGGATTATCGAAGAACGTAGGTAAGGTTTCTTTAAATAGAGCATTCAACAAATCAAATATGTCATGCTTCGACAAACCAATGATTTTCATAAATGCAACAAACTCTCCAACTTCTTGGATGGAGTTAGGATTCTTCAATAAGGTCTGAATATTGTTCGCCTCAGTGACACTAAACTTTCTGAGCCTTTCTACAAGTTGTCCTCGCTGCTTGTTGTACAAATAGATTACAGAATCCTTCCATGAGTCAAGAACAACATTCAAATTACCACGCAAGTCATTATCCTCAATCTTATACTCGAGGGTGCTACACAGATGAATTATTGGAGTTGATAGATACGTTTGCGATATAGCAGAAGTGTAAACGCTCTTCCCTAAGAGCTCTAGTTCTTGAACTTTCAAATGAGATTTCCTTGCACTTGCGGCACCTCCAGCTATCAATGCTCCACCAACGACATTCGAGGCCAATCCTTTGTCTTTTCCTGTGAACATTGACCCAACGATAGCAGTACTAATTGCACGGCTTTTTGCCTTTTTCGCCTCTTCTTTCTGACGTAACGCCTCCTCTACAGCAAGAACACATTGTTTAATTATCACCGCGTGTCTGAAAGCCAAGCAGCCTGCGATTGCAATCTTGTACTTTGTAATGTCATCTGCAGCCCTCATCGCTCGATTTAAATACTCATCGATTGTTAGAGAGTTAAAATCACTGTCATCCACCAGCGCGATTTCAGAGAATGCTTTTCCCAACCACGCTGAAGGAAAATTTGAATCAATTTCAATAGCCGCATCGAACATTTGCTTAGCCTTGAGGTAATCGCCAGTTACCAATGAAGAAATCGCCAAGTCAATTTTGGATTGATAAGAGGCATCTGGGTTTACAAAATCACTTTCCAAATACTTTGAAAATTTAAGTAGCTCTTTCATTTTTGACTATAATTTGACGGGATGAAAAACTTTAACATTCTCAACCCAATGCGCAATTCATGAAGCGCAATGCTAACAAAAAATCTCTCGATTACCAAAAATTGCAGACTAGTTAATCCCTAGTCCATCAGGGTTTTACAAAATTAATTTTTAAAGAGGTTGCTTTTCCCACTACTAAAAGACTTGTTAATGAGAAATTCCTAGAGCGAGCCAAAGTAATTTTTCTCTCTGCCAGAATACAACGAAACAATGGCAACACTCCACAATAAGTAAACGAATTAGCAAGGCTCGCTCACGTAATCTTCTGCTGTCACCTAGCTGAGATCTGCAGTATTCAGGACGCGGCAGCCTTTAGAATTGTTTGCTCTGTATACGATTGGCAAAGTCAAGGTGGGCCTTTGAAGCAACCGCCGGTGAATAGTTTGAACAGCTTTCGAGTCATCAAGAATAGGCTGATCGGTCTAGCTCCTGCTGCTTAATAAGGCGCAAGAATTTTACATTCAATTTTACATTCTAGGGCAACAAGAAGCCCCGCAATCCGAAGATATACGGGGCTTAGTGAAATTTGTTGGCGGTCTGGACGAGACTCGAACTCGCGACCCCATGCGTGACAGGCATGTATTCTAACCAACTGAACTACCAGACCGTTTCACAACAGTGTCACTGCTCATTTGCAGCGAGCGCAAAGATAAGATAAGTCATCTAATCTCACGCAATGGGGATACGCTACATTTTAAAAAAAGTTGCGCTTGTCGATGAACCCCTGATTCAAAGGGCTCACAATCAAATACATTCAGCCTAAAATAAATTAAAATCGGCTCGAACGCATCTTCGCTCGCTTGGCCAAATAGGCCGATAATACCGGATAAATGCCCTTGGCAATGTCCACATCCACCCAATCAATGCGGTATTGAGCGCAACGGACCTCCAGTTCCCTGCGCAAAGCCCCCATTCGTTCTCTATAGGCTCCTCGTACTTCTGATGGATGCAACCTCACCTCATCGCCAGATTCCAGGTCCTTGAATACCGTTGGTCGATCTGGAAAATCGAAGTCGATCTCCGTCTGTCCATCCAGGATATGAAAGACTACCACCTCGTGTTTGTTATGCCGCAGATGCTGCAAGGCGGCCATCATCGCATCCACATCCCCTCCTCGATCCAATAGATCACTGAAGATGACGACCAAAGACCTGCGCGGACAGGCCTCTGCGATCTGGTGCAAAGACTCCACCGCAGCCGTCGCATTGCGCTTGGTATTTGAAGCATCCAGCAATTGCTCCAAGGCATGGTACACCATGCGCATGTGTGAAGATGATGATTTGGCGGGGATGTGTTGCTCCAATGTTTCGCTGAACAAACTCAAGCCTACAGCATCACGCTGTCGACGAAACATCTCCATCAAGGCAGCGCTACTGTGAATCGCAAACTTCAGCTTGTTCATCTCAGGGCCATTGGGGTCCACTTCGGCAGGATACCACATGGATCCACTGCAATCAACCACCAACTGGCAGCGCAAATTCGTCTCTTCCTCATACCGCTTCACAAACAACTTGTCTGTGCGCGCAAAGAGCTTCCAATCGATGTGACGGGTT
>Ga0206130_10002486_pt1 | contig 25553 bp, 22 predicted proteins | sample Helgoland_Spring_9_FD_148637 | JGI IMG/M metagenome (GOLD analysis project Ga0206130, IMG submission 148637) | Pelagic subsurface seawater microbial communities from Kabeltonne, Helgoland, North Sea - Helgoland_Spring_Bloom_20160512_1 | ecosystem: Environmental > Aquatic > Marine > Epipelagic ...
TCTAGAAACTGAAAGCGATTGGTTCAATTCTTCACTTCCAGTATCATCAGTGTGACCTATAACTATAATACTTAGTGAAGCATCAAGATTTAACTGATCCAGCAATTCTTTTATTTTAGAATTATTTGGATTAAGAGATGAGCTTCCTACAGAGAAATAGTTCAAATCTCCAGTTATATCTTTTACTGATACTGGTGTATCAATTACATCTTCAGTACTTTCAAGATCCTCAGCATCATCAAAAACCCCTTCTTCTACTTCGATTTTACCTAAATCTTTTGGACTTGTAAAAGCTCTTCCCTCAGCAGAATTCAACGAGGAAACAATACTCATATATTCTACAGTACCGGTTGATTCAGAATTGTTTATTCCGTCATTTGAATCGTTAGGATTTTGGTTATTGGCTACTTCAAAATCGTCGCTCAAGCCATCTTCATCAGAATCTAGGTATAAAACGGAACCATCAGTAGGGTTTGAGCCAAAACTAACTTCCAAGCCATCATTCTGACCGTCATTGTCACTATCCGCTTTGTCTGCATCTAATCCTAATACTACTTCTTTGAATTTGTTCAGGCCATCATTGTCAGAATCGCTCAACGCATCTGCATTGTCATTTGCATCCATTCCATTTTCTGATTCATAGTCATCACTTAAACCGTCACCATCAGAATCTGTAAATGCAATATCTTTATCCAATGCATCAGACCCAAAAATAACTTCTGCACCATCTAACTGCCCATCACCATCACTATCTGAATTATCTGGATTTGAACCTAAGATCATTTCTTCAACGTTAGTCAAGCCGTCAAGATCTAGATCTTTATTTTTATCACTGATTTGCTTATCCAAGCCGTGTTCGTCTTCATACTCATCACTTAGACCATCTTCATCACTATCAGTAAACATATCATCACCATCAGAAGGATCTGAACCTTGCATTACTTCAGCTCCATCATTTTGACCATCTCCATCACTATCATTATTTTCAGGATCTGTCCCTAATTCAGCTTCTTTTGAGTCTGAAATACCATCCTCATCAGAATCAATCAAAGCTAATGGCTCTTTAACGTCATTGTCCGATGATGACATTAAATAATTTACAGCCATTATCAATAATGCAGCAACAAGCAGTATTAGAAATATTCGTTTCCCTTTCCCTCCTTTTTTAGAGCCATCATCATCGCTTCCATCTGAATCTGTTCTACTAGATTCCTTTTCAGAAGAACTTCCATCAAGGGCTTTAGTATCTAAAGTATCGAGCTTAGATGATAAGTCTTTTTTCTTTGTATCAGCACCTTTCTTATCAATAGAAGAACTAGAGTCCTTTTTATCTGCAGAAAAACCAGAATCCTTTTTATCTGTAGAAAAACCAGAATCCTTTTTATCTGTAGAAAAACCAGAGTCCTTTTTATCTGTAGAAAAACCAGAATCCTTTTTATCTGTAGAAAAACCAGAGTCCTTTTTATCTGTAGAAAAACCAGAATCCTTTTTATCTGTAGAAAAACCAGAATCCTTTTTATCTGTAGAAAAACCAGAGTCCTTTTTATCTGTAGAAAAACCAGAATCCTTTTTATCTGTAGAAAAACCAGAGTCCTTTTTATCTGTAGAAAAACCAGAATCCTTTTTATCTGTAGAAAAACCAGAATCCTTTTTATTGTCCTTATCCTTATTATCAGACATGATTAAAATTTATATGCGTATTTTTTTATAAACCCAGTAATTCCTCCTTGACGACCATTACCAAGAGCAGTAAAGCTCCAATCACTACCCTCTCTAGTGAATTTACCTATTTCAACTGAATCAGCAGAACCAAAATCGTCACTTAATGTATATCTACACAGTTCTTTTTCAGAAGATTGATCCCATATTCTGCAATAACAACCAGAGACACTGCTAAAATCAATTTTCTCCTCTCCTGCTTTTAAATGAATTGTAACTACAACAATAATTTCTTTAATATTATCGGCTATACGATCAAAATATATCCACATATCTTCTTCATCTCCTTCATTATTTTCATCACCTTCAGGTGCATCTATAGCACCATAAACCGCGGTATCAGATGAATAAGGCCTTGGTCCATCTTCCCCCTCTAGTACTTGCTGACTATTAGATCCATAAAAAACAAAATCTGCCATTTCTGGCACATGTCCATCTTCACCAACACAAAATGCCGATACATCCAAATCTGCATCAGTATTCCACCCTAAACCGATTCCGGCTACTTCTAGACTTGGTGCTTCTTTTGATAAGTTAAAAGAACTTCCTTTTGATAAATTAAATCCACTCATAATTATTTATTATTTATTATTAATTGTTAATATTTTAGTTGTAAGCACCTAATAAGGCACCTAATCCTCCTGTAAAACCTATACCCATCGCTTCAAAATGCCAACCTCCATCATGATTATATACTCTACCTATTTGCACGGAATCAGCATCTCCAAAATTTTCAGATAATTTATAGCGACATAATTCTTCTCCGCTATCATTGTCATATATTCGAATGAACGCATTTTGAACTATACTAAAGTCCTGGTTGAGTTTCTCTGCATCATGTATAGTTACTACAAATAGCATTTGTAGTACACTGCTATTCACCTTTCCTAAGTTTACGTGAACAACCTCATCATCGCCTTCTCCATCTCCGGTTGTATTATCACCTTGATGCACAACAGAACCATCACTACTAGTTAAATTATTATAAAAAACAAAATAACCGTCTCCAGGTATTTTATTACTTGAATCCAACATAAAGACAGAAACATCGCAATCAATATTATTGCCACTTGCATCTGAGGCATCCCAACCTAAACCTAACCCTAAATTATTCAATCCAACTGTTGATTTGGTCAAGTCAATGCTTTGACTTTTTTCTAAATTTATTGCCATAACTATATTATTTTTTTGATTTATTTTATTTTTTAGATATTTACGTCGCTTAATATAATATATATATTAAACATACACTATTTATACAAATATTTTATTTTTTTGGAATTGGAGGCAATCTTGGCGGAGCTATTGGTGCAGGTTTTGGTGGGGCTTTTGGTGGGGTACTACTATTTTTTATTGAACCTAATTTAGGCTTCACTCCAATTGGTGGTAATGATGGTGGAGCTTTTGGTGGGGTACTACTATTTTTTATTGAACCTAATTTAGGCTTCGCTCCAAGTGGCGGTAATGATGGTGGAGCTTTTGGTGGGGTACTACTATCTTTTATTGATCCTAATTTAGGCTTCACTCCAAGTGGCGGTAATGATGGTGGAGCTTTTGGTGGGATACTACTATCTTTTATTGATCCTAATTTAGGCTTCACTCCAAGTGACGGTAATGATGGGGGTGACGGCCGTTTCGAATTTATTGGTGTAGCTGGTGTGTTTTCCTTAGGAATTACTGGTACAGATAAAGATAATCCAAAATCTCCTTGATTAATCAAAGATTCATTATTAATAAAAAGTTCTAATACCTCAACAAATTCATCGTTTGAACAGTATACATTATTAAATACAGACCTCAGGTTATCTATAAAATTATTAGAAACCACTGAACTTTTAATTACAAATGCCAAGTCTATATTAGGAACATTTGATTGTTTAACAACTGTTTTAACTAAATCGAAATCTTTAGTGAAATTAGATAAATAAGAAGCTTTTTCGTTTATTGAGTTCATTTTAATCTTAACATTCTTACTGGCTCCATCTGTTAATACAACCTGAACCCTAAATTCTGATTTTGTTGTATTCACATGTTTTTGAGCAAGTGGGATAAGATGTGCGATTTCTGTCTTTTCAGATGTTAATGAACCAGTCGAATCTGCTGTTTGCTGATACATCTCTTTTGCAAGAATCTTTACTTTTGGATCACTAGCTAAGTCAACACCTTCTTTATGTATTTTCGGGTACTTTTTAACTAAAGAATCAAAAAAATCAATTTGCAAATCATTATCAATGGCATCTATAACAATGTATCCATTAAAAGCATCTATCTTCCTTTTATTATCTAAATAATTTATAATTAGATAGTTATAGCAAATAAATTTACACTTCTTGTATCCAAAATCTTTAAAAACATTGACAAGAAAATTGATCTCAATATCACTAATATCGTTAGAGAATACTAGATTTAATTTTATACTTTCTCTTAAATCTGATACATTGTCAGAAATAAGCAACATTTCAAACAAATCTTTTAGAATTTTCTCTATAGCTAAGATGAGTATATAACCCATCTTTTTATCTTCTCCGTCTAAAAAAGGAAATGTAGCTTTTGTATCTTTAATTAAATCAAAATAGTCACAGTATGAATTACTATAACTATTTTGGTGTTTTAACTTAGCCAACTCCCCAATCTCAAAATCATTACCATCAGAAAACACATACAACGGAATGTTTTCGGAATCTTCATATTTGAAAATTTTAAACGCGTTTTTATTTTGACTATAAAAAATTTGAATGTTAGATCTGCTGATCTTTACGATTATCTCACAATTCATATACAAATAGAAATTATAAAAAGAGAAAACTCTTTTATTTATTAGTTATCTTCTTTAAGATTACATTTTCAAAGAACTGCATTCCTTCTATTATTATAACTGGTGCAACAAAATCAAAACCCTTCTCATTTCGTTGAGACTCTTTAAATTCTGGGAGTAATCGAATATAATCTGAAATATTCATGCTCTGAAACCCATTCATAAAATCTTGCTTAGTAGCTTTTAAATCAAAAAACTGAGTAGCTACTTGAAAATACAAATGTGCAAACTGCATAAACCGAGGGCAAGGCTTGTTAGGGTCTTCAGGTCTAAAAGCAAAAGAATTACCAATAGCTCCCATTAATTCTGGAGTAATAGAATCATCAGAAGATAACTTCTTTTCTTCACCATTAGAAAAAAGAACAAACCCTTCTTCTCCGATAACTTCTAACGGTTTTTGACCTGTTTTGGGTACATATAATCTATTAGCATTTGACGCCAACCCTTTAGCAACTTCATACTTCACATCTTCTAAATCATTTCTTAATTGAAATTGAGGTTCACCACCTAAATGCTTTTTAGCCTCTTCCATACCTCCAAAACCATTGATAAACATATCCATGTAATACTTTTTATCGTAGGCAGGATTAATAGCTTTTAACCAATCCATTATTCTAGATCCTTTACCGGTAAATTGAAGTTGAATTTTAGGATTCTTCCACTGAGTTGTTTTATTAGGAGACCTATCTATCTCCATTTTTACTTTTTTAGCAATTTGCCCTGCATAAAAAACAATTAAACCAGTAACATACGTATTTACTGCTAGCATTTCTTTACACTGAGTTCCTAAGGCTCTATAGAAATCATCAAATTCATTTTCGTCTAACCTATCTACTAATTGTTCGAAATAGTAAGGTGCAGTATTTTCATTAAACTTATTGGCTCCACCATTATTAATTCCCTCTAGTTTTATTCCCTTTTTATTAAGTGTATCTATTAAAACAGATTTAAAATTAGGAGAATATTTAGTAGCTTGAGCAACCCGCTGTGCTGCAAAACGTATGGAGCTTTGCTTCACCATTGATAAAGCTGGCCCATTGGGTCCATTCATTTGTCCCAAAACTAAAATATCTGTAGTACTGCCACCAATATCAAAACAGAGTGTTAAAGCATCTCCTTGAGTACTAATTTTGCTAGATTGTGCTAAATAATTAGCAACGGCACATGATTCTGTCATTGCTTTTTTGTCGTCAATTTCTTGAAAATCAAAAGTAATGGCACTATCATCTAATGAAATTTCTTTTTGTTGTTGAATTTTAGGTTTTTCTTCTCCCCAACCACCAGATTTCAGAGCCTCTTGTTGAGGCTCTGGATTAGATCCCCATCCATCAGCAGCTGGTGCCACAGGTGTTGAGGAGCTCCAACCATTATCTGATTTATCAGAAGTATTAGAACTACCGCCCCAAGCGTCAGCACCACCAGCTTCAATATCAAAATTACCTTCTCCAATCATCACAGTTAATTCATGATCACCTCCTTTAATAGGATTAACTTCTTTAAGTTCTTGCCAAATAGCGTTGTAATCACCAATTTGATTATCTCCCATCGCTGAAGGGTAAGCCCATTTTAAAGTTGAAGCATATAATCCTTTTTTAAATAAATCGGAATACACTTGAAGCAATAAGCTTTTTAAATAGGCTTTTCTATGAGCAGTAGACATTTGTTTTGAGGAAGAATCAGAATTCCACTTCATGTTATGGATTAATGTAGCCTGACCTATAGACCTAAACCTCAATGAATAAGTATTATTTGTACTATCTTCAATTGGAAGATTTTTCTCAAAACAGGGAAAACCACCTTTAACATATTCACTTGCTAAAGAAGCTAAATTTCCTTGCCCCTGATCATCTTTCATTCTGTTTTTATCATGCAAGGCAAGAACCGACTTGATTTGATTACTTTTAATTTCATCATTCTGAAAAAAGAAAACTTCATCTTCTCCAGCAGGTTTAACTTTATTATTTTTATCATCACCTCCTGGTGCAAGAAGTGAAACTCTTCGATTTGTAAATTGGAAACCTTCTGCATTTCCAGTGTCCCCTACTCGGTAGGCGATGGCACTGTTAGTACTACCAAAATCTACTCCTAAATGAGCAGGTCTTAGTTCTTCCATTTCAGAAATTACAGAAATTGGTGAGTCAGTATCTGTTCCATACTCAATAACAGCATATCCGACTAGATTATTTTGATGAAGTAATTGAAACCCTTTAAAAGGGTTTTTACTTTCATATATTTCATATTCATACTTTTTCCCACTTAATTTTTGAGGATTAAAATCTACGTTCAATTTTGCTTTCTCAACATCTATCTCTTTCCCATTACTTGCTAAGAATTCTGGCATTTCAGGATTTGAAGCACTCATTATCATATCTTGTCTATCAGATTTATTATCAAAACAAAAAGGAATAGCTCGCCAATTACTGCTATTATGAGGCATCTCTGAAAACAAAAAGTATTTATTCCATTTAGGACTAATAAAGTTTGGCCATATCAACAAATCTTTTCCAGTAATATCATCATTTGTTGTTTTATATTGTTCCTTATATTCACCTATGCTCTTTGTTCGAGAAATTAATTTAATTACCACGCTTAAATCTCCAGCTGTATTATAAGTAGCTTTAATTCTAGACTTAACAGATGAATTATCATTAAAACCAAGAACAGCTCCTAAGTTTTTACCAAAGACCTTAATTCCTTTTGGAGAAAGAGGTAACATAAAATGACGAACTCCATTAGGCTCTCCTTCAACATTAGCTTTTAATAAAAGTAAAGGTTTATTCTTTAAAAAATCCTTATTTCCATCATCATCAACACAAGCAATTTTAGTGCTGTTAGGTAATAAAAGTTCATCTGGATTAAAAGTAATTCCACCCTCAACTCCTTCATCAAATATTTGACCATCTAAAGCAGAAATACTCGTAGAATAGTTAGCAAAAATACTGTAAGGTATTTGAAAATTATTTATCTGTGGAACTTCAAGATTCTCATACTCTGGAATATCTTTTTCATGTCTGTAGGCGTCCATTTCATTTTTCCAATCTTTTAAATTGGAAAAAAGATCTCCGTGATACTTAGCATCAATAATTTTTGTTGATTTAAAAAATGCTGTAAAATCCTCCATCTGATCAATCATGTGTGATACATAACTATACAATGTTTTTAAACTCTGAGGATCAAAATTGTTTGATTTAAGAGGGTCGACAAAAACACCAGCAACTTTATTTTCAGATTTTACTATATTAACATAAGGAGATTTTTCTCCAGACATATTATAATTAGCAGATGTAAAAAACAAACTATCCGGTGAAGTTCCTCCTATAACCATACTAGTTCCATCAGTTTTTTTATAAATAATCACGTCTATAAAAGGGCTTGGCTTATCGTCATTAGGATTTGACCAAATTTCAGCTCGATCAAACAGCATGGACCCAAAAGAGCCTTTAGGTTCATACAATTTATCTGAAGAAACACTTGCAAGAGTCTCACCTTCAGAGTATGATAAATTAATACGTTTAACTTTAACCTTGTCTGGATTTAATGCAATAGTTGTGACCAAACCTCTCCATTCACTAATTAAACTTTGATAAAAAGCTAAAAGCCCAGTATTAACCTGTTCAGGATCATTAGCATTTCGAAATGCTAAATCAAACATATTTGACCTAGCAAATACCGTTGGCATTCCTGAAATAACCGACCCTAACTTAGTGAGATCTGAAGATTCAGCATCTCCAAAAGATTGTGTCTGTATACCTTTAGCAAAGGCATTTATATTTATAAGTCTCTCCCATTTATATTCTTTTGCCGGAGGAAGTGTGCTTGATTTAATTACAAGTGAGGTTAATGACATATCAAAAATTGTTGTAGTTTAATTAATTTCTTTTTTAGGGGATTTTTTTATAGCATTATACAAGTGAGCAATAAACTTTTCAGATGTTGTAGATACATTTTGCTCTTCTACAGGATTGGTTTCTTCATCTTTAAGTAGCTCAATAAAAGGATCAAAAGTGTTACTGGAAAACCTAGAACTTGTTGGCCACTCATATCCTAATTTTTCAGGAAATAAATTGCCAGGTTCTAATTTGCTCAGTTCTTTTATATCACTAGTAAAAGCACCATCATCCATTATTAGATTACCACTAACAGTACTCTTAATTTGGTACAACCAACCTGGTATAACTTTATCACTTTCTATTCTATAGCCAAAAGATTTAAAATAATCGTTTAACTTTTGTGTGAATTGTGAATCTAATGCAGTATACGCTTGTGTAGCCTCTGACATCCTACCTAGAAGTCCCTTAACACCATCATCTCCATCAGCACCATTATTTTTACTTAACACTAAATGCATAAACGCAATAAAACCACCAAATTTCTTGGCAAAAAATAACCCGTTTTCTTTACCTATGAAATCATTAAAAGAGAAATCTAACTGTCCATCTTTGTAATGAACTGCTTTATACAAATAAGAAGCTTCCTCTACATCAAGTTCAGAGTCTGAATTAAAGAAATCCCAAGCAGCACAACCACATAAAAACTCTGTAATATGGCAATCATTCTTTTGAGCTTCTCCACCAGTAATAGTTTTAGATTCAGATTTACCCTCAGACAATTCTAATTTCACACTTGGCCAACCTATGTGATACATCTTTTTATATGTCTTTTTAACTGTTGGATCAGCTTCATAAAACTGTAATGCAGCTTGACTATTAAGAGTAAAAAAGGAGCTGTCAGCTATAACAGCATTATCTTTATCCTTTTTTTGAGATTCATCAGGTTTTTTAAACTTAAAATATTCCGTTAATAATGTAGCTCCAAATTTAGCTTCAGGATGAAGTTCCATTGTAGGATCATAAATTTTCAATGCATCATTTAACGCCTTAGGAATAACTGGTATAGAAGAAGCTCCAGTACCACCAAAGATAGAACCTAAAACAAATATCTTTGCATCTGCTCCCGCATCATAAAGCTTAATCAAGAATTCTCCAAATTGTCTTTCCATAGTAGAAAGATTCTCACCCTTAGAGAGTTTTTTAGCAACCTCTATAAAGGCATGATACATTAAGTATGAACCCATGTGTGTTTGTGCTCTATATCCATGCTCAAGATTAAATTGTTGAACAGCATCACCTAAAAAAAGATCAGACAATAGCTTGTTTTCAGATAATTCACCTGATTTTCCTTCAGATTTAAGATTAGTAAGAGCTTCAAAACTTTGCTTACCGGAATCACTGTAATTAGTAACAAATTGAAACTTATTAAGCTTAGCACTAAAGAAAGAATTATTATTCGCATTTCCATTAGGACTTGATGGAGTGCTTTTTATGTCATTATACGTATCAATAAGTGTTTCTGTTCTTTGCTTATTTCCATTAGTAAAATCTGTATCTAAAGTAAGAATATTAATCTCCTTAGAATCAAACATTCCCATTGCACACATATGGGTAACAGCTTCCAAACATCTCATGCCTGTACCACCTATCCCAATCAAAAAGTATTTATCTGTACTTGCCATAATTATTTTTCTTTAGAAGGAAACCAATTACCCAACTTTCCTCTTTTCATTGTTTTAGATAAAATAAAGCCTATTACAATATAGCTTAATAATACTATTCCAGTAGCAATAGGAACATGCATTGAAAATTTGTTCATAGCAGGTCCACTTCTTACGGTAGGTATAATCATTAGAAAATTATACAAGTAAAATGAAATGGGTCCTAAAATTGCAAAAACCCAAAACCACATTTTTCTTTTTCCTGGATCTTTAGGATTGCTACCGCCCTCGTATTTAATGATATTAGAGACACCCGCAGATAATAATAAAAATACTGCAAGAAAAATTATAGCAAAAATGTAAGTAGTTGTAATTAATGCAGGTACTTCTTTCAGTCCAACACTATTGGCAGATACAGCAGCCATGGAGATTAAACTAAATGCTGTTAGTAATAGTAAGTTTTTTTTCATTTTGATTCTATTTTTATGGTTTTTATTATTGATTAAACGGAGCTAACTTAACGTAGAAGCTATAAATAACTCCCTTCGGCTTGACTTCTTCCTTTTCCATAATATTCTTGAGTGATCGGTAAAGTGCATCATCTTCCCCACTTTTATCTATTTTATCCCACGTTAGTGCAGCCTTATCGATCTCCTTAGACTCAACTTCCTCAAGAACAATATCTATTCTAAATAAATTATCTCTGTCAGAATTAAAATTATTATTATTCTCATTTAACTTTTCAGAAAACTTTAATAAAATCTCATATTCCCCACTCTGATTTATTTCGTTTATTCTCCCTGCACTCTTATCCAATTCTATGAAATCTTGAATCCCAATGTCTGTAGTTTTAAAATCAGTCTTTTTAAATTTGAATTCACTTTTCAGAATAGGTAAAAAACCATCTACAGTATCCTCTACGGTGGCCTTTGAGATGTCATATGGCTCAGCATCATCTACCAAAGACATACCAGAGAACACTAAGAAATTATCTTCATCTAAGCTATCTGTGCCATCCATGCTGCTTTCTAAAACTGGCAAATTCTTTCTTGCCAACACGTTTCTTTTGTAGTTTTTAAAATCGTCAGACACTTCATGAATAACTATTTTAAGGTCTTCAACGTTATAACTAGTTAGAGCTGAAAAATTAAAATATAATTTTTCAAATAGAGGATAATTTTGAGGCTTACCAGTGTTTGGATCTCCCAAATCTCTTAAATAGTAAACTAACCCTTCATCTTCACAATTAAAAGCGGCAGGAGTCATATCAACAAATTCTATAGCAGATTTTTCTGAAACATAATATTCTAGAGGCTTATCAAAATATTCTATGTAAGTTGAGGAGCCAGGTAGCTGAGAATTAGGATAGTCTCTTCTATAAAGACCATTTGTATTTGTTGAAAAGTCCAACTTTTTATAATCGTACCCCTCATCGTTCAAGTCATTGATATAATTATTTAATAACTCGTTAGCTTTCTTATCTAAGGACTCATTATTCTTATTAGGGATAAAAAACATTACATACATATGCTTATCATAAGTTTCTCCGTCATTTTCTTCTTCAAAATCAGTATAAATAATAACGAGCTTATTCCCTTTATTCATCCACTTTTCAAAAGCAGTACTGGCCCAGGTGTTGCTGGAAACTACATTCTGCTTAATATTGAATAATTCACCATCAGTAATTAGTACACCAACATTATCTCTGTCCACAATAGCGTTAATCGCTTGGTCAATAGGAGCTCCTTGTTTTAACCTGCCATCTTTTTTAAACCCTTTTCCTGTGAAATAATTATTAGCTTCCCCATCATTATAAAGAGTCACCTTATCATCACTTAATTCATAATATTCAGCAGTTGGTTCTGCCGCCGCCACTTTAAACAGCATTTCATAAACATCTATGTTGTTTTTATTCCCAAATGAATATTTTGTAATGCCGTCACTAAGATCTACATAGATAGCAAGTTTATCATTTGGCTTTTCAACAAAACTAACTGGGAAATGACTTAAATGATAAGCTTCAATCATTTTTTGATCAGGAACTTCATTTGAATAAAAAGATTGAAAATCCCCATTAGAGGAACCTCCAGCACATCCAGTACAACTTTGGACAAAAATTAAAATGATTCCAAGTGAAATCCCATAAAAGGCTTTGCTTATAATTTTCATTAGATTAAATTATGTAAACCACAATGATAGAGAAAATTATCAAATAATTGTGGCTGATTTCTGAAAAAAATGACGATTAAAAGTAATACTAAGATGGCTTTAAATAATAATCATCTCTTTTAGAGCCACCATAAAATAGCTCTTAAAATTGTTGCGATTATTAGTAAGGATTTAAGTTTCTAAATCTAATATTGTTCTTGTATTAGGGCTTTTTTCTTTATTATTTATTTCATTAAGACTTTCAATTAATTTATTGTATTCATTTATTCGATTATTATCATTAATAATGATATTATAATCGTTAACAATATCATTCCTTAAATCATTTAATTCTTTTGTTTCATTAAATATTAATATGTATTCATCATAAACTTCTGGAGGTATTCCTGATGGATATTTTTCAGAATTATATTTTTCATCTATGATTTTAGATAATGAATCACTTTCATTGGCATATTTCGTTAATTTTTTATTTAGAAAGCTACTCTTTATATTTATAGAATCTATTTCAGATTTTAAAACATTCATCTTTTCAATCAAATTCTTACCCGTAATATTATTTAGCAAATAAATATCCCCGTGTATTTCGGCAATTTCCTTATAACATTCTTGTATATCTAGAAACTGTTCATAGTATCCTTCAGCATTTAATTTAGGATAAATTATTAAGGGTTCTTCTTTGGATTCTTTCCCATCAGCAGAAGAACCCATTTTCCCAATTGGGAAAGTATTTGTTGATTCAATAAAAACATAACCATTTTTATAATATCCACTTTCAGCTACTTTTAATCCAACCGCCATGTGCTTTTCTTTTTCATATATAAATAAACATGCATTGTAACCTTCTAGGTTTAATAACTTACAAAGAAGAATAGATTTTTCATCACAATCACCTTTATTGAATGCTAGTGTTTCATAGGGATAATTAACATCTGCTGCGTATTTATCATACGGAATAGACTGAACAAATCCAACTATCATTTGAATTATATCGTAATTAGTACCAATACTCCTTGATTTGAGTGTTTCTAAAACCCCATAAAGTAGGTAAAGATCTTGATCATCATTTAGAAACAAATCATAAAACCCCTCTATACCAACATTATAATTTTGAGGAGTTCTCAAAGCATCTTTGTAGCTATCTATTATAGACCTATCAAATGAAATTTCAACATTGTATCTATGCTTGTAAATCTCGAAATCAAAAAAAGTTTCTACATCTCCATAATCACCTTCAAAATAAAGTGTTTCCTTTTCTTCATTTAAATCAGTATTACAAATAATATTGATATCAGGATTATTTGAGCAACTCGAAAATAAAATCAAGGGTAATAGTAACGTAAATTGTATTTTTTTCATATCACAACTGTAAAAAAAATAGAACCGTAAGACCCCCCAAATATTTTCACAATGTCTCGATAGTGCTTTTGATTGGCTGTGTCAACAATGTTGTTTCTTAACATTTCCTAAAATAAAACTAAACTTCGGTTTGATGCCATTTCGCTAATGATTCCAAAATCTAAAATTCTCGATTAATTGATTAATTGCATCTAAACCTTTACTTATTTCAACACTGAAATCCGCATCCATTGATTTGCCCATAATAAATATAGTAAAAGCAGCATAAATAAGCAGGAGCAAGAAGGCACTCACTCTGCCCATCTTAGGTCGAATAATGTAAATTAAAAATGCAATAAAAGTTAAGATGAAGAGCAATATCCTAAGTTCCGATACATTTGTTACTGTTTCTGACGACATTGTTATTGGTCCATAAATTATAGTGTACAGGAATAAAGGAAATCCAAGAGCGAAACATACATCGAAAATATTTGATCCCAAAGCATTTGAAACAGCATCATCATAATTTCCTTTTTGAGCATCTTTCATAGAAAGTATCGTGTCAGGAACACTTGTAGCAGCACTCGCAAGGATAACAGCAATAAAATAAATAGGAATCCCTAACGAATCTCCAAGCCACTCGCAAGATTTCACTAAGAGTAAGCAAGCCGCACCAATTATTACCATTGCTGTAAGAAGGAGAGTCCAAGCATTTCTTGAATTTATTTCTCCCTTAACTATAACGGGTTCAAGATTTAAGGTCAAAATATTCTTTAACTTGCTTCCTTTATTGTCCGTATCATCTTCCTCATCATCATTTTCTTCCTCGTCGTCAGCAGCATCGTTGTCAGGATTGCTGGCATTCATAGTTTTCAGCATAAACGTTGCATATACAGCATATAAGCCCATAAGGACTAAACCATGTGTCCAATCTAAAGTATTCCCTCCCAACAGGAAAATTAGGACAAACTCACAAATAAGTAGTGATATCCCATCTCGAAGTAACACTTTCTTAGAAACTTGTACTGAGCTAGTAATTCCTTTAAAAACTACTACAAGAATTACAACAGCTGGGATTATCATCCCATTAAATATGGCACTACCTGCAGTGGTTCCTATACCTCCTGCAAACCCATCTTTATCTTTGAGAACAAAGAGAAAAAACAAAGTAGTGAATAGCTCGGGCATTGAAGACCCAATGGCGTTGATTGTTGCTCCACGCACACCATCGCTTAGATTGCGTCCTAAATACTCTGAAGCGACTTCAAAACCGTCACTTGCTTTCCAGATTACAAGACAAGTAGCTGCGATTAATAAAATTGAAATTAGTATCATTAGTTATTAGTTATTAGTTCTACTCTAGCTGCTTCGTACATCTTCGGAAGCAATGTTTGAGAAATATTTTCATTCCTATCCTAATATTGCTTCCGTCTTTAAGATATAATTCAAATGAATTTTTTTGTTCATCTTGGAACAAATTATATCCTGGTCTCCACTGTCGAAATCTTTTTTCAATGCTGATAGTCCTTTAAAAAGTATTTGTTCGTTTGTTACGTTGTAAATATAATTTAAGCAACTCTCCTCAAATACACAATCATTGTAATACAAAGTCCGCATAATGAGAACTTACTGCTTGACCAGAATGATTTGCTATATTTTACTTTGAATTTTTTAAAAACAATACACAAATATGATGAAATAATATTTGTAAAAAACAATTACTGATTTTATTAAATCTTAATTACTTGGCCATATAGAATATCATTCGTGCTACATCTCTTGTAATTCATTGATATAGTTAAAAGCATTATTCGTGTGTATATCTCAGTGGTCTTGCGACTATTATGACCAAGTGCATTTTGGGAATATCTCAAGTTTACTCCTGCTGCAATAGGTGTGTCGTAAAATAATGCCATCACTAATTACTGTTTGTCATTTATGGTTCTATCGCATTAATCTAGACGAGCATTGCTAGAATTGCTACAATAGAATATCCAGGATCAGATATTATTAAATTATAAACTTTAACGATCATTTATTTTTAAATAAAACTTCAACCCTTCTATTTTTTGCCTTATTACTTGAACTAGAATTGTCAAATTTAGGTTTGCTCTCTCCAAATCCTATAGTAATTATATCACTTTGGATATTATTTTGTCGAAGGTATTCTTTAACAGAGTCTGCTCGTTTTTTAGATAAACTTAAATTAAAACCTTCATCACCTGTATCATCAGTATGACCTTGAATTTCTAACGTGTAACTATTATTCTGCAGAATTAAGTCTATGAGGCGATCTAAGACATTATACAAGGCAGGCTTTATAGTAGAAGAATTAAAATCAAAAATCATATCTGTAAGCGTAATAATTGGCGCGTCATGTTTTTTTAGGTAATAAATATCAGTAGTGTTCTCTGAATTTAAAGCTGCTATTTGCTGCCCGAAAATTTCATACCCAGTTCTGTAATTTGTTTCTCTTATACCTCCGTCACCAGCAGTTCCTCCCTGTGTAGGTTTAAATCCCAATGGGACAACCCTTGCAAAATAGGCCTCACTGGATTCTGTCTCCTTATATCCCCAATCATCATATAATGAATTAGCATCTGAAATGGGGTACGGACCTTCCCATTCTGTCCAATTGGATTTATTTTTTCTTTTAAAAGCGTATATATCCAAGTCTGTTCTGTCTGCATAATAACCATTTGAGCTGACATATAATGTCAAGCCATCGTCAGATAACCAAGGAGTCCTCTCTGCTGCTTTAGTATTAATAACATCACCCAGGTTTATAGGTACAGACCAAAAATCATCATTTTTCAAACTAACATAAACATCCGTATTACCCCAAAAACTCGAATTCCATTTCCAACCCTTCTTATGATAATCTCCAACATGTCCTGGTCGATCAGAGACAAATAAAATATATGAACCGTCGCTTGAAATGAAACCATCAGATTCAGAAAAGATTGAATTTACCGGTTCAGGGAAATGAAAAATTTGAAAATTATTTACACCTCTCTCTTGAGCGATAAATAAATCAGTTGTTTCTACTCCTGCTTCGTTACTCCCTAGTTTTTCAGTATAATTAGCGGCAAGAACCAAACTACCATTATCTAGTACTTGAGAAACAACCTCATGGCCATTTGTATTTAAGTTAGTAATAGGTCTTGCATCAGTCCAAATACCATCCTTAATTATAGATAGAAAAATATCTTCACCGCCCGAAGATGCTTGAGAAATAAAATCTACTTTAAAATCAAAAAAACCTGATCGATCCATCGCTGAAAAGTAAATCTTATCTTCATCTTTAGAAATTACAGGCAAATATTCATTTGCAGATGTATTAATATGATGACTAAGTTTAATTAGTTGACGCTTAAGATCAATTTTAGATTTAATCTTTGATTCTGTTGAAGTGAAATTTCCATCAAGTGTATCAGATATAGAACTAATAGTTTCACTGTTTGATACTTTATTTTTATTCTCACTCTCTGAACAAGATTGAAGAAAAATAAAAACCCATAATAAGATGGTCACTTTATGCATAAAATATTCTCAATAATTTCTTGTAATAACCTTTTGACGTTCTCTTCGTATTCCTTAATATTATCGTATCCATTAGAAATTGACAATTAACATAACTCAAATATAAAACTTTCCCCAACCTGCACGGCCAAATTCTCGAAAAATGTGCAGCTCATTTGGCAAAAACTTTTGATGATGATGAAATTCAGCACTTCTGGAATATTCTTATAAAAGTAACGGTTCAAGACCGTGATCTACATTATTACGAGTACGTAGCATTAAAATATACTACTGGGATTTTGATGCCACATGTTGACTTTAATGATCTTACGGCACAAATGCGTGAAAATGGAATTACTGTTGATGATGGTCAATCCTAGGTTAGGAAAAAATCATAAAGCAAAAGAAATAATTTTAAGAGATGGGGACCAGATATTAATAAATTAGTTGGATTTTTTTGACTTTTTACTGTCAATTTCACTATCAGTTTAAGCTGTTTTTACTTTCAGTTTTATATATATTTAAACAACCCGGTGTCACCAAATTCTTTTGAAACAATAAATACTTTCATTCTCCTATAAAAATAAATAATTAAATAAAACAGTAGTAACATTATTTAATTTTTTTATACTTTCACCACTAAATTTAAATAAATAAAAAATGAGTATAAGAATGATTGTTTTAGATATCTACGAAGCAGATGATTTTGGAGCTGCTGACAAGGTTGAGAGAATTGAAGGAACTTATAATGGTAAAGCATTTGAATTGGATAGAGTATATTCTGATTACAACGAAGAAGATGACACTTATGGGTTAATCGAGGTTGAGTGGTATGATGGAGATTCGTCCCTTACAGATGAAGAACTTGAAGATACTATTATAGAAAGGTTTTGGGATATGGATTATGATGAATAATTTAAACTACTATAACTAACAGAAATTAGAAAACAACTTAAAATATTTAGGTTTTCTAAAGACCAAAATATATAGATAATGCAGTTATATTTTTAAATAAAGTTCAAAAAAAATATGGCACAATAAAATTTTTACAAATTAAAAACATAATAAGATGACAAAATATAAAATATCAACTGGCGAAGAATATGGTCGCGTAGCAGCTGGAGAAGTTGAGATAGATACAATTATTAATGCTATAATTAGTAGTGAAGAATCTTGGTCTTATTACATGTACAGCCCTTGGGACTATATTGATATTTATTACACTGAAGGTTTTTTTGACGGAGGCTCACATTGCGTTACTACTGATAACGATGAAGAATTTGAAATTGAAAATACTATAAGTAATTTATCTGGAGAATTTTGGGAAGATGGTTATCATAAATTCAACTTTTATGATGATGTGTTCTGCAAAGATCAAAAGCTTACTGAAAAATATGATTTTGGGACTTTTTTTCAGGCAGCAAAATCATTACACGAGGGGGAATTTGAATCTTTTACATTAGAACTTGAGTGTGAGCTGAAAGCTGAGGGAATTTATCGTGTTTATAGTAATGGTTTATTATGTGAAGCTTATACTGAAGAGGGTGATTATTTTGATTTTGATATGAATATAACCGAAACTGACAGAGAGTCTGATTTATTTCTCTTTGTGAAAACAAAGAATGGACTTGAAGAAGTTTCCCTAGAGTATTTGCGATCAGAAGTAAACAAAAGTGTTAAAGACCCAAAAGACAAAAAAGCAATTAAAAAATTTCTATCAGAAAAATATATTTGAAATATTGTTAATAGTAGTAGTTAAATATTCAAATTTAGATATCTCAAAAACCTATAACAAAACCTAAACTTCATTAAAACGAAGTATAGCCAACCATTGGCAAACATAAAACTGAAAAAAATTGAAATGAAGAAGACGTTTATAAAAAATGAAAAAAAAATTGATTAAAAAATAGATATGATGCAAGAAGATTTTAAAAAAAATGAAATGAAAAAAAAAGATTTAGTAATATTTGGATATGATATGATTGGAGATTCAAACCCTTGGGATGCTCCAGAAGTTGAATTATGGATTGGTGAATATAAGAATAGTAATTTCATCCTAGGAAGAATTTATGAAGGAGAGTATGAAGGTGACGATGGAGAAACTTATTACAATTCGTTTTATTGGGAATTTCACGAGGCCCCAAAAGATGAAAAAAATAAACGTGTTGATGAATCTTTAATAGTTGAGTTAATTGATTATATGGATTATGATAGTGATTTTCAGGATAGTAAATGGGAAGAAGTGGTATCTAGCATCACCTAGTTAAAATTTAATAAAATATAATTATGAACTATACATTTAAAGGAAATTTTGGAACACTAGAATTAGTGGTTGATGATAATGGTACTGCTAGCGGTACTTATCAAAAAGGTGGTACCCTATCTGGTACATATAAAGATGGTGAATTTGAAGGAGAGTGGGAAAACAACGCAATGGAAGGACTTGTTAAATTTACTGTTAAGGAAGGTCGACTTAACGGAAAATGGAAAAAAGGCAAAGAGTCTGGTGCAATGCGAGGAGAATGGTGGGGAGATCAAATTAGTGCTGATGCACCAGAAAAAGAGGCAGCAGCGCCCAAAAAAGCAAACGACTTACCAGATGGTTGGGGAACCGCATCTGCAATGGCTGCTTTGATTCGCCACATGATGCTGGCTGATAAAAAAGTGACTGACGCTGAAATGGTGCACATGCGTGATGCGATGGAGTATTATGCTGAGCAAGATATTCCGCTTCGTGAGGTATGGGATGAAATTGACGATCAAATGCAAGTTTATGTACAAGTAGGCCTGCACGGCAAAATCCTCGAAACCTGTTCCGCTCATTTGGCCCAAACATTTGATGAGGAAGAAGTGCGCAAATTTTGGAATATTCTAGTTAATATAACGGCTCTAGGTGGTGAATTACATTACTACGAATACGTAGCCTTGCGATATACCACTAGTATTTTGATGCCTGGTGTTGAGTTTAGCGACCTTGTATCGCATATGCGTAAAAACGGAATTGCTGTTGATGATGGTGAAACTATAGAGTACGACGATAAATATCAAGAAGCAAAAATAATGGTTACCAGCACAGGAGTAGCTTTACCAGAACTCCTAAAAGAGGCCTTTTTAATTGGCTCCAACAGAGCAGAGCGGATTTTGGCTCAATTGGAAAGAGATGGAATTGTAACTGAAAAAGATGAAAATGGTAAAAGAAAAATAAAAAATTGAAATGACAAAAACAACATTATGAACTATACATTTAAAGGGAATTTTGGAACGCTAGAATTAGTGGTTGATGATAATGGTAATGCTAGTGGTACTTATCAAAAAGATGGTACCCTAGCAGGAACATATAAAGATGGGAGTTTCGAAGGAGCGTGGGAGAATAAAGGAATGGTAGGGCTTGTTAAATTTACTGTTAAAGAAGGTCGACTTAACGGAAAATGGAAAAAAGGAAAAGACGTTGGCCCAATGAAAGGTAATTGGGAAGGAGAGCAAATTGGTGTGCAATCGCAAGAAGATGAGGTGGAAATATTAGTATATGGTCCTGGAATAAAAATCACTTATGGATGTATGGATCTAGAGAATTACCTAATTCTCGAAGAGCATGGTGATGGTTATCTAGAAAATATACTTTGGGACAGTGATAGATTATATGAATTAACCAAAGAAAAGTATCTTTCAATGTATGAGCTTGACAATAGCCAATTTTGGCAAGGAGCAGACCTTGATGCATACATTAAAATAACGGTAAACAATGAGGTAATTGTTAATGATAGGTTTAATGAGGTTTTTGATGTCAAGAAAGTCTTAGATTATTCAAAAAGAGATGGGCCTTACTTTGGTACTGAAAATTATATACGTTTCACAAAAAAACCCGCTGCTAAGGCCACCATTATTGGTAATTCCAATATAAAAGGAGAAATCATCAAATGTAACTTCAAAACAGAAGAAGCTTTTGATATTGAAAATTTTAAGTTCTTAATTTTAGATGCTGAATATGAGGGCTATTCTAAATTTGTAGAATCTATTTATTATAAAGGGAAATTTATTGACCACTGGGGTAATAGCTCATATGATGAGCGAGGATGGACATTTAATATCTCAAAACCAATACTTCAGATTAAAAATGTTCAATCTAACAAGACCTGTTTGAAAATAGCTTTAAGTTTTGATTTTGCTCATGAAATAGAAAATATAAGTGACCTGAGTATAGAATTTGAAGAGCGTAAGGAGAAGTTGGTTGAGGCCATCAATATGCTAGACGATAAATTTGGCATGCCTCAAAAAAGCAGGTATTTAGATAACATTGGCACATGCTATGAAAATATCTACTCCTATCTTAGGAGTATTCCTGTTCTTGAAAAGGTTGGATCTGAAGAATGGGATGATGACTTTCATTTTTTGATTACTACTGATCGTGCATCCGATGATAGTATTGATGGAATTGAGGATTTTGAAGATGATTGGGATCAGTTGATATTTAAAAATATGGAAGTAAGTGCGAATATCACCGCACTGGATGAAGACTTATTGACCATTTCAGAAGATTTCTCTATAGAAGCTAAGGATGAAGGTAACGATCTTTATGCATCCTATAATCTTGGTGAGCATGTCTCGGGGGATTTATGATCATTTACTGGCTTATCTTTCTATATTATGAGAAGAGTAACATATAAAGATGGATATATCTACAAAAGATTCTTGAAGCAAAAGTTACTTGATCCTATTGATATTATAGAAAATAGAATTAAAATCATCAATCATTTTGACTGGAATATTCCCGGACTACTGAATACACTCATTATTGAAGAGGAAAACAGCTATATCTATCGTCAAAAATATTGCAAGCAGCAAAAAAAACAATTTTATGAAGTAGCTGATTTCAGTGGCCTCCTAGAAACACTCACTTATTTCCAACAAATAGGGTTTGTACATGGTGACTTAAATAGGAAAAATATCTTCTGGACAAAAGAAGGATTCAAAATATTGGATTACGAGCCCTCCTTATATCAGCTTAAAAATGGGAAGAAGCAATTTATGATAACAAAACCCTACTTCTCAAAAGAGGAGGTAAAAAGAGGGGAAATTAGTTTTCTTACAGATAAAATTGCTTTTTACTACTTTATATTGCGAATTATTGGTGGGTTTTCTAATCGAAATCTTGTCGAATTAACAAAAACATTTAATCATCAAGTAGTACTTGGTATGTGCGAAAAAGATTTTGGACAGTTAAATTATAAAACAATACTTACGATAGCTTTTGAAAATCAATAAAAAATATTATATTAGTTATGTTAATAATCTATAAATTAATTATATAAAGCTATGAATTATACATTTAAAGGGAATTTTGGAACGCTAGAACTAGTGGTTGATGATAATGGTACTGCTAGCGGTACTTATCAAAAAGGTGGTACCCTATCTGGTACATATAAAGATGGTGAATTTGAAGGCGAGTGGGAAAATAAAGAAATGGAAGGGCTTCTTAAATTTACCGTTTCGGAAGGTAACCTAACTGGTAGATGGAAAAAAGGAAAAGACGCTGGCCCAATGCGAGGTAATTGGTTGGGAGAGCAAATTGGTTCTCAAACGCAAGAAGTAAAAAAAGAAAAGGAGTATCCAATGATCCAAAGGGACTGGGGGATAGCTGAATCTATAGCCGTTTTGATGCGACACATGATGCTAACTGATGATAAAGTAGATGAATCAGAAATGGTACATATGCAGAATGCTTTAGATTATTATACATCTGTAAATGTATCTGTTCGCGAAGTTTGGGATAGTGTAGATGATACAATGCTGTTCTATCATAAAGCTAAATTAACCGGTAGAGTTGTTATGGGCTGTACATATTATCTAGCGGAAAAATTAAATGAAGAGCAAAAACTGAAACTATTCAATATTCTGATTCAAATGGTAACTAGTGACAAAGAGCTGCATTATAGGGAATACGCTAATCTAGAGATTATTACCTCAGTTATAGTTCCTTCGATGGATTTTGACAATGTAGAACAAACATTAACTGAATATGGTGTCACTATATTGAAGGAGTAATTTGTATACAAAAAATATTATATAGGCAAAATTTACAGAATACTAATGAAACACTAACAACTAAACAAATCAAAGATGAAACATTTAAACGATATACACCCCACCAGATTTTGGCTTAATTTAAGGGATAACGCAGACTTTCTATTCCAGCGAATTTCAGGAGAATCAGAAGATGATTATAAAACGTATTATGACTTTGATGAAGCTGAATATGACGCTGAACGTGACGGGGTAACACTGTCAAGTACCGGATTTAAATATTATTATAAAGAGGGGGAAATATACGAATGTCTAATCTCAATGGACAGTAGAAAATGTATAGATGTAAATCGTTATAGTGAAAGACAAAATGAAGGAAACCCTTATGATCAAGATGACAGCCTAGAAATCAGAGGTTTTGTTAAGGCATTATTGGAGAGTTACTCCGGAGATGAAGATGGTGTTCTAGAAATTATGCCTTGGGCTGAAAAATATTTAATCGAAATTAAAAAATATGAGTAAATTAGAAATTGGTTTTTGTTCAGACGTTGGATATGGTAGAAATAGAGATAAAACATGGTATCCAGATAGATTTTGGAAATATAAATTAGAACAAGAAGGAGAACATCTTTTTGAGATAGGTCATGCTGTTGATTGGGAATTTGAAAAAGATTTTGTCTCTACAGAATTAGAACAATTTTCATCTACTGAAGGTATGGCTGAAACAGGTGAATCTTATTATATTTTTGAAGAAGAATTTTATAAAGTAGGGATCTTTTTACCTAGTTATGAAGCTGAATATGTTGAAATTATATCAATAGATGATTTGGTTAGTGCTTTGATAGATCGAGAAAGTGGCGATATACCATGGATGTTTAAAAATCATGTATGGCTTTCTAACTACGTTACAATTGACTATGTTACAAAACATTTTACACACACATAAACAAATTGTGTAATTATTATCATAGATACAATGTTGCACTAATCCTATTTAATGACTTTTAGCTAATCATATAAAAAAGATTTTTCATTTTAATAAACTCATTACCATCCCAAATAAATTCATCCGCTGAATTAGACCCCGCCAAGTTAAATCCACTTTCTTGGTATACATGAAGAATAGTATTGTCAACTTCATGAAAGTATATATTTTTATTAATTGTACTGGTATTTAATTTAACTTCCTCATTAATACTAGGTCTTCGATTTGGTTTATTTATGTTACGTTTATTAGGACTAAAATGCCAAATGAACAAACCAACAGATGTAATACTATCAATATTATTCGAATAATATTGATTTAACCAATTAAGCATAGATTGGGTTAAAAATGAAGGTAATTTGCTATGCATAAATTAATTTCTTTATTAATCTTATCATAAAATCAAAAGTCATACGATATAGGACAATACAGCCTTCCAATCTGGCATCTCTTCTGATCCAAATTTCAACCAAATACCTTGAAACTCTGTTGCACCGTTAAATCGTCTATCGTCAATTAAATAATCCCCAATTAAAAGATGTTTATGATGACTTAAAATCAGTCGCTTACGTATAAGTTTTTCATCAAAATATTTAGCTATCCATAATCTTTTATGGGTCCAAGGTTCTAGAAAAAAAACTAATTCATCCTTGTTCTTTGTGTTTAAGAGCCTTTCTAAATCAATTAAATATCCTTCTATTCTTTCTAAATTATATTCATACAATTCCTTTAAATTATGCATAATCTTTGTCTTTAGCTAATTATTGTAATTGATATTCAAAACCTATAAGAAATTGGCTATCTGTATTTTGAACGTCAACATAAGGTGTGGTATGATGTCTAAATTGAGATGTAATATATGTTGAAACATTTTTAAACTTATAGTATACCCTAGGCTCAATAAATAGGCGGACATCTTGCAAGTTTTTTAGATTTAACTGATAATATATACTCATATTTACAAATGCTTTCTTTGTGAAATTAAGCCTAAAAAAAGCATTGTTACTAAATCTAATATTTTCTATTGTCACTTCACTTAAACTATCTCTTAAATATAGTTCCTGTTCGTAAAAAAGGCCAGTAGATAGATCGAAATAATTTTCGTCTGAAGAAAATAAGTTGTGCCTATAACCACCACCGGCTAAAAAACGGTAGTTTAGTTTTAATGATTTTACTTTTTGTGCTTGGGTAAAGACAAATAATGAATTATTCTCAATGTAGTAATTATATCGTAATTGACTAATAAGGTCTGATGATAAAACAATGTTATCTTCTGATAAATAGTCGTATCCACCTATAAATCGGATCAAATGCTGATTCACTTTTCTTCCTATCTGCACAGTACTGTTAAGCTGTGCTAAGTTGATATTACCGTATTGAAAATCTCCGGACAAACCAACTCCAAGAGAGAGAGTGCTGTCATTATTATTCATCATATTCTCAGTGTTCACAATTGTCTGGGCATTAATTGAAATAGTATAGCTGACAAATAT
>Ga0206130_10002490_pt1 | contig 25529 bp, 26 predicted proteins | sample Helgoland_Spring_9_FD_148637 | JGI IMG/M metagenome (GOLD analysis project Ga0206130, IMG submission 148637) | Pelagic subsurface seawater microbial communities from Kabeltonne, Helgoland, North Sea - Helgoland_Spring_Bloom_20160512_1 | ecosystem: Environmental > Aquatic > Marine > Epipelagic ...
ATATAATTCCACGTGCTTCAATCCCGCCCTCCGTCAAAACGAAGAGCCTAGCAGGACAGGCCAATCTGCCTATCTGCAGCCAGATAATCCAGCCGCTACGTGGTGCAGTATTCCACCGGCGTTCTCATCACCAGTTGCAGGACTGGGGATATACTCGTGGTACTTTCGCAGCAGAAGCGGTAGCATAAATTAAAGCTGATTTTGACACAGCTGATCAAGCAAGAACTGCCAATGCTGGCTACCAATCAGTGGCCTTTAGTCAGCTTCCGGCTTAAGTAGCCATGGGTTCGACCCAAGGGCAGCATAAAGAAAAACCCTGCCGTAATTTTGGCAGGGCTAGTTTGTTTCTGGGGGAAAATATGAAACGTCTTATTTATATTAACGACCAAATCTAAAATTGTTTAACCCAGTATCTACTTAAGCTATTACATACCTCCTCCCCCTATGGGGGGAGGAGGAGGGGGTACTGGGGGATATTGCAAGCCTTTTCTCTAGAGGCTTATTATAAAAGAATTTCTATGGCCACTATCTTTTGTTTCTATTGAGAAAGCTGGAGCAATGGGCGTCCATCCCCGCTCAGCACAATAACTGACGTATTTCTTCTGTAATTCATTCCCAACAGCCAAGGCATTATCTTTCTGACAGATCAGGCAGTCATGCAGGATGAATATCGGTTGCTGTAGCCTTTCGACCAACCGCATCATTATCTCAGCTTCCTGTATGGCAAGGGTCTCGCTGTACATAAGGTATTTATCTAATGACTTCAGACATTCGTACTTTGGTATAATAGCCTTTCGTATCTCTGTAAGACGCCTCTGGCTTATCCCTACTTTTGTTATCATTTTGGTTGGCTGTGTTTGCTTCCATGTCCCACCACCAATAGCTGAATTGATTACAGCTTTGACCTCTAACCTATCAATACCGTCAACTTCATAAGGGTCTTTAAAGCGTGTTTTGAACGGTACATGGCCAGATATTGAACACAACAGCGTCAAATACATCCCGCTAACGTCAACTTCAGCAACTGGCTGGCCACCAATGGTGCATTTAAGGCGTTCTGATTTGCGCATTGATGACCACGGGCCATACAGCCGCCCACCTTTGGTCAGCTTAGCATCACTAAACGAGCGATATGCCGTCCACATCTTTTGACTACCGTATGTCAGTAATGTCTGTTTCCACAACGCCCAAAGATCTTTGGTTCGCTGATCAACCTCTGTATCTACCACTTTAGTTTTTTTTGCAGATGACTTGGTGGCGTAAATTACTTCAGCACTCGACTGGAATGAGATGCCAACAGCTTTGCTTGGTACAAAATCAGCAATCAGATAGCCGTGACAGTTACCATTGCCTTCAAACAGATTGATCTCTGCTCCAACCTGATGGCTAATCCATCCATGCTTGATCATGGCTTCACGCAGCTTGATAGCTATCTTATAGCCGACCTTTGATCGCACACGCCAATACGCCTCGTCGTGAGGCCAGCCAATGATCATGCAACCGCTTTTGCGTTCAACTCGGTTTTCTAGGCGCTGTGATTGCATCAGAAAACTAGACAGCAGCGCCCGGATCTTTGCGTTAGCTGTCGGCCTATCACTCAAGCATCCCAAATCTGACAACAACTGATCAATAGCTGCTGTATCTGTCTCTGTTGCAGGTTCGATTATTGGAGATAAGATCTCGTTGAACTGTACACCTGCAAACGGGTTCCACTCCGGATCCTTCTTGCTACTTAAGAGTTTTGTGCGTGTCATATCTGATATGTTTTTCATCATTTAAGCCGCCAATTAAGTTAACCCTTAATCAAACCATTTATCGTACCAACATTAGCATCTCCACCCATGATCATGTCGTTGATCCGACAGATGGTGTCAGAGGAGTTATCACGAGCAAACAACGGTATTAGGCAGTATCTTTAGCAGTTGCTTTTAAAAGGCCTTCTACATTTGCGCCAAAGTCTATTTGGATTCTTTCCGCAACAATTTCACCTGTAAAAACCGCTGTTGAAGCTAAAATTACATCTACAGCAGCTATGGTGCCGTTCAAATATCCTTCCACAGTAACCGACCTTGCTCGTACGTTGCCGTCAACCTTGCCAGTGCCTGCCACCACCAAAACGTCTACAGTCAAATCACCTCTAATTTTGCCACCAAACTCGACTATTCCATCACTGCGCCAATCACCTTTGATCACTATGCCATCATGTAAAAGTGAACGGCGAGGCTTGGGTTTCTCGGGGAAACTCGTTGGGGAATTAAGTTCATCACTATTTGAATTTGAAAACATATTAAGCACCACATTTATTATTTAATATTAGCTTCTTGTAGATTACTAACAATATAGCAGTTAACAACTAGAGAGCGTAGTAATAGACCGCAACCATTATCTTATGATCGTTCTGGTTAGGCGAATTAATTAATAAACTCTTGGTGATCTAGCCTGTGATAAAGCTCAGAAGTTGTAACCAAATTTTACACCAACTGCAGTTACACTGTTGCCAGCGTAATTAGCTGTCAGACCAGTGGAATGTGTTACATCTACATCGCCCACTTTTGTATAACTGATGCCACCAGATATAGTTATCGATTCAATTTTATGCTTCACTCCAGCAGCCAAAGTTTGCGAGCCATTGGACATCGTAAATGGGCTTGTTGATGCGCCACCTCGATTAGTCCCTTCTTCCCATGAATAGGTTAAGCTTGCTGAGGTTGCTTCATTCAGCCTACGTCCAAGGCCCAAACTGTAGCTGGTGGTATTAGAAAAGTCGCTTTTTTGGTTCAATGAATCATTAGCCGCTACGTTTAGTTCGATATCACTGCCTGTCCAGTTAACCATATAAGCGGACGCCATTAGAAGCGTGTTTTCCGCAATCCCAGTTTGAAAACTGATGGTTGTTGCTTCCGGAACTACAAGTGTGCCAGTAAGCGGTAGGGAGCCAGCCGCTTTACCGGTGAGCCCAACTGTAATCTTTTCTGATCTCAATACTTCCAATTTTAAAGCAATGTCTGGGCGCTCGTAAGCAAATCCATAAACGACACCGGTTTTATTAACTGCATCGACGATATATGTAGCAGCCAGTGTATTCAGTGATGATGTTTTAAGCTTCGCCTGCCGAACACCGGCAACTACAGAGTATTTATCATTAAACGAATATCGAGACATGAGCGCTTGGGTATTAAGTTTGACATCAGCACTTGGCACGACCGAGCAATTTGCACCCATTAGGTTAGCTTGCACCGACATGTCGGCTGTTGGAGTAGGTGTAGCCGTGCCTTGTGCCTGCGCCGCTGCTCTAGCTGCAATTGTATAATTTCCAAGAGCTGTCGTACAGGTGCTTGTATCAACCGCCGCAGCCTGGCCATCCATCTGGATCGCTCCAGAGCCAAAGGAAGTTAGGCCAATATCAAAATTGCCTACTTCAAATTTGCCCGACAAACTCATGCGTTTTTGATCTTTAGCCATTTCATGCTTCTGATTAGCCTGAGTGGTGCCGTTAATAGAATAATCCAAGCTGCCATACGAAGCCTCTAAGTAGCTTCCATCCTGGTAAAGAAACCCTGTATCTAGTCTACCAGTTTCCCAGCCACCTGCATGTGCGACGGTCGTAGAGAGAGCTAATGTTCCGAGTATGGTGTAATAATTCAGCATAATTGCAGAATCTCCCGATCGACTGTTATATTTTCCTTAGAGTAAGTATATTATGCTTTGATATAAAATCATCCTTTTTTTTAATAATTACACTTTAAATAGACCCTCGTGTAAAACGCACAGCAATAATTACCCCTTTCCCATTACTCGAGGAAATAAAGATTTGTATTACCCACATTAACCCCCAACCACGATCATGTCGTTGACCCTATATGCGCTGGCGTCAGAAGGTGTTATACTTATCTAACAAGAGTTAACTGTAAGCAAGGTGAGGCAAATGAGTGGAACTCAAACTATAGTACTGACGCTAGCGGTTCTCATTTTTGGTGGTGGATCGCTCTTCTATTTTTTGCAAGCAAACCAAAAAGCTACAAGCAAAGCAGATTGTCGTGCAGTTGCCACCACTATTCCCTTAGTAAATACGACTACAGGGATGGGTATGTCGGTAGCAGTTGCCGAGTGCGAGTAAACCAATTGAACCTATTGGAGTAGTTGACCCCAGAGGTGGCGTCAGAGGTATTATCCCGAGTCTGCAAGGGTATTAGGCTTTAGAATCTAAGCCAGACCAACACATGATTTTGCAGTTTCATCCCATGTTGTCCCCGGCAGACAAAACGCAATCGGATCAGTACCCCTGTCAGGACATGAGGGTGCTTCTTGAGCCATCCCAACAGTAGAAATGAAAATCAGCACGATGGTTGTGATTAGTTTGATCATCCGCAAATCATTCATGTTTTGGATCAAACTGTAAAGCATTTGTCGTACCAACACTGGTATAACCACCCACAATCATGTCGTTGATCTCAGGGGTGCTATTGATGGTTTGGCAAGTGTCTATTACGAGAACCGTCGGGAGAGTATGATAAAGAGTCTCCCCAAGTCAGGGAAGAAAAACCCTAAAAGGAAAGGCAAGGGCAATCCCAAAACAAACCACCCTACCACTAGGCCTGTAGGCCCTAAGACGGGGTATTGCCTGCTGAGCCAATTTCTTTTGGTTAGTGCGTCAAAAACTGCGATGAGCATAATGCGCATAACAAAACCAATAACTGCGTAGTTTACGATGTCGCCCATAGCTTAGCCTTACTTACCTTCTTCAATAAGCTCTACTACCACGGGCGAAGCCCAGCTTTCCTATTATAATGCCTCATCTGCTTCGGGATGTCCCCACAACTTGTTGCCCATTTGGCGCATCTTATCTGTTATCTTACCTGGCGGCGTGCCCGCGACTTCACCCATTGCAGACACACTATCAAACTCCGCCTCAAGATCTGCTCTGAAAGCTGCATAGTACTTCTCGGCAACAAAAAAGCCGACAGAAAAATTGCCTTCAAAGTAGCCTGAACCTTCATTGAACTCATGTCTAAGCCATTTGTCTACAAGGGTTCTATTTTTTGTTATAGCGGATACGTGTAGCATGGGGTCGGTCCCTCTGTAGGTTACGGGAAAACTATCAAAGGGCCAAAAAAGATCAACTAAAAGCCTGAAGGAGGAAACTCCGAAAAGGGGTACTGGGCTTGCTGAGCATTCAAATTAATTGATATTCGATCTAGGTAACCAGCTAGCTTACTTATGGAGTACCCCTGGAGTACCCCTCTTTCATTACTAGGACAAATAGAGATTTGCCGTACCCACACTGGCATAACCACCCACGATCATGTCGTTAACCCTAAAGGTGGTGTCAGAAGAGTTATCCCTAGTATGCAAGGGTATTAGGCTTAGGGCGCTTTGACAAAAACATGCCATACTTATCTACGAAGGTAAGATTCTTGATGGTCGTCACCGATATGAGGCCGCACTACAGGCTGGTGTTGATCCAGTATTTGTAGAGTTTCAAGGCACTAAAGCAGGAGCGATTGCTTATGTAACATCTGAGAATGTCTCTCGGCGTCACCTTAACTACCAAGAGAAAGAGTTCTTCTACTTTAAAAGTGCTAATGCTTTGGGTGGTCAGTCTCGTGGCGGGGATGGCACTAATCAATACCAAAGTGGAAATGTATCAAATGATACATTAGCTCCATCCCAACAAGCCCACGCTGACGACCTTGGCGTTAGTCGTCCAACAGTTGCCAGATGGGATGGGGTACAAATGGTACGCACTGGTGAACTGAGTTAATGTGTTGAGACACTTATCCTGACGCATCTGCGGCTCAAACTGCTCAAGCTAAAATTGCAGAAATCAGGGAGCAATTAGCGAAAGACTTTTCAATGATAATGGTTAGCGCACATGGTGGAGCAGTAATCGGTAGATTATTTAAATACATCAAATCAAATAGAAAGGGGGGGGGGGAGTTAACCGATTATACAGGCTCCTCCGACGATGAAAACAGACCCCACCAGAGTTAGCCCTTCAAAAGATCTGAACGTGTTGTTGCCTTATGGCGCTTCAGCTTGACGCTATTTGCATATTACGTCGGTTGATCCCCAAGTCATTAGCGATCTAATTACCTCACTGGCAAGAACAGACTCCAGAACTAAGAATTCATAATCAAAAAAATAAAATTCATAGAGCTTAACATCTAAATCAATTAGTTGGACCAAGTATCACATCCTAGAAACTAAACTCCTAGCGAGCCTATATGTATGCGACGCGGGAATTGGTCAGGTGCGAGCCCGGTGTTGCAAGATTGTTATGTCCTTGAATTTTGGCCCATGACGGATAAAACTCGCTTTTTTGTGGCGCGCGCGTGGCCTTTGGGCCGTGCCACCACTTTAACGAGTTAGGACCCTCATGAATTATGCTCGCATCAATACGCTCACTTTTGCCTCGAAAGACGCAGGCGACGCCATTCAGGCGCAATATGCAGAGACCGCTGCCGCCTCTTTTGACGAAGCTCTCCTGTTGACCTTCGTGCGCACTGGCGATCTGAACGCGTCTTTGACCTCGATCTATCCAGACCAACAAGCCTTTGATCGCTCAGCGCCGGTCCGCAAGGAACGGATGAAATCGCAAAAGGATTTGATCACGGGTGTCTATGTCACAGAAGGCGAAGTTGCCCTGATGCATGTGAAAGCCTAAGCAATACGGTTCTCAAGGCGCAAAACAGTGCGCTTTGAGGCCTATCCCTACTTCAACTCAAATTCCTGCAAAAGCGTTGTGCCATCTAGGCTCAACACATAAATCCTGCGGGATAGGTCTATGATCACCAATTCTCTGGGTGTGCGGCTGACGGAAAGAACCTCGGTGCCTGCGGGCAGTGCGGTTATTTCGGGAAACATTGTACTTATAGTCTGCAACCGGATGACAAGCACTGTAAAGATTGCTATCAGACCCAAAATCATCGTGGCTGTGAGCGTTGTGACCAGCCGCCTCAAAAACCGTAGATTCGCTGGCTCAGGTGGATTTGCTGGAACCTCAGATTGATCTGCCATGACTGATGTCCTTTTTACCATCGGGGAAAACCCTCCACCACGCCTTGATAAAGCTTTAGCGCGGAATGTTCCAGAGCGCGCGATTAGCCGATCTCGATTGTCGCGGATGATCACCGAAGGGGCTGTTGAGGTGAATGGCGTTGTGGCCATGGATCAAAAGGCGCGGGTGGTTGAAGGCGACGAAATTGTCGTTCATGTGCCGGAAGCTGTGGAAAGCCACATGCTGCCGGAAAATATCGCTCTGGATATTTTGCATGAAGATGATGACCTGATTGTGGTCAATAAGCCCGCAGGCATGGTGGTGCATCCTGCACCCGGGTCGCCGTCGGGCACCCTGGTCAACGCGCTTTTAGCTCATTGTGGCGACCGCTTGTCGGGCGTCGGTGGATTGAAGCGACCGGGCATTGTGCACCGGATTGATAAAGACACCACGGGTCTGTTGGTTGTTGCTAAATCTGACATGGCGCATCAAGATCTTGCATCGCAATTTTTAGATCATACCGTTGACCGGCTTTACACGGCGATTTGTTTTGCTGTGCCTTCGGCTGCGGACCCGCGTTTGATGGGGCTTGCGGGCACCAGCTTTGAAGCGGGCAATCAGCTCAAAATCGTCACCCAATTGTCGCGTCATAAAACAGACCGGCAACGTCAAGCTGTTGTGCTGCAAAATGGCAAACATGCCGTGACCCGAGTTCGGGTATTACAAGAGCTCTCCGGCGGTGCTGCGGCAGTGGTTGAATGTAAATTGGAAACCGGCCGCACCCATCAAATTCGGGTGCATATGTCTTATGCTGGCCACGCTTTGCTGGGCGATCAAACCTACAGTCGCCGGCGCAAGCTTGCGGGCGCGCATACTGAGCAAGTTGCCGCCTTCCCAAGGCAAGCGCTGCATGCGGGGCTTTTGGGCTTCAAACACCCTCTGACGGGCAAAACGATGGCCTTCACCGCTCCCTTGCCGCAGGATATGCAGGATTTGATCACGCTTCTGAGCTGATCTGAGTGTTTCAATTTTAACACCTCAGCGTGATTTCAGCTATGCAGAGGTGTAATATCGGCAATTTTATTCCCATATCGTTAAATAAGCGACGCGATCTTGAAACTGGGCAGGGCGATCCACATATCTATCTCAAGGCTGCAAACATGGGGGATGAAATAGGGGAGTAACATGGCAAATTATGCAAATTTACCAGCACCAACACCGGAAGGCGGCTTGAACCGTTATATGCAAGATATCCGGAAATTCCCAATGCTGGAGCCGGAAGAGGAATATATGCTGGCCAAGGCTTGGGTCGAGCGTCAAGACAGCAGCGCTGCGCATAAATTGGTGACCAGCCACCTGCGCTTGGCGGCTAAAATTGCCTTCGGATATCGGGGTTACGGCTTGCCGCAGGCTGAAGTTGTGTCAGAGGCAAATGTGGGCCTGATGCAAGCTGTCAAGAAATTCGACCCTGAAAAGGGCTTTCGCTTAGCAACCTATGCCATGTGGTGGATCCGTGCGAGCATTCAAGAATATGTGCTGCGCTCTTGGTCATTGGTGAAGATGGGCACAACCTCTGGGCAAAAAAAGTTGTTTTTCAACCTTCGTAAGGCCAAGTCCAAAATTGGGGCTTATGATGAGGGCGACCTGCGCCCGGAACAAATAACCAAAATCGCTACAGATTTGGGCGTGACAGAAACTGAAGTTGTGTCGATGAACCGCCGGATGTCGGGGGGTGATGCCTCCCTGAATGTGATGGTTGGCAGTGATGGCGATAGCTCGACCCAATGGCAAGATTGGTTACAAGACGATTCTGCCGATCAAGCGGGTGATTACGAGAAAAACGACGAAATGACTGTGCGCAGCGAGATGTTGAGCGAAGCCATGGAGGTCCTCAATGACCGCGAGAAGGACATCATGATGCAACGGCGCTTGCAAGATCAGGCTATCACTTTGGAAGAGCTCTCTGCACAGTACAATGTCAGCCGAGAACGTATCCGCCAAATCGAAGTGCGCGCATTCGAAAAGTTGCAAAACCGGATGCGTGAGCTTGCGGAAGAGAAAGGCATGTTGCTCGAGGCCTGATCTCCCAGCCATGAGCTACTACAATACCCATGCCCTGCCATTTCCCCCTGGCAGGGTTACTTTCTTCGGGCTAGGGTGTTGAAAATACGATAAGGGAAATTCATATGACACCAATCCGTTGGGGTATTCTTGGCGCCTCTAAATTTGCCAAAGATCATATGGCCCCGGCCATTCACCTAGCCCGCGGAGCTGTTCTAGCGGCCGTTGCCAGCCGCAGCTCTGACAAAGTCGCCCCTTTCCAAGCTATGGCCCCTGATTGCCGAGCGGTTGCGAGCTATGAGGCTTTGATCCAAGATCTTGATATTGATGCTGTCTATATCCCACTGCCGCATCATTTGCATGTGGAATGGGCGATTAAAGCTTTGCAGGCGGGCAAACATGTGCTGGCCGAAAAGCCGATTGCGATGCATGGCGATGACTTTGCGGCCCTGATTGCGGCACGGGACGCCTCGGGGCTGTTGGCCGCAGAGGCCTATATGATTGTGCATCATCCACAGTGGCAACGGGCCCGGAAAATGGTGGCTGATGGCGCCATCGGCAAGATCCTACACATCACTGGCGGGTTCTCTTACGACAACAGCAGTGATCCGAGTAATATTCGCAACCAGCCCGAAATGGGGGGTGGGGGCCTGCGCGATATTGGGGTCTATACCCTTGGATCCGCACGCTATGTCATGGGCTTAGAGCTGAAAGATATTTCGGCCAAGATCCGCTATGAAAACGGATTTGACGTGTTTGCATCAGTTCAGGGCGCGCTTGGTGATGCCACATATTCCACCTATGTGTCTACCCGCATGCATCCGCATCAAGAGATGGTGTTTCATGGCTCGGCGGGCCTGTTGCGCCTCACGGCGCCCTTTAATCCAAATGTTTTTGGAGAGGCACGCCTAGAATTGCATCAACCGGAGCAAGGTCTCAGCGTTGAAAGGTTTCCTAGCGAGAACCACTATGTCAATCAAGTTGAAGCCTTTGGCCGCAGCATCCAAACTGGAACAGAGTATCCTTGGAGTCTTGAGCAAGCCCGTGGCACGCAGGAAGCGATCGATACGATACTCTCTGTTGGATCAAAGTTAGTTTATTAAATTCAGAGATATAGATCTATTTTTGATACAAATGGCGAGGGTGGGTTTATCCTGAATGAACCGCGTGAAGGCCGTGCGTAGGAAAGCCTGGGAATGCGGCTGGTTTGGATGATTGTGGTTTCGATCACGATAAGCTTTGCTCAGACAATCCTAACCGTGGTGTCGATGACCCAATTTTTTGTCATGTGACCACCAATCGCCAGCCCAACGAGCGTTTGGTGGATTTTGGCACCACACTTAGTATATGGTTCGCCAAAGAGGCACGGCATCAAACCGCGGCCAGTGAAGTCCGGACTTGGCCTTGGAGTGATTTGGACTAGCCATCTGTTGCACTTGAGGCCGCCGCTGCGGCCTCAAGATCTATTCGTTGCGAAATTACTTAGTTTTCCATCGCTTCCAATTCATCAATCATCGCCGAAATCATGCTTAGACCCTTGTCCCAGAATGCGGGGTCGCTGGCGTCCAAGCCGAAGGGCTTTAGCAACTCTTTGTGATGCTTAGAACCACCTGCGCGCAGCATATCGAAGTATTTCTCCTGAAAATTAGGATCACCTTCCTCATAGACCGCATAAAGTGCGTTCACGAGACCATCGCCAAAGGCATATGCGTAGACATAGAAGGGCGAATGCACGAAATGCGGGATATAGGACCAGAAGGTCTCATAACCATCCATAAACTCGAACACCGGCCCAAGGCTTTCGCCCTGCACGCTCATCCAAATTTCATTGATTTGATCGGGCGTCAGTTCGCCGTCGGCGCGTGCTGCATGTAATTTGCACTCAAAATCATAGAATGCGATCTGGCGCACCACGGTGTTGATCATATCTTCAACCTTACCGGCCAAAAGTACCTTGCGCTCTTGCTGGGTTTTGGCAGCGGCGAGCAGCTTGCGGAAGGTAAGCATTTCCCCAAAAACAGAGGCGGTTTCGGCCAATGTTAGCGGTGTGGAAGAAAGCAACTCACCTTGACCAGCGGCCAAAACTTGATGCACACCGTGGCCCAACTCATGTGCCAAAGTCATCACATCACGCGGTTTACCAAGGTAGTTGAGCATCACATAGGGATGAACGGTTGTGACCGTTGGGTGGGCAAATGCGCCCGGCGCTTTGCCGGGTTTCACGGCAGCATCAATCCAACCTTCTGTGAAAAAGGGTTTAGCAATTTGGGCCATTTGAGGCGAAAATTCTTCATATGCGGAGAGGACCATCTCTTGTGCCGTGGCCCAATCGACAAGCTTGCTATCTTCGATGGGTAAAGGCGCGTTACGGTCCCAAACCTGCATGGTCTGCAGCCCCATCCATTTGGCTTTCAGCGCATAATAGCGATGCGAGAGTCTGGGGTAGGCGGCCACAACGGCATTGCGCAGCGCCTCGACCACTTCAGCCTCCACATGGTTGGACAAATGGCGTCCGGTTTGTGGCGTGGGCATTTTGCGCCAGCGATCTTCAATCTCTTTTTCCTTGGCCAGTGTATTGTGGACCCGAGCAAATAGGCTGGTGTTCTCACGCAGAACCCGGGCGATTTCGCGGGCTGCAGATTCGCGGGTGTCACGATCCTGCTCGGAAAGCTTATTGGCCGCGGCTTCTAGTGGCAGCTCTTCGCCATCAATGTAAAACACCAAGCTGGCGACGGTCTCGTCAAACAAGCGGTTCCAAGCTGCAGCACCTACCACGGATTGATCGTGCAGAAATTTTTCGAGTTCATCAGACAGTTGGTAGGGTTTCATCGCCCGCATTCGGTCAAATACCGGCCTGTAGCGCGCAAGATCGCTGTTTTGGTTTATTAAATTTGCGAGAGCTTCTTCATCCAGTCTATTGAATTCTAATCCGTAAAAAACTAAAGGAGTGGTGAATGTGGTCAGTTTGTCTTGCATATTTGACATGAATTTGGCGCGTAGAGGATCAGATGTGAGCTGATAATAGCGCAGGCCCGCGAATGACATGATCCGCCCAGCCACCACATCTATCGCCTCATACCGTTGCACAGCTTCCAGCAATCCGGAGGCGTTTAGCAAAGTGAGCTTTCCTTCATAATCATTTGAAAAACCTTTACAAGATGACTTAAGCCACTCTAGGTCATGGTGCAGTTCTGGCGCATCCTCGCCCGTGTAAAGATCGCTGAGATCCCATTCTGGAAGATTTCCAAAGGCACCAGCGCCCTCGGCTGTGGCATCAAATACACGTTTATTTTTCAACATCATTGGATCCTTATGGGTCAGTCTCGGTGCGCGCGATGTGGTGCAAATGAAGAGAAATGACTTCACCGCCTGCCGCATAGGTTGCGAACTATCTGCGACGGTTCCTATATTTACCCGCTCGATTGTGAAAGGCAATTGTGCGCAGATGCGGATTTACCACCCCATTTTGATCGGATTGTTCGACCTATTTTGTGGCTAGCCCTTTCCTTAGAAAGCCCAGATTGACAATTGACAATTGAATTTGGCCTGGAAAAGTGCTCCGGATGGGGAAAGCAATTTGCACTGGAGAAATCATGCGCATTAAAAATTTCAAAGCCCGTATGGCCAACCGGGATATGATGGCAGGGACGTTTATCAAAACGCCAGCCTATGAATTGATCGAGGTTCTTGCCACCAGTGATTTGGATTTTTTATGTATTGATATGGAGCACAGCCCATTTGACCGCGGCAGGACGGATGCCTGTTTGGCGGTGGCGCGAGCCTTGGATTTTCCAGTCTTAGTGCGGGTGACGCATTTCTCCTCCGAGACTATTCTTCAAGTGTTGGACATGGGCGCGGTTGGGGTTGTGGCGCCACATATCGTGTCTGCTGCACAGGCGGCTGATCTGGCCCGGTTGTCGCATTTTGGCAATGGTGGGCGCGGATTTGCAGGCGCCACCCGTTGGGCTGGATATGGCACGCAGTCCATGGTGGAGGTTTTAGCACAATCGGGGCGTGAAACCGTGGTCATCGCCCAGATTGAAGAGCCCGAGGCTTTGGATAATGTCGAGGCGATTGCTGCCACTGATGGCATCGATGGTCTGTTTTTGGGCCCTTCAGATATGAGCGTCTCAATGGGCTATACGGATACGAATTCGCAAGAGCTGATCAACGCATTAAAGCGCACAGGTGACGCGGCCAAAGCATCTGGAAAAGCCTATATGACTTTTGTGCCTAATGTGGCCAAGGCCGCAGTTTGGGCCCGCTATGGCCCACATATGTTTTTTATTGGCTCTGAGCAGGGCTGGATGAAGGCTGGCGCGAATGCGGATGCGGCTGGCATTCACGCCATCGGCTGATGCGCATCGAAAAAAGCTGAGGTTTGCGCGTAAAAGACGTCGCGGTGTTCGGGGCGTTCCATCATGATCTCATGTTTGGCTTGCGCCATGGTCTCGAGACGCCCCCTCGGCCAGCGGGCCATGCGACTGTGGATGCGCCGCGGGTCCACGATATTTTCTTTACTACCTAAATAGCATAATGCAGGATAATCTGGAGAGGGTCGATTATGGAGATGTCGCATTTCGCGCAGGGCTTCGTTCAACCATCGTAGGCTTGGACCGCCCAAGGCCCAATCTGGCACGGCTTCTAGGTGGGCTTTCATTTGTGCGAACATAGGTGCGTCACAGGTGAGGCTGTTGGTCGCGAAGGGCTCCGTTGTCACGTAGGCTGTGATGGAGGTTCCGGGGGCGCGGGTTTCATTGAGTGCGAAGGGATGTGCCAAAGTCGACAGCCCCCAGGCCATTACGCGCTTGACCGGCGGGTGAAACGCTATCCCCCACATTGGCGCGCTGAAGCTGCTGGCTTGTACTGGCATCTTTTGCATTAGCGCTCGCAAGGCGATGCAGCCACCCATAGAATGGGCCACCAAATAATAGGGTTTGTGCAGGCCTAAAGTGTCGGCTGCCTGCAGCATGGCCTGCACGTCATATTGGTAATCTGTGAAGTTTATGACATGGCCGATGTTGCGATCCAATTGTAGGCGGTCGGCCAAACCTTGGCCGCGCCAGTCAACCGCGACGCTGCTATAGCCGTGGCGTGAAAGCTCCCGCGCAGCACCGCCGTATTTTTCGATATATTCTGTTCGGCCCGGAAAAATCAGCACTGTGCCCTTGGCACCTGAATTCCAAACCCCAATGCGGATCCGCACCCCGTCTTGGCCTGTCACCCAATGGCCTGTGCCATTCGTGGGACCAACTGCCAAATCGTTATAAAGAGGTGCGGGGGAGAGCATTAGCTGAGCAAGCCGGCCAATTTCATCGCCATGCCCATATCGCCATCAACTGATAGCTTACCGGTCATGAAAGCCGAGGTTGGATTCTGGTCGCCTTCCATGATTTCCTGAAACACCTCCGCTGTGGCAGATAGGGTAACATCGGCCTCTTCATCAGAAATGCGGGCTCCATCGGCGTCGATGATCACCGAACCTTCATCCGTGATTGAGAATTTCGCAACACCATCAAAAGCTGAACCGACCAGCTTTTGATTTAGCTCTGTGACGGCTTGGTCTAGAATGTCACTCATGGGGGGTCCTTGATCTATAAAATTTTAGTGTGAGGGGCTGAAACCCGTAAACTATGTGCTATAGTACCTTTATGGAGATTATAATTTCGAAACTCAAATCTGCCGCTACGGCAACTGTAATTTTATTTGCGAGCGTGGGCGCTGTTTGCTCGCAATCGTATGATTTGGATGTGTTATTTGATCGGTTGCAAAAGGTGGACGCGGTGGACGCGGCCGCCTTGGAAGCCAAGATCGTGTTGGAATGGTCCAAAAGTGGATCTGCGGCATTTGATTTGCTGCTGACCCAAGCCAAAATCGCCATCGATGCCCAGGATCATAAGACGGCCATGCAGCATCTCAATGCATTGACTGATCATGCCCCAAACTTTGCCGAGGGCTGGAACCTTACTGCGGTAACGCTCTTTAATATGGGTAAAATTGGGCCGTCGTTGGAGGCTATTGAACGAGCCTTGGCGCTAGAGCCGCGACATTTTCGGGCATTAGAGGGTTTGGTCTTCATCTTGGAGGACTCGGGCCTTTATAAAGACGCCTTTGACGTGGTGCTGATGATAGAGTCTATACATCCTCACGCTGAAATTCTATCCAAGTTGCGAGACCGTCTCGAAGTGAAAATCCAAGGGCAAGCCCTGTAACCCTTTAGGGGATTGGCCGATGGCCCCAAATAACCGTATTGTGGCCGTGCTCGGCCCCACGAATACTGGCAAAACCCATTACGCGATTGAACGTATGCTGGCACATCGCTCGGGGGTGATTGGCCTGCCGTTGCGGCTTTTGGCACGCGAAGTTTATGACAAAATTGTGGCCTTGCGGGGACCATCGGTGGTGGCCTTGGTGACCGGTGAAGAACGTATTGTGCCGGATCGGGCCAAATACTGGGTCTGCACGGTGGAGGCGATGCCTGAGGGCATGGGATGCGATTTTCTGGCGGTAGATGAGATTCAGCTCTGCGCTGACCCGGAGCGGGGCCATATCTTCACCGATCGGCTTTTGCGAGCGCGTGGCCTGCATGAAACCCTGTTTCTGGGTGCAGAGACCATGCGCAAAGCCATTGCGGCTTTGGTACCTACGGCGGATTTTCTGTATCGTGATCGCTTTTCCGAACTGAGCTACAGCGGGCAAAAAAAAATTAGCCGCATGCCAGCACGCTCGGCAATTGTGTCGTTTAGCGTTGATAATGTGTACGGAATTGCGGAGCTTTTGCGGCGACAAAAAGGTGGTGCTGCGGTTGTCATGGGGGCTTTGAGCCCTCGGACCCGTAATGCGCAGGTTGAGATGTATCAAAATGGCGATGTGGATTATCTGGTGGCCACAGATGCCATTGGCATGGGGCTGAACCTTGATGTGAACCATGTTGCCTTTTCGGCGACCTCCAAATTCGACGGCAATCGCATGCGGCCTTTGATGGCAAATGAATTAGCCCAAATCGCAGGCCGCGCCGGTCGACATATGAACAACGGCACTTTTGGCGTAACGGGCGAGGCGGGACCTTTACATGATGAGGTGTTGGAAGCGATCACAGAAAATCGCTTTCAGCCTCTGTCTAAACTTTACTGGCGCAATTCTAAGCTGCAATTTGGCACAACAAAGGCGCTCATTGAGTCGCTGGAAACCCATACTGACAACGATTGGCTGACCCGCGTGCGTGAAAGCGATGACCTTGGTGCGCTAAAAACATTAGTTGAAGATGTAGAGGTGCAAGCGCGGGCCAGTGACGGGGCCTCGGTGACTTTGCTTTGGGATGTTTGCCGAATCCCGGATTTCCGCGGTATTTCAGGGCGAGAGCATGCGGATCTTCTGAGTGTTATTTACAACTATCTGCATGAAAAAGGTCAAATTCCGCAAGTTTGGCTCGCACGTCAAATAAATAGGATCGATAACACGCAAGGTGACATAGACGCATTGTCGAAAAGATTGGCCTATATCCGAACTTGGACCTATGTTGCACAGCGTAAAGGCTGGGTTGATGATCATAGCCATTGGCGAGACGCAACTCGCGCTGTAGAAGATCGCCTGTCAGACGCGCTCCACATTGCGCTGACCCAAAGATTTGTCGATCGGCGCACATCTATATTGATGCGGCGATTGAAACAGAAGGAGAGCCTTGTGGCTGACGTGAATAAAGATGGTGAAGTGACTGTTGAAGAACAGTTTGTAGGGCGGCTTGAGGGCTTTCGATTTCAACAAGATGTGAGCGGCTCTCCTGATGAGGCCAAAACTCTGCGCAGTGCGAGTTTGCAGGCCTTAACACCTGAGTTTCATTTGCGGGCTGACCGCATGTATAATGCGCCGGACACTGAATTTGATTTCACTGACCAGGGTGGTTTGATGTGGGGCACTTCGGCTGTGGGTAAATTGATCCCCGGTCCCGATGCGCTCAAACCTCACGTTCAAGCCTTCGTTGACGTTGAAGCTGGCCCTGAGGTTACAGAAAAAGTCACCCGTCGCCTGCAGCATTTCATAGACCGCAAAGTCTCTACATTGTTTGAACCTCTGTTGAACATGCAACGCGACGAAACCCTGACCGGCATGGCGCGTGGCTTTGCGTTTCAAATGATCGAGGGCTTGGGCCTGTTGGATCGTGCGGATGTGGGCGAAGATGTGAAATCTCTGGACCAAGAATCCCGGAGCGCGCTGCGCAAGCATGGCATTCGGTTTGGTCAATTCACTGTGTTTATGCCGCTGCTTTTGAAACCGGCCCCAACGCGCCTGCGTTTGTTGCTGTGGTCTTTGGCGTCTGGCTTGCAAGAATTCCCTGAAGCGCCGCCTCCAGGTTTGGTGACGGTTCCAACGGATGACAAGGCGCCTGAGGGCTATCACTTGAAATCTGGCTACCGTGCCGCTGGTGAACGGGCTTTGCGCGTTGATATGGCGGAACGTCTGGCGGATATGCTGCGCACGCAAGACACGCGTGGTGGATTTGAAGCTACGGCTGATATGTTGTCGATCACCGGCATGACCTTGGAACAGTTTGCCAATTTGATGCAGGGTCTTGGCTATCGCGCTGAAAAAGCCGAGCGGGTGAAGGTGAAAGCCATGCCCGTAGTGGATAAAGCTGAGGCTGTGGCACCAGAGGCTGATGCGGGTGATGCAACTGCGGATGAAGCGCCGGTAGCTGAAGCGGTGTCGGAAGTTACGCCAGAGATTACTTCGGTGGATGAGGCTGACCCTGAACAACCAGTTGAAATGGAAGTGTTCTACACCTTTGCTTGGGGTGCGCGCCGACCAGAGCGCATAGCGGATGCTCCGCGTAAAAACGCCAAGCCACGGGGCAAGCCTCAGAATGATAAGGGCGCCAAAGGCAAGCGCGGTAAAGGGCCACGCCGTGACACCAAAGCGGAAACCTTCCAAGCGCGTCCACCGAAGCATGAAAAACCAATTGATCCCGACAATCCTTTTGCCGCGGCTTTGATGGGGTTTAACAAAAAGTGAGTGAAGCAAAGCCGGGCTTGCGGGTTGATAAATGGCTATGGCAGGCCCGCTTTTTCAAAACTCGAAGTCTGGCTGCGAAGCTCGTGCAATCGGGTAAGCTGCGTTTGAATGGTGATTTGATCTCCAAACCGGCGCGCAATGTCAGCTCTGGGGATGTGTTGACCTTCCCAAAAGATTTAGAAACAAGGGTTATTGAAGTTTTCAAGCTTGGCACCCGCCGTGGTCCTGCACCTGAGGCGCAATTGCTCTACCGCGACCTTGCACCGCCCACGCCGAAACCCGCATACTCTGTCAGCCCGAAAGCCGATCACAAGCCAACAGCCAGAGACCGAAGGGCTATACAAAAATTTAAACAAGATCTTGAACATAACTAAGCCAAGCCCAACTTGCTAAACATGCCCGCGCCGTTTATGCGAACCCGGAAGACAAAGGAAAGTGTGAATTATGACATATGTGGTCACCGACAATTGCATCGCCTGTAAGTTCACAGACTGCGTTGAAGTGTGCCCCGTAGATTGTTTCTACGAAGGGGAAAATATGTTGGTGATCAATCCTGATGAATGTATTGACTGCGGCGTTTGCGAACCAGAATGCCCAGCCGATGCTATTCGCCCGGACACTGAACCCGATATGGAAAAATGGGTTGATTTTAACCGCAAATTTTCAGAGTCTTGGCCGGTGATTATCACTAAAAAAGATCAACTCCCCGAAGCTGAAGATCGTGACGGTGAGGAAGATAAATTGGAGAAATATTTCTCTGAAGCAGCAGGCGCAGGCGGGTAAATAGTGCCGCTTTATTAACGGCTCATTATCTGCTATGCTGTCTGAGAAATGATAAGCTGTAGACCCACACACAGCGCCTAGAGCATCCACTTTAAACCGATTTTAAGGCTGGCTCCTTAGAGAGGGTGGGTGTTTGCTTAGGCGCGAAAGGAAGAACATGACTAAAAAGAAACTTGATTTCCGCATTGACGAATTTGTTGTGTATCCGGCCCATGGTGTCGGCAAAATTGTTGGGGTTGACGAACAAGAAGTTGCGGGCATCACCCTGGAACTTTTCGTCGTGGCTTTTGAAAAAGACAAAATGACCCTGCGGGTTCCAACTCACAAGGCGATCGAAGTGGGTATGCGTCCGCTGGCGACGCCGGATGTGGTTGCGCATGCCATGGCCACCTTGCGTGGCAAAGCTAAAGTGAAACGAGCCATGTGGTCACGCCGGGCGCAAGAATATGAGCAGAAGATCAACTCTGGTGATCTGATCGCCATCGCCGAAGTGGTCCGCGATTTGCACAGAACCGATGACCAACGTGAGCAAAGCTATTCTGAGCGTCAACTTTACGAAGCCGCTTTGGAACGTCTGACCCGTGAGATTGCGGTTGTGAATGGAGCCGAAGAGGTCGTTGCAGGTCAAGAGATCACTGATGTGCTGATGGCGCGGATTGTTCCGGTTATCGCCTCCTAAACCTCAGGCTTGATTTAAAGTGATTGCACCGCCAGAGCCCTAGGGTTTTGGCGGTATCTTTATGTCGAGCTCAGGTTAACGCAATGACACAGATGAGGGCGCTGGCTTCTGCAACTTGCTGAGTCGCACCCAAAATATCACCAGTTTGACCGCCGATTTTTTGCTTAGCAATTGCACCCACAGCCCAAGCTGCCAAAGCTGCACCAAACACTGCGGGCCAGGCACCGGTGATCAAGGCCACGATAACGCCAATTAGGATCGCCAGAGTCGCTGTTGAGCGCGTTGGACGCCCTACCTGAGCTGATAGGCCGGATTCTCTGGCATTGGGCAGCCATGCCATCACAGGAACCATCACAGCGCGCGACATGGCCATAATCCCAATGACGGGCCAAATGTCTTGGTTTGTAAGCTGGCCATAGAGTGCGGCTTGAAGGCCTAGAAAAGACACCAATCCAACAACGCCGTAGACACCAATATGACTGTCTTTCATGATCTCTAACCGTTGCGCAGGCGTCCAGCCGCCCCAAAGCCCGTCCAAACTGTCGGCCAAACCGTCATAATGCATCGCTCCGGTGACAAAGGCCGTTGTGGCAACGATGAGAAAGCCAATGGCAAGTACAGGCAGCTGCGCGGCCATGCCGAGCCAAGCCGCCGCTGCACTGATAGTACCCAGTATGAGGCCAGCCACGCTATAGGCCCAGCATTGATGAGCGCCGCGCGCCTCGGCCCAGCTGGCATCTACCCGTACCGGCAGGCGGCTCAAGAGCGCTAAAGCTACTGCAACATCCGCCCATTGTGGGCGCCAAGTGTCGCGGTCAGACATTAATAAGGGCCTTTCGTCGCATGGGCTTATTTGAGTGTTGGGTAAACAAGGGTTTAAGATCAATCAAGGGATTCTCTTCATCATGGATGCATTTTCTACTTTGGCCGAATTTCGCAGCTTTATGGCTGACTTACCAGAGGCTGATCTGCTGGCAGAATCGGCGGCTACAGAGCGCAATTCTCTGCTGACCAAGCCGGCGGGGGCTTTGGGCGATTTGGAAAATTTGGCGATTTGGTATGCGAGTTGGACCGGCAATGGTCGCCCAAGCCTTGAGGCGCCTCAAGTGGTTATTTTTGCTGGCAATCATGGCGTTGCGGCGGCTGGCGTTTCGGCCTTTCCGCCAGAAGTAACCCAGCAAATGGTTTATAATTTTCAAGCGGGTGGCGCTGCAGTTAACCAATTGTGCAAAGCCTTTGGCGCGAAAATGGATGTGGTTGCTTTGGATTTGGAGCGACCAACTCAGGATTTCACCAAAGCCCCGGCGATGAGCGAGGATGAGCTTTTGTCGGCCCTGCAAACCGGTTGGCGCGGAGTGGATCCGGCGGCTGATTTATTTGTTGCAGGCGAAATGGGCATTGGTAATACTACATCTGCCGCAGCGATTGCGGCGGCTCTATATGGCGGCGGCGCTCAGGCTTGGGTCGGGCGCGGCTCTGGGGTTGACGATGCGGGGTTCGCCTTGAAGCGCTCTGTGGTCGATGCAGGGCTTGCACGTCATGAAGCCATCTTGGTGGATCCTTTGGCTGTATTGCAAACGTTAGGCGGGCGCGAAATTGCGGCCATGTCTGGGGCGATCGCTGCGGCACGTGCACATCGGATCCCGGTGTTACTGGATGGGTTTATCTGTGCCGCTGCGGCGTCTGTTTTACATGTATTGAACCCCAAGGCTTTGGACCATACCCAAGCTGGACATTTGAGTGCAGAAGGTGCCCATGCGAAATTGCTTGGGCATCTTGGTAAAAAGCCACTTTTGTCGCTTGGCCTGCGTTTGGGGGAAGGTTCTGGTGGGGCGCTGGCGATTGGCGTTGTAAAAGGCGCGGTGGCCTGTCTTTCAGGAATGGCCACTTTTGCAGAAGCCGGCGTGTCTGACACCTAAATTCACTAGCCGCGTGGCATGTCGAGGGTGATGGAGCGGCCAGAAATGGCATAGGTAAGGGTGGCAGCGCTGATAGCGGTGACGCGGCCGCCATTCAGGCGATCTCCCACTTTCACCTTGAGAACTTTGCCATTAGCCAGCCGGACCAAAGCATTCGGATTGCGCTTGGTGCCTGTGATGCCAATCAGGTTTATATCGCGCAGGTTTAGAACGTTTTTGACGGTTGCAGCCTGTATCACCGACATGCTGCTTGCTGCTGTAGGGGCTTGCACTTCCGACGGTTTCGCGACCGTGGGGGGCGGGGTCAAAGCTGCAAACTCAACACCTCTTGGGCGCATCTCGGGTCTGAGGGAGATAGCTACAGATTGGGCATTTGTAAAAAGCTCTATTTCCGGCGGCACTTGCGCCGGGGGCGGGCGCATAGCGGGCCTGAACAGCGCCAATTCGTCTTGTGGAATGTCAGTCAGGGCAACACTTTGAATCTCCACATCTAAATCATCGGGGCGCGCCATGGGGTGATCCTCGGCGGATATATCAAAATTGGCGGATACGAGCGGCGGCAATGCAGCGGGTTCTGGCTGCGTGGGAGTTGGGTTTTCCTCTAAAAGAGTGGGCACACTAGCCGGATCCTGCGCCATCGTTGCGGGCAAACCTTGCGCATCTGCCTGTCCTATTTTGGGATCCAGCGCTGCCTCTGCCACATCGGCATCTGTCGCTTCGGTATCGGCGAAAGGGGATATGGGAGGCACGGTCCAAACGCCGGTATCAGAGAAACGTTGTTCCGCTGGGGTGATTGGTTTGGGGTCTGAAACGAATTTGCGCCCAGCGATCTGATCGCTCGGCGCAGGCTCCTTTGGTGAGGCGGTTTGGATATTGGTGGCGAGCGCTGTGGCCGTATCCGGCGGTAATTCTTGCACTGTCACAGGGGGGATGGCGATCTGTTTCCCGCGCTGTTCCACAGAATCTTCTGGCCTGGCCTCCAAAGGAGGTTTCGTTTCGCTAGCGCCCAAATCAGCCATCATTTCCGTGTCGGATCCGCCAAAGCCAAACCATCGCGCAAGCGTATCGCGCCCAGCCGTGGCGGCCCAAGCCGCGATCGTCAACATGAAAATCAGCAGCAGAGTTGTCAAAATTAGCACCAAAAACCGTGGCTTGCCCCCAACTTGGGCTTGGAGCGTGTTGATGGGCGCTTTGGCCTGTGCGGCTTGTTTATTTTTAACCGCCCGGCGTTTCGAAATAGTGGCCATAAATGCCTGAAGCCTGTTTGGTCTTTTGCTGGAGAAGGGGAGCTCAGGCTGTAGTTCTGTCGTCCATCGTTTTGGTGTTTGATCTTCAGTTAGGGACGCGGTCACGTCAGGTGCGGCCGTCGTGTTTGCAGCGGTGGATGGTTTTGCGGCACCAAGTCGCGGCGCCTTATCTGAAGGTACATCGGTGCCTGTGACGATGGCTGCGAATTGCTTTGGCTTTGGGCTTTGGGAAGACTTTGTGAGAGGTGGCGTTGGCATAGATAGGGCCAATTTTTCTAACTGGTCCAAAACATCGGTTGGTTTTTCGAGAGGTGCAGACGGCAGAGCAGGTTCGGGTGCTGAAGGCACTCCCAGCTTTTCCGCCGAAATATAAGACTGCATGGGACGGGCTGGCATCTCTGACGGTGCTTGATCTGGATGGAATACCGCAAACTGATTGCCCCATCCTTCATCAGGCAACGCTACGAATCCTAACGCGTTAAAGTCAAAGCTCTTAGCAAAATCCCCGGCCTCGATAAGTGTGTCGTGGGTCACTGCGGCCACAGCTGTGCCCTGAGGTGTATTAAACCAATCGATGCAAAGTTCCGCAATGTCATAGGGTGTTTGCCCTTCCAAGGCCGCCTTGACATCCGCTGGCGTCAGATTGGAAGCTTCAAGCTGTAGCGCCTTCACTTGGTCTGATGGCAAAACTATCAACACATCAAAGGGATCGGTGCCCTCGGGGCGCGCCAGTGCTTTTAGATGCGCCAAAGCCTCCGGGAGCTTGGGATTATCTGGATCTACCGCCCCGAGACGCACCCATTCGCCTGCCTCTGATCTTTGATCAAGGGCGATGCTGTTGGTCGACAAATGCAGCAAGAACGGCGGTGTCATCAATTTCCTCAATTTGGTGGGGGGCCACTGAGTGACCTAGTTAAACTTACATACTACAGATAATCGTGCAACGCATATGCATGATAATATTGCGCTTGGCTTCTGTGAATTAGTTTTTAGTTGTATAATCAACCTTTCAGAGTGAAACGGACCGGCAATTCTCTGATGGAGTTTGCGCTTTTTAACTTTTAATAAGGACCATGGCCCATGCTCACACCTTTTCACCTTGCCATCAATGTCACCGATTTGGATCAAACACGGGGCTTTTATGGGGATGTCCTGGGCGCAAAAGAGGGTCGCAGCACTGAGACATGGGTGGATTTCGATTTTTTTGGCCATCAACTTTCGTTTCATCTTGGGCCAGTTTTGAAAATCGAAAGCACCGGTTATGTGGGGGAGCACTTGGTGCCGATGCCACATTTTGGCATGGTTTTGGCCCCGCCTGATTGGCGGGTGTTGGCCAGCCGCTTACATGCCGCTGAGGTGGTGTTTGTTATTCCACCATCGGTACGCTTTGAAGGTGAGCCGGGCGAGCAATGGACGATGTTTTTCCGCGACCCATCTGGAAATCCAATTGAGTTTAAGGGCTTCACCGATTTAGACCGTGTGTTTGCGAGCCACTAACCAACCTTAGCGCATCCAAAACTATTTAATTTCCTACGGCTGATCTGACCGCCTCAAAAGCATACGGTCATTCTGAATACGTTCTTGTCGCGTCGTTAGCTGCCCTTGGTTCCAACCGCGGTATTGGTAAACCTATGGCTAATTTTCGACCGTCGCTATGGGTGAGCTGAACGGCCGCTATGGGCCGTTTGCTACGATTTTTTAATTTTCGCGATATTGATTAAGTCCTCACTCTTGATCAGCATCAGAGGTGTATTCATAAATCGCGGATTCGACTCGCCAGTGCAACTTTACCCACGGTATGAAGCGTGAGGCAGCGATGCCCAAGTGCTTCTCACCGTCTAAAGTAAAGGAACACGAATGCGAGCCTACCACCGCCTCACTGAGGGTGAGCGTAACCAAGTTTATGCATTGAAGAAAGCGGGTTTGCCGCAACGCGCGATTGCGGATCAGATTGGCGTCAACAAATCGACGATTTCTCGTGAGTTTAAGCGCAATACCGGTCTGCGCGGATATCGACCAAAGCAGGCGCATCGCCTGGCTTGTGCACGCCAGTCACAAATTCAGCGGTCCCGTATCTCGGATGCGACGTGGACTGGGATTGAAGAGATGGTCCGCGAAGACTTGAGCCCCGAGCAGATCACAGGTCACCGGAAAGACATTGGTGAGCCAAGTGTCAGCCCAGAATGGATCTACCAGCGTATCTATGCAGACAAGCTTAACGGTGGCGACCTTCACACCCACCTGCGATGTCAAAAACAACGGCGCAAGCGCTATGGCAGTATCGAGCGGCGCGGCCAAATTAAGAATAGAGTATCCATCGAGAAACGCCCTGCAGATCGTTGATCTGCGCAGCCGTGTTGGGGATTGGGAAGCCGATACCGTGATCGGCAAGCAAGGACACTCAGTCCTTGTGACGCTGGTTGAGCGTAAGACACTATTTATCGTTGCGATAAAGGCCGCCAACAAAACAGCGCGCGCTGTCACGGACGCGATCTATGATTACCTGAAGCCCTATCAGGAAAGGGTTCTCACCTTAACCTACGACAATGGCAGAGAATTCGCTTACCATGAAGAGATCGCCCGCGAGCTGACTGCCGAGGGCTTCTTCGCGCACCCCTATCATTCCTGGGAGCGGGGCCTCAACGAAAACACTAATGGTCTGATCCGGCAATACATCCCAAAGGGAAAAGACATTGATGATCTCAGCGATGAGGACGTGGCTAAGATCATCAACAAAATTAATAAGCGGCCCAGAAAATGCCTTGGCTTCAAGACCCCACATCAGCTATTCATAGGACATAACCAGCATGTTGCACTGGCGAGTTGAATCCGCG